>ENA-ORRO01002938-ORRO01002938.1-human-gut-metagenome-genome-assembly--contig:-NODE-2938-length-10274-cov-5.114590_pt1 | contig 10274 bp, 10 predicted proteins | sample MGYA00242176_ERZ509136 | MGnify/ENA primary metagenome ERZ509136 (study PRJEB26280, sample SAMEA2338644) | human gut metagenome | biome: human gut; feature: human-associated habitat; material: faeces... | reverse complement strand
GAGCACGAGGGCATGTTCACCGAGATGGGCATCAAGATCAAGGCCCTCATCGCCCGCAAAAAGCCCGGCGACGACAGCGTGACCTGGATCGAGCCCAAGGTGCTCAAGCGCATGGCACGGGAAGCCGCCGAAGCCGAGTCGGCTGCCAAGGCCGCACAGGAAGGCGAGAGCAATGTCTGACCCCTGTGAACTGTGCCTGAACAACCTGCAGGACGAATACGGCAGCTATTACTGTGCCCAGGGCAGCGCACTGGACGAGGACGAAATGGCCCGCTATCTCTCCTGCCGCACCGCCGCCTGCCCCTTTTTTGAGCCGGGCGACGAATACAAGATCGTAGCAAAGCAAAACTGACCGGAGGTGTTTTTGTGGTAGCCTTCCTCACCCAGACCACCGTCTGCGGCTTTTCGCTGTACCAGACGCTGGCCTATTTTCTGATCTATTCCTGTCTGGGCTGGTGCCTGGAAGTGGTCTACGCCGCTGTGACCACCGGCAAGCTGGTGAACCGCGGCTTCCTGAACGGGCCGGTGTGCCCCATCTACGGCTTCGGCATGGTCATCGTGCTCTATGCTCTGACCCCGCTGGTGGACAACACCCTGCTGCTCTATCTGGGCGGCGTCATCCTGCCCAGTGTCCTGGAGCTGGTGGGCGGCTGGGCCCTGTACAAGCTGTACCGCACCCGCTGGTGGGACTACAGTGACTACCCCTTCAACATCGGCGGCTACATCTGCCTGGAATTCTGCCTGCTGTGGGGCGTGGGCACCCTGGTGGTCATGCGCATCGTGCACCCCATCATAGCCGGGCTGGTGGCCATGGTCCCCACGCTGGTGGGCGTGATCCTGATGTGCATCCTCTACGCCGTGTATGCCACGGACGTGGTGGCCACCGCCATTGCGGCCTCCACCCTGGCCGACACCCTGGACACCATGGAGAAGCTGGGCGACAGCATCCATGCCGTGAGCGACGCCATGACCGAGCTGCTGGGCACCACCGCCATGACCGCCGACCAGAAGATGGACGAGAGCCGCCTGCAGCTCAAGCTGGCGGCTGCCGAGGCCCGGGACAATGCCGCCAAACTGAGCCCCCGGGATGCCGCCGCCGCCCTGCGCGCCAAGGCCGACGAGGCCATGGAGGCCGCCCGCAAGTCCTCCCAGGAGGCCCGGCTCAATGCCTCTGAGGCCGCCGCTGCCGTCAAGCTGGCCGCCAGGGGCACCGCAGAGCGCACGGCAGAGCTGCTCCGTCTGGAACAGCTGGCCGAAGAGCTGCAGGCCCGCAGCGAGGAGATGCGCGCCCGCACCCGGAGCTCCAAGTACTTTGGCAAGGGCCGTATGCTCCGCGCTTACCCCAAGCTGCGCCACGGCGAAAAGCACCGCTCTCTGGACGAGCTGCGGGAGCGCCTGAAGTACGAGCGCAGGCACTGACCCTGCCCTTTGCAGCAACCCCAATGCCCCTGACCGGCTTCTTTCGGTCAGGGGCATTTTTCTTGCACTGCATTCTCCATAAAATCAGGCAGATCTTGTTCTGCCGCACTATTTTGTTTTCGTCATGTTTTCCACATTGTACGTTCCTTTTTTGTACACTCTTCCAAATCTATTTTCGTCATATTGACAAAAAAAAAAAAGAAAGCGTATCTTGTATTGTGTAATATGCTATTTCCGCTAAAAACTGAAGAATCGGCAAGCCAGTCGAAAGGCTGCGACGCAAAGCTACAAGGGCCTGTAATATGGCAGCCAGCCGCACGTTATTCTCTCCGGGTAAGGTAATACGAAACCTTGCACCTCCTTATGAAGATGCGTCGGTTCCCCTTCAGGAGAGCGAGCGCGCAGCGTGCCTGCAAGGGTTCAGAGCGTTGTACCAGCCGTTTGGCCGGTGCGGCGCTCTTTTGTTTTGACTGAAATAGAGAGAGTTTTGGGGAAAATCATGGAAAAGGAGTAAAAAATTATGAGACCTAAGCGTTTGATCAGCTTATTGGTTGCGGTCTGCATGATGATCACCATGCTGCCCCTGTCGGCAGTCACAGCATTTGCGGCAGACACGTCAACTGTACGTACAGCCATCGTTGACGGTTACAAGTATGAGTATAAGGTAAATGCAGACGGTGCTACTGCAACCATCACAGATTTTCGTGGCCCTGTTGATCCAGCGGAAACCCCTGCCCCCTACGACATCCACATACCCTCAGAGTTGGGCGGCTACCCTGTAACCGGTTTGGGAACATATTCATTTTCCGGCTATTTGGATGCTTCTCCCTACCTCCACAACTCGTACCAAATTGGTCGCAACATTCGCTCCGTCGACATTCCACAAGGCGTTACTTCCATCGGCAATCATGCCTTTGAAGAATGCTTTGCTCTGGAGGAGGTCACCATTCCACAAAGCGTTACTTCCATCGGACTAATAGCCTTTGGTGGTTGCTGTAAGCTTACAACGCTTTCGTTAGGTGAGAATGTTGAGACGATCGGCGGGGGTGCCTTTTTTAGATGCTCCAGCCTGAGCAATATCACCATCCCGAAAAAAGTAAAAGTAATTGAATCCGGGTACAGTGGTACACCTTCCTTTTATAGGACCTTTGCCTATTGCTCCAGTCTGAAATACATTATACTCCCTGCTGAATTGACTACTTTCGAAGCCCGTCTGGATGATTGTCCGGCATGTGTCATCTACTACAACAACGACGAGGACCACGCAAAGGATCTGCGTAAAAAAAATTATTACCTGGAGAGGGCTGTACAGGAAGGACACCAGCTTCTTTGCCTCTGCCATGTGACCTTTGATGCCAATGGCGGCGACCTGACCTACGATAAGGTGCCGGTTTATGAGACCGAAAAAATCACTGATACCATAGCAAACGATCTGAAGGCAACCGATCTGGATGCCATCAATGCTCCCACCCGTACGGGTTACAAGTTCACCGGCTGGTACACCGAAGATGGCAACCTCTTTAATGTGAAAGATACCGCAATTATGGAGGACATCACCCTCTATGCCCGTTGGGAGTTCGACCCCAATGCTCTGGTCTGCCACCCGCTGACCGTGATCGGCGGCACTGTTACTGTGAAATACGACGACAGCGATGTGACCAATACCTTGACTGTTACTCCTGACGAGGCCACCGGCAAAAAGACCTACTCTGTACCGGACGGCGCAGAAGTGACCGTGACGCTGGACAAGAACCTGATCCCTAAGGGCAATGTATTTGACAGCTGGTCTACCGACAAGTTCTCCCTGCCGCAGGATCAGGATCACAAGGCTGAGACCATCACTTTCCCCATGAACAGTGATGCGGATATTGCCGCAGAGTACCGTGATGCCGCCACTGACCACACCCCCGATACCGATACCGCAGTCTGCCACCCGCTGACCGTTACCGGCGGCATTGTTACCGTGAAAAAAGGTGACAAGGATGTGACCGATACCTTGACTGTTACTACTGACGAGACCACCGGCAAAAAGACCTACTCTGTACCGGACGGCGCAGAAGTGACCGTGAAGCTGGACAAGACCCTGATCCCTGAGGGCATGGTGTTTGACATCTGGTCTACCGGCAAATTCTCCCTGCCGCTGGGTCAGGACTACAAGGCAGAGACCATCACTTTCCCCATGAGCAGTGATGTGGATATTGCCGCACAGTACCGTGATGCCACCATTGAAGATGATGGGCCCGGCGTGCTGGGCACTGCTGCGATCATTGGTACTGCCGCTGTGGGTACCGCAGTGCTGGGCTATCAGGCCTATTCTCTGGGCGCTGAATTTGCAGGCAAGCTGATGGCTCTGCCCTACTTCCCCAGCAACCGCAGCGCCCTTGCCATGATGCTGTGGGAGGATGCAGGCAAGCCCATGCCCGAATCCGAACTGCTCTACCCCGATGTCGGTCAGGAAGAGCGGGATATGGACCTGCAGCACGCCGCCCGCTGGGCCATGGAAAACGAGCTTATCCCTGACCTGAACGATGAGGGCACGGCTCCGGAAGAGATGAAATTCTATCCCGACAACGCCGTAAGCAAGCTTGATGTGCTGAATGCATGGCAGAAGGCACAGGAGCTCAAGAACAACTAACGCCATCCCCGAATATTCCCAAATATACGTAGAAGCGCCTCATCCTTCACCGGATGGGGCGCTTCTGCGTTGTAATGAGTCGAATTTTCTGTTATACTGTACTTGTCGGCCTTCCGACCTCGATCTATAAGAGGAAGGGGGTGAGTTTTATGAACTTTATAATCTCTTTTACACTGTCCGTCGCAGCGGGTGTAGTCAGCTATTACATCTGCAAGTGGCTTGACGACCAGTTCAAGGCCGGTAAGCACTAATCCTTAGCAAGCAGGAAGCCCCCTCGGTATTCGCACTACCGCGGGGGCTTCTTGTTGCTACTTGGTGAGTTTTATGAACTGCAACCAATCTCTTTTACAGCTTTATTATATGCTGTATCGCTCAAAAAGTCAAGCAGATTTTGTTTTGCTCACGCCCACAGATCCTCGGGGTACAGGCCCTCCTGGATTTTCTGGGCGATGGCGGCCACCACGGTGGGCTTATCCTCACGGTAGGTCACGCCGTACCATTTATCGGTGCTCTTGAGCACGGTGACTGCCGCCTTGCCCTCATCGATGAGCTCGCTGGCCACGGTGGGCAGGAAATACTCGCACTTGAGGGGGTTCTTGGGCAGATTCTCACGCAGCCAGCCTGCAAAGCGGCGGTCGGCCTCGCCCAGGAAGCTCTTGCCGAAGCCCCACAGGTTCATGCTGACGGGTGCTTCCACCGGCAGGTCATCCGTGCCCTCACCGGTGAGGGAGGTGCAGCGGATGCCGCCCTCATAGGTCTCGATGCCGGTGCGCTCGGTCACGCTGTGCAGGGTGCCGTCCGGGTTCACCACGCAGACACCGCGGGAGACGGTGCCGTTCTCAGAGACGGTATTTTTGAGCAGGTAGCTCACCATGCAGTAATCGTAAACTGCGCCGTCCTGATGGGTGGACAGATACTCATAGATGACCTTGAAGGCCTCGGGGCCGTAGTAATCGTCCGCGTTGATGACGGCGAAGGGCCCATCAATGAGGTCTTTTGCGGCCAGCACGGCGTGGCAGGTGCCCCAGGGCTTAACACGGCCCTCGGGGATGGTGAAGCCTGCGGGCAGCTCATCCAGCTGCTGGAAAGCGTATTTCACGTTCATGCCCTGAGAGACGCGGTCACCGATGGCGGCTTTGAAGGCCTCCTCGATCTCGTGCTTGATGACAAAGATCACGGTCTCAAAGCCTGCGCGGTGGGCATCGTACAGGGAGTACTCCACAATGGGCTGCCCCTTGGGGCCCACCGGGTCGATCTGCTTCATGCCGCCGTCCTCCATAACGGCTGCCCATGCCGGCAGCCATGACCACCAATACCGGTTTGTTCATTTTTCTTTCCTCCTGCGTCAGTGCGCTGTTCTTTGAATCTATTATACTCCAAATTTTCCCGGGCAACAAGGGACAGCTTTTCCTTGAATTTTTGCATGGATTCTCACCCGCTGCCGTGATAGAATAGAGGCAATGGAGTTTCCGCAGAAAAGGAGAATGCTTATGTCAACCAAAACTGTCTGGATCACCGGCGCGTCCTCCGGCATCGGGCGGGAGTTTGCCCGCCGCTATGCCCGGCTGGGCTTCCGGCTCATTCTGACCGCCCGCCGCCGCGACCGGCTGGAGACCCTTGCCGCTGAGCTCCGGGCGAAACACGGCACCCTCTGCCGCATCGTACCCGCCGACCTTGCGCAGGATGCGCAGGTCACCGCCCTGTGCGAAGCACTGGCAGACGAACGCATCGACCTGTTCCTCAACAACGCGGGCTTTGGTGCCTGCGGTGCCTTTTCCGAGACGGACGCGGGCAAGGAGCTTTCCATGCTGCGGGTAAACGTGCTGGCCATGCACCGGCTGTTCAAGTTCACCCTGCGCAAGATGGAAGCCCAGGGCTTTGGCACCATCCTGAACGTGGCATCCTCGGCGGGCCTGCTGCCGGGCGGGCCTTATATGGCGGGCTACTACGCCTCCAAAGCATACGTTGTCAGCCTGACCCGCGGCGTGGCTGAGGAGCTGCGGGAGCAGCACAGCCCGGTCTATGTCTGTGCCCTCTGTCCCGGCCCCGTGGACACCGAGTTCAACGACCGCGCCAACGTGGTGTTCGCCCTCAAGGGCATCACCCCGGAGCTCTGCGTGGAGGAAGCCATGCGCGGGATGCTCCGCCGCAAGACCATCATCGTGCCCAGCACCCTGATGCGCCTTGCCACCACGGCCCAGAAGCTCGTTCCCACGCCCCTGCTCATGCCCATCCTGGCCCACCAGCAGAAGAAAAAGCTGGGCTGATGGCCGCCTACATCAAGACCCCGCTGTAAGCGGAAGCGGCAGGATATATTTTCAAGCGCTTTGCACCCGGAGAGTCTTTTCTTTTTTGAGAAGGCTTTCCGGGTGTTTTTTGTCATTTTCTACATTTCTCAATTGAAATTTTGTCGATTTCAACAATTGACGATATATATATATATATATATATAATGGTTATAGACAAAATTCATCGAGTTTCGACACTCTTTTGCTGCTTCATGGAGGTGAAGCCAATGGCCGGAAAGCTCTGCCCGAACTGCAAACAATTCACATTTTTCAAAACAGTTGGTGAAAACCGTGAGTGCACCAAATGTGGGTACAAAATGGTCGTTCCGATCCAAAGCAAGGGCCGCGGCGAACGCTGCCCCAACTGCGGAAAACTGACTGTACAAAATCAGAGTGGAAGGAAGTGCTGCACAAACTGCGGCGCAACCTTCAAAGGAGGAAAAAATGGCTAAACCCAAAGTTACAATGCCGGATGACCTGAAGAGCAAATGCGCCGCTGTCATTCATACTGCCACAACTGCTGCCGCCGCTGCAGGTATTATCCCGATTCCTATGGCTGACACCATTCCCATTACTGCCGCTCAGATTACCATGATTATCGGCTTGGGGCATATCTTCGATATTTCTCTTTCCGAAACGGCAGCCAAATCCATTTTGGGTGGTACGATGGCAAGCCAGACCGGACGTGCTGTATTTTCTGGCATTATCAAAGGTATTCCCGGTGTCGGAACCGTTGTGGGCGGTGTCATCAGTGCTGGCACTTCTGTTGCATTGACCGAGACCCTTGGCTGGATCGTTGCAGAGGATTTCTATAAAAAGAGCCTCGATCCGACGGCAGAGAGTGTTCTCGATACGGCCAATACGGTTATGAACGGTTTCAATGACTTTACCGGAAGCGTAAACTCTCAGGCTCGTGCATCTGCTGCGGCAAACGCTGCCGCCACTGCAAAAAAGACCAAAAAGCGCTTCTTCTAAGTACATCCTATAAGTAAAAAGCCGTAACGCAGTTTCGATTGTGTTACGGCTTTTTTGGCTTAATTTTTCTTCAATTGACTTTTCCCCGGAAACCGGATACACTAATCTTATCCAAACACATCCTGCTCACCCTGAAAAGGGCGGTTTATGATACGAAACACGAGGAAGTCTAATATGGCATGGTTATACCATTTCAATCAGATCGTCACCCACGGCATGGAGGGGTTTCTGGAGACGGCGGTGCCGCTGATCTCCGGGCTGGCTGAGATCATCGGCCTGTTCATCATCGTCACCAGCCTTGTCAAGGCCACCTACCACTATGTGCGGGTCACCTTTTTCCATGGCCAGCACGATTTCCTCCACGAGATGTCCAGCGGCCTGACCACGGCGCTGGAGTTTCTGATGTCGGCGGAGATCGCCAAGACCTTCCTGCTGCAGAATCTGGAATCGGTGGTGCCGCTGGCGGCCACCTTTGCCCTGCGGGCCATGATGAGCCTGATGCTCCACTGGGAGATGGAGGGCGGGCACCGCTCCGGCCGCAAAAAGGAAGAAACGCCCACCGGTGAGGCCGAGAAAAAAGAATGACTTATAAAGTTTCCCTCTTTTTTCTCGGTTCTGGGTTGTGTAAAACGTAAAAATCGTACCCCGGCTCTTGACAGTTTTGCACAAAGGGGCTATACTCGTGCCATCGAAAGCAAAGGCGCTGACGGAAGTGATTCCGCCAGCGCCTTTTGTGTTTTCGCTGGATATTGCTCGGGAGGAAGTGTAACGATATTTGTTCTCCTTGTTCTCCTTTTCCTTTTTCTGAAATCCATTCGGCAGAACCCCTGCTTCCTCCGCACAAGGAAGCAGGGGTTTGTCGTTGTCACCACAATGTGAGCCCCCCTGCAATGGTTCCGGGTTGACATCCCTGTGCGGGCGTGTTATTTTGGAGTGTAAAATTTTCAGTTTTTTTGTATCAGGAGTTTCTATGAGCAACTTGAACGATTTTAACCGCGAGGCCAAAGCCGCCCTGTGGGTGGTCCTGCAATGGCTGCTGCTGGCCGTGCCCACGGGTCTGATCTGCGGCGCAGTCGGCACAGCGTTCCACCTGAGCGTGGAGTACGTCACCGAGCTGCGGGCCGCGCAGAGCTGGCTGCTGCTCTGCCTGCCGCTGGCGGGCCTTGCCATCGTGGCACTCTACAAGGTCACAAAGTGCGAAGGCGTGGGCACCAACAACGTTATCCGCGCCGTGCAGAGCGGCGAGCCGGTCAGCCCGCTGCTGGTGCCCGCCATCTTTCTGGGCACGGTGCTCACCCACCTGTGCGGCGGTTCTGCCGGCCGCGAGGGTGCCGCTTTGCAGATGGGCGGCAGCATCGGCTGGAACGTGGGAAAACTGCTGCATCTGAGCGATTACGTCCGCCGCACTGCCACCATCAGCGGGATGGCCGCGTTCTTTTCCGCTCTGTTCGGCACCCCGCTGACCGCCGCCCTGTTTGCCATGATGGTGGAGGACGTGGGGCTGACGTTCACTTCGGCCTTTATGCCCGCGTTCACTTCGGCCCTCATTGCTTACGGCGTATCCCTGTTCTTCGGGATCGCCCCGACCAATTTTGTGCTCAATTCCATCCCGCACCTGACGCTGGAAACCGCGCTTCAGACCGCCCTGCTGGGCATTGCCTGTGCCGCCGTGACCCGGCTGTTCTGCTGGACGCTTCACACCCTAGAACACGGGATCCCCAAACGGATCCCGAATCCCTGGCTCCGGGCTTTTGCGGGCGGTGCAGCCGTGGTAGCGTTCTCGTATCTGTTCGGTGTCGGGCGGTACAACGGGGCCGGAATGGCCGTCATTGCCGATGCCGTGGAGCAGGGCACTGCCCTGCCCTGGGATTTTCTGTGCAAGATCTTCCTGACCGCCCTGACCCTGGCAGTAGGCTTCAAAGGCGGCGAGGTGGTCCCAAGTTTCTACATCGGGGCGACCTTTGGCTGCATCGCCGGGCCATGGCTGGGCCTGCCCGCCGGGTTTGCCGGTGCCATCGGTCTGGTCTGCGTGTTCTGCGGAGCCACAAACGCCCTAATCCCCTCCATCCTGCTGGGATTCGAGCTGTTTGGCGGGCAGGGGCTGGAGCTTATTGCGCTGGGCTGCGGCGTGTGCTACATGCTCTCAGGCCACCACGGCCTCTACAGCAGCCAGACCTTTGTCACCAACAAGCTGCGGCCGGAGTACGCCTCCCACAAGTGGCGGATCAAGCTGAAGAAAAAAGAAGAATGATTTTTCGCAGATTTTCGCCGCGGAGAGCTTGATTTTTTGCCGCCATCGTGCTACAATCAGCGTAGTTTCATCCTGACCAAAGCGATGATGCGGACAAACCGAAGCTCGTTCCCCATGACGCAGAGAGGGCTGCCCCGGATACCGGGTGCTGCAAGCAGCCTGCCGTGCATCGGGCTTCTACCACCGCAGAGCGCAGAGGAGAACCTCTGCCGGGTGCGCCCGTTACAGCACAGCGAGTGGCGTGCAGAAAAGCACGCAATTCGGGTGGAACCGTGGAACGTTTCTGATTTTTTCAGGCGCTTCATCCCGTGAGTAAGTGTGCGGGATGAAGCGCTTTTTTGTTTTACTTTATCTGTCAAAGGAGCAAACATTATGAAGATCATCTATAAGGACGGTCATGTGGACGAGTGCCCGCAGGATCAGGAACTGCACGTTATCCGCCACACCGCAGCCCACATCATGGCGCAGGCCATCAAGCGCCTGTATCCGCAGGCTGACTTTGCCTTCGGCCCTGCTACCGAGAACGGCTTCTACTACGATGTCGATCTGGGCGACCAGAAGCTCAGCGACGAGGATCTGGCAAACATCGAAAAAGAGATGCGCAAGATCGTCAAGGAGAATTTGCCCATCAAGCCCTTCATCCTGCCCCGCGCCGAGGCCGTGAAGCTGATGGAAGAGCGCAAGGAGAACTACAAGATCGAGCACA
>ENA-ORRO01002936-ORRO01002936.1-human-gut-metagenome-genome-assembly--contig:-NODE-2936-length-10278-cov-2.721021_pt1 | contig 10278 bp, 10 predicted proteins | sample MGYA00242176_ERZ509136 | MGnify/ENA primary metagenome ERZ509136 (study PRJEB26280, sample SAMEA2338644) | human gut metagenome | biome: human gut; feature: human-associated habitat; material: faeces... | reverse complement strand
CCCTGAACCGCGCTCTGCGTGATGAGGACGGTGACATCTACAGCTTCTTAAAACTCCGAAATGCTGCAGCGGCAATTTCTGAAGGGGGCTGTGTCTTGAGCGGCAGGTTGCATTGATACTGTGAACCGAACAGATTATTGTCACGGACACAGACCTGAACGGTAGATTGCTACCAAACAGAATTTGTAAATGCAAACCTCAAAGCAGTTGGCTCCCTGCACGCCTTCTATCCTACGGCCTGTGTCAGCACACATGCCGTTGTGCTTTGCGACATGAACGGCAGGCAAATGCCGCTCTCACCCGCGCCGACCAGCAGCTCCGTGCCGCTTGGACTGATCAGGAGGGGATACGTCTCACACAGATACATCGGGCCGTCCGTGACGCCGTAGTTATTGCCGCCCACAAGCGACAAGCTGAGCGTCACATAGCTCGGTCCGTCCAGAATGGTCTGAATCGTCCAGAAGCCGCTCCACATCTCCTCAATGTCGTCACTGTCTTCATATACCCACTCCAGATCGACCGTACCGCCCGTCTCATCCTCAAGATAGAAGCGCAGCGAGAAATAGGCATAGCGGCTGGTTTCCCCCACCATGGTTTCTGTGATCCAGCCCATGCCGTCACGCTGCGATCCGGCAAGACCGAGCGCGGTCATGCCGCTCCAGCCGTCGGCAAGCCATGCGGCAAACTCGGACGGGGCGTTGTACCAGGCATATTCCGTAAAGTCAAACGAAAGATAGTCTCCAGCTTCCGATATACACGGCGCAAGATAGCTCATCGCATCAAGCGAGGGATACCATTCGCAGGTGTTCCCGTTGTTGTCGGTGATAAAGACCTGGGTGTCGGCCTCATATGCAACGCCGTCGAGATTTGCAAAGAGCAGCACCGGTTCGCCGCTCTCTGACCGGTAGAGCACCTCCGTGACCTCGTCGGTCTGTGTTTTTTCGTTCCACTGGACACGGTTGATTGCAACCGTCGCGTTCTCATCGACCGGCACGATGCAGTACAGATGCCCCGCGCCGCCGATGATATGCTCCTCGTCGATTTCCGCGATGAAGGGGTATTTGAGCAGCATGGCCTCGTTGGTTTCCCACAGCCACGCGGGGAAGCCCGCCTCGAAGCCCTCGTCAAACAGCCCGCCGACATAACCGAGATATGCCGCGCCAAACATGGTCATTGGAAAGTCGATCCTGTCCCGCAGCCATCCAAGCGAGGTCTCTGCCTCCTGTGAAAACCCGTATTGTACCGGCTGTGTGTCTGACGCCTCGTCGCGTGACGTGCGATCACGCATATCATTTTGCAATGGAGCTTCCTCCGGCTGCTTTTCAGGCGTTTTTTTGTCGGGTTTAGTAGGCATTTTTACCTTATCTGTACTTGTTCTCGATTCGTTAGGCTCTGTTTGCGTCTTCTGTACACAGGCACAGAGGGACAACAACAGAATCAGCGCCAGCATTAGTGCGAATACTCGTCTGGAGGTTGTTTTCATGGTCGCTCCTTTCAAAATTTTCCGCTTCGGCCGGAACCGCCGCCGCCGGATTCGCTGTAACTGCTTCCGCTGCTGGAGGAGCTGCGCTCGATCTTCCGGCTGGAGGTCGTCTTATGGGTGAAACGATCTGTTTGCTCCGTAAGCCGGAGTCCCGCGGAGACGTAGTCGTTCGCGGTTGCTTTTTTTGATACAGTGTCCATTTTCTGCCATATCACAGCGACGACCGCGGCTGCTGCCAGCAGGGAAAGACCGATCACGATAAGGAGCGGATAGAACAAGCTCGCCCGGACGGGCTTTCCTGCGGAAGCCTTTTCCAGATAGACGCTGCATTCTTTGACGTAATCCTCAAAGCCGCCGTACCAGTCGTTCTCGCCGAAATTGTCGAGGAAGACCTTTTCCAGCTTCTGCTGACCATAGCTGTTGAACGCATACTCGCAGCGTGAGCCGTAGCAGAACATTGCCCAGTCGCGGTCATCCATGCTGAGCAGGAGCATGATCCCGTCGCGGTTCGGTCCTTCGCCCATGGTGCATTCATGGTAAATGGTGTAGGTCGCCTTATAGACGCCTTCAGAATGGAAGTCCCGATAGTCCTCCACGGTTACGATGTAGACGCCGACACCATACTTTTTGGAGACGCTTTCCGCCATCTTTTCCAGCAGCATATTTTCGTTTTCGCTGAGAAGTCCGGCTGCGTCCGTCACGTAAGAAAGCTGTGCGCCTGTCTGCTCAGCCGCAGCTGCGCCCACGCAGAGCACAAGGCAGAACATAAGCACCAGCAGGAGACAACGTATTCTTTTTTTCATGTCTCAGCCCTCCCTATCGCGCCAAAAGCAGCAGCGCGGTCACACTGATGGCAATAAGAGATGCCGCGATTGCCGCAAACAGGCCAATTACCCGTTTCGTGCTGACCGGAAGGTTGCCGACAAGCTTGCCGGTCTGACCGTTCATGGCAAAGAGGAAATCTTTTCCCTCCCACCTTGTGTTCAGGATCCAGACGGGAAGCAGTGCGTAATGCACCTTGCCGCGCTTCAAGTGGATATCCCGGCTCGTTTCATTGCAGGTGGTGTAGCCCGAAACCGTGCGTTCCAGTGCGCTCAGCAGCGAGCCCGCGCAGCGTGTGTCTGCCCGTTCCCGGCTGTCTTCGACGCTGACATCATATTTATCTGCCATAAATCCGGGCAGATACGCCGTGGAAAACGGCTTGAGATCTGCATAGTCAAACGGTTCGATGGAGTCCATGTAATCGTCCGGCATTTTGCTCGATGCGTCCACCGGGATCTTTTCAAAGGCAATGGAACCTGCGCGTTGCACATCATAGTGCCTTGTCTCCGTGATCTCATAATCTCCTGAGGTGTAGGTATGTACCTGCGTAGCATGGAATTGCGCACTTCCGCTGGCCTCACCGTCGTACATCCAGAAAGGTACATACACACCCTTGATCTCCTCCAGATGGTTGGCTTTGGAGAAGGTCGATGGCAGCAGAGGCTTTTTGAGATAGTGCTTCTTCAATGCCTTGATGGCATCCTCCTTGCTCAGCTTGAAGGGCAGCACAAAATCGGGCTTCAAAATGCCGCTGAACTGTCCCGGAAGCACCGACGGGTTTCCACAGTATGGGCAGGATGTGGCTGCAGTCGTTGCGTCGCAGAGCAGCTCCGCACCGCACGATGGGCAGCAGTAGGCTTTCATGTCGGCCGCGTCCGCGCCCCAGTCCTCGCTCAGGCCGGAAGAATCCCAGTCAGAGCCGTCTGCGGCGGCCTTTTGTTCTTCCGCTTCGGCAGATTTTTGAGCCGCTTCTGTTTCTTCCTGCTTCTGTGCCGCTTCCGCCGCTTTTGCTTCTTTTTCTGCGTAGAACGCTTCAATTTCTGCGATATCGAAGCTTGAGCCGCAGTAATCGCACTCCAGCCTGCCGGATTCTCCTACAAAATGGAGCGGTCCCGTACAGGCGGGACATTGATAATTTGTGATTTGTGTTGCCATCTAAGCTCCTCATTTCTCAGACCAGTGTTACAGCCCACAAGGGCAGATTGCAGCGCCGAACACAGTTATGATCGTGTTATTCCGGATATGTCCTACAGGCTCACTGCTTGTGATAGATCGTGTTCGTGTCTCTTATGACGTTTTCTTCCGAATCGTACAAGACGCACATATCCGCCGCCGCATGATCGCTGTTTCCCAGCACGATCTGCTGCAGGTGCTCCGCCACGTCCTCACTGTATTCGCCGCCGAAATACGGCGTCTGAAACGCGGACTCGACGCACAGCTCCCAGCCATTCCATTTCTGATCCGTTTCGTCGAACCACAGCTCCGCCGCACGCAATTCGCTCCCGTCTGCGTCCGTGGAAAACACATATTTTTGCAGACCATCCTCGGAGATCCACGTGCCCTCGAGCAGCGCAAAAACATCGCGTGTCTGCTCATGCTCGGCGCTCTCCCGTTCTGCCTGCGCCTGCCGCTCCGCATCGCTATAATACCGCGCCTCGTCTCCCATCGTCATCATACCGTAGTCCAGCCAGAACGTATCCGCCAGCCACGCAAACTGCGGAGAGTCCAGATAGCGCAGATGATAGATAACGTCGTGTTCTCTGTCCTCAATCGTCAGCCCGCTGATTTTTTCGGCAAAATCCGCCTGAACTGTCAGAACGCCGTTTTGAAAGGAATATTCAAACTGATCGCCCAGATCCTCAAAATTTGCATCGTAGCAGCGGATGGGCGTGTCCTTGAACTGCCCGCCGCGGTAATAGAGCTTCATGACCCCCGGGCTGTAAACGGTTTTTTTGATCTGGAAGTCGTCAAAAAGGACCGCTGTCTCCGGGTACTGATAGGTGCGCACGTCAGCGCCGCCGCAGGCGGTCAGACCGAACAGCCCCATCCATAGACCTGCCATGATGAGGAACGCCTTGAGCTTCACAGCATCACCTCCGTTTCTCCGCAAATAGCCGGATTCTCCCGCTCCAAATTGGAGCGGGAGCCGGTTTTCGTGCAAATTTTCAGAAGGACGCTGCCCTTACTGGAACGTCATGTTGTTGAGAATGATGTCGGGCATCGTTCCCGGGACGCAGTCCATATTCCGAAGCCCGATGGAAAGGGCGCGGTTGTCGTCAAGCTGCGCGATATACTGAATCCATTCGTAGCCGATGTACTTATAGGTGCGGCCGCGGAAGGTGATGCCGCCGATCACGCGGTCTTCGATATCCTGATAGTTTTCGAATTTGTCCTTGTAGTAGTCGAAGTCCTCCACATTGGTTCTTACCTCGAATCTGATGGCGCCTGCGCCGAAGGCTGTGGGATCGTCGTTTTCCACCAGGCAGCGCGGTCCATCATCGTACGACCAGCCGGATACCGGGATCTTCGTCATGATCTTGACCTTCACATCGTCTTTTGCAAACTGGGCGATTTCCACGGAGAAGTCCTTCATCTCGGCGTTTGCAGACGCTGCCTTGTTCGCCTCGGCGGCCTCGGCCTTCACGATGTCCAGATACTTTTCTATGGCTTCTGTGCCGGAGAAGCCGCTGGTGTTGTACGCACTCACCGTATAAACGCCCGACTCGTTTTCCTTGAAATTGACGTAGATGAAATGGGAGTCGTCGTCCTCAGAGATCCATTTGTAGTAGCGGTAGTTTGCCTTCATGTGGTCGCTGTACTCTTCCTTGACGAACTGACCTTCCACGCCGAAGTAAGCAACAATATCATCGTAAGTTGCATCGAAAATATTCCTGTTGACCTCGTTCATCCAGACGTAGCCCTTCTGCACCTGCTCTTCCGTCACGATGCCGTCTCCGCCGGATACGTTCGCGGTGGTGGGCGCAGCGGGCGCGTCCGCCGAGCTGGGCGTCCGGGTCATCGCATCCGTCGGAGTGAGCGGAGCGCCTTCTGTCGGAACAACTCCTTCCGGAGCGTCTTCTCCGATGGCATCCGGCATGGACTTGCCTGCGTCAATCAGAGGCAGATACCAGTCGGTATAGCGGTAGGGATATGTATCTTCCTCCATGTCATCCCAGTAGAGTCCCCACGGGCGCAGATAGATGTCGTAGTGGAACTCGTCATCGCCATCTTCATAGTCGCCGCTGATCCAGATCATGTCGTCATAGTCCAAAAGGCCGGGGTCAACGATCCAGTCCGCATGCTCCAGCGCCACGTTTGTGAACCAGCCGCCCTCGGACATCACCGTGCCGTGCTCGCCGGTTCCGGCTTCGCTCAGACTGACCTGCGCGGAAGCCATGGGTTCGGACCTCGTGTAGTCCTCGTCCCAAAGCGTGATCGTGCCAGTGTAGTCCGTGCCGATGTCAATGACGCCGCAGACATCCCACCATTTTCCCTCCATGCTCTCGTAGTAGCCATAACAGCCGCTCATCTTCCACCAGCCGTACCATTCGCCGTTCCACCAGTCGAGCAGCGCGTCGCCAGTCTCGGCTGGATCGGAGGTCAGCGTGCTGTCAACGGGCGGTTCACCGCCGGTCGTATCAGCTGCGGGAGTCTCACGATTCAGTGAGGATGGGTCGATGGTGATCTTGCCGTTTTTCTTGCCGAAGAACTGCTCGAAGGTAGCCTCGACTGGACTGGTCGTGTCCTGAAGCAGATATGCTGTCCGGACTTCCACCGTTGCGCCCGGAGCGACGTCTGTAAACTGGCCTTCTATCACGGTTTCAAAGGTGTCGTAGTCGGTAAAGACAGTTGCTGTTTCCAGTTCTACGCCGTTTTGCATGAGCGTTTCATCGACGCTCCAAAGATACGACGCATTCTCCTTGCCGTTGTTTGTGAAGTCCAGTGTCAGAACGATCGCGTCATTTCCGTCCGAATCTTCCATGATGCACGCGCCCTTGTAGAGCAGCTCATAGTCACCGAGCTTGATCAGATTGGAGTCTTTCGCCTTATCTTTGCCGCAGGCGGTGAGGCTGCTGAGCAGCATCAGCACTGCAAGAAGCAGGCATAGAAGCTTGGTCTTCGTCTGTTTCATAATTCCCTCCCAATATCCTTCAGGGATGCACAAATCTGCCGATCAACAGAAAATAACATATCATTCCGGCAAAAATAGCGGTGCATACCTGAGACATTTTGCTTTCCTTATTTCTTTTCGCGCTGGATAAGGTTCCCGTTCTTGTCGGTAAACTTGCCGCAGAGAATCTTGATAAAGTCGACAAGGTACCCGATGCCGAACAGACCTGCCGTCAGCGTATAAAGAATACCCGTGCCGATCTTGCCGACATAGTAGCGGTGGACGCCAAGCCCGCCAAGGAAGAGGCAGAGCAGGAACGTTGTCATCCAGTCCTTCGTTTCGACCGGAACCTCCGGCGCGACATAGTCCTCTACTTCCTCACCGTTCAAAATCTTCTTCACGGTTTCAGTCACGGTGTCGATATAGGCGCCACGCTCCGTTGCAAGGCCGACTGTCGCACCCTTGAGACCCTTGCGCAGCGCACTGTTCTTATCAACGCGCATACCGCCAACCGACATCTTGGCCTCCGTAATGACCGGCTGGATCCGGATGTGTGTGCCGTCCTTGAGGAAAAGCCAGAGACCAACGTCCACATTCGGTTCTTTCTCGAACGAGATGCGTTGCCCGGGAATGCCGCCCTTGATCTGGAACGGCATCTGGAACGCTGCCCTGCGGGCATTGAGCTTCTCCATGATCTCCTCGAGTGTGGTGGAATAGGAAAGATCAAATTCACGGGGACTGGTCGCGAATGCGACGTCTTTCATGCTGCCGGTAAGGTTATCCATAATGTTTTCTCCTTTCTAAAGTCCGGTGGGTGGCTGATACGTATTGTGTTTTAATGCGGCTTATTTTTTTGCAAAAGTGCCGCTGATGCCGTAGCCGGAGTTCTCATTCATGGTAAGGCTGCTGCCATCCACGGAGAACGTGTAAGTAGACGGTTCGCTCCAAGCCTCCAGCGTTACCGTAAGCTGGTCGCCGTCAATGGTATAGGTGCCATTCTGCTTCATGTACGCATTCTCCATGGTGCATTTGCCTTTTCCGTTGAACGTCCATGTGATCACACCGTCATCTCCGAGATCAGCAGACCATGTTCCGGCCAGCGCATCCTTACTGCCGCAGGCGGCAAGCGTCAGGAGCGCAGCTGCAATCAGGAGTAATGCTACATACTTTCTCATTTTTAAGTCCTTCTTTCTAAATCGTCGTTTGATGGATGGTTCAGCCGTTCACCGCGCCGCCGCAGTATTCACAGCAGCCGCTAGCCGAACAGGTTCAGCACGCGGATGGGACGGTCCGCCTGCTCGATCTTCTCACGCACATCTTTTCGTACCTGCGTCAGTGCCTGACGGATCTCCTCGCCGAGCTTTTTGCAGTTGCGGTACTCGACGTTGGTTTCAGGGTTGCATCTTGCCGGCATGCCCGGGCGTGCCGAGGGCGGCGTAATGTCTATAGAGCTGGAGTTGACCTGAAAGCGCATTTCGTTGAAGTAGGGGTTGTTGACGAATATGGTGATGTAGAAATCATAGGAGTATTCATAGCGCGGCGGATTGTAGCTGACCTCCTTGCCGTCCTTATCCTCACGCTTGAGTTCCGAACGGCTCTCGTCAATATCAAGATTGCAGCCGGTCACGTCTGCAAAGTCCAGAACATCCGGGTTTGCCTCTTGCAGATCTCTTGCTCTTGTTACCATAAACTTTCCCGCGTCCTCGTCCAGAAGCACCTTGGTGTTCGTGCCGAGCGTCCGGGTGGTGTGGAACGCCGCAACCTTCTGCCGGTTTTCCTCACGGTAGGCAAGCTGCGCCTTGATCTCCTCGACGGTGCTGCTGCGCCGGTCAGAGAACCACGGCGAGAGCTTTTTGGCACAGTTTTTGCAGAGATTCCCGTTTTCCAGCTTGCGGTTGCCAAGTAAGCCGATCTTTTCTCCGCAAATATCGCAATATTTCTTATCGAACAGTCCCATATATGTACCAATCTCCTTTGTATTTGCTTCTCAAACTATGCGGCGCACTGTGCATCTGCCTTGGAATTGAGCACCGCGCCGTAGATGTACAAAGCCGGAACGGCCACGCCCGTCAGAACGCTTGTGACGTTAAACTCGCCGCCGTTGACCAGATTCATCACGATGCTCAAGACGCTGAATACAGCCACGATTGCGCCCCATACGATGAGCCCGCCTGCTTTTTCGCTGCGCTTGCTGTGCTTGACGCCTTTGATTCCGGCGATCAGCTGGCAAATCCCTCCGATCAGTGTCAGAAACAGCGCTGCCCAGTAGGCAAATGTCAGGCCGGATGCTGCGCCGAGTCCTGCCGCCAGCGCACCCAGTCCACCGACAAGCACACCCGCAATGATGGAGAATACAGCGGCAATGATCATCAGAATGCCAGTGACCTTCAAAAACTTGTGTCCATTCATAATAATTCCTCCTCGTCTCCTTGTTGTTTGTTTTTATTATTCCGCAGGGCGTCTGGCTCCGCACTCTGCGCAAAATACGCTACTGCCATTCGGCATCCCGCACTCCGGACATTTCCATCCGCCGTCCGGCGCAGGTCTTGAAAAAATCCCGGCCTCTGTTTCCTCGGCAAACGCTGCCAGGAGGTTAAAGATGCTCTGTGCACTATCGCCGCAGTAGTTGTTTGTGAAAACCTCACCGCTGTCTTGCCATGTCGCGGCAATGCAGCTGTCCGCAACACCATCCGGGCAGACGCCGGGGGAAACCGGAAGCTCCAGCGCGCGAAGCTCCTGTCCGATGCTGCTGAAATACGCCTGCGCCTTCTCCGGCTCGACGGCGATGTTCTGCCTGAAAATAGGCTTACCGGCGCCATCCTGATACCGATAGGAGAAAAGCATCTGCTTCTCCGCTCGGGATGGCAGCGTCCGCTCATCGAGAAGGAAGCTGAAGCAGTCACGCGCAGACGAGGCGTTTTGCTCCCAGTAAATTCCGACCAACTCTGCTGTTTCGCGCACCTCACGCTGCTCTGTTTCAAGCGTGGATGCAGCATACGCTTCCTCGGCAATACCCAGAACCAAGGCCTCCAGTGCCTCCGCATGGCTGCCGCTGAGCTTTTGGGTCTTACTCCCGTCATCGGTGCGCCAAACGACCCGGATCTCGCTGTCAACTTCATCATAGCTGTCAGAAGACGGTTTTCTGTACGCCGGAAGATCCGACTCTGCCAGCACATTCTGAAGCGCAAACCACTGTACCCACGTTAGCTGCCATGGAACCGGGTTGGAAAACGCATCCATCCTGCTTTCTCTTACCTCATCGCCGCCCGATTGGCTTGGAAACCAGCCGGTCAGCAGAGGCATATCGTTCTCCTGGTAAAATTTCAGTGAAAAGCTGCTGTAGAAATTCCTGTGGTTCTGCCGCCACTCAAATTCCACCAGTTCCTTGCCTGCTCTGTATGCATCCGGATTCTCCATTCTGCCTCCATCTTGAATCCGGCTTCCGATAAAAAACCTGTACAGCAAAACGCCTGCCAGTGTGATAACTGCAATCACCAGCACGACAATCAGAGCAATTTTCAGTGCTTTTCTCACTTCAAATCGCCGTCGTCAAACGGATCGCCGCATTCGGGGCAGAACTTCGGCGGATGCGCCGGATCAGCCGGTTCCCAGCCGCACTTGTCGCATTTGTACTGCGGAACACCGGCCGGCTTCGGTTTGCCGCATTCGGCGCAGAACTTGCCCTTATTCACCGCACCGCAGCTGCACGTCCAGCCGTCTGCCTGCGCTTCCGGCTTTTTCGTGCCGCATTCCGGGCAGAACTTTCCGGTTGCCGTCGCGCCGCACTGCGGGCATTTCCAGCTTCCTGCCGCCGGCTTGGGTTCCGGCTTTTTGCTGCCGCAGTTCGGACAGAAATTGCCGG
>ENA-ORRO01002930-ORRO01002930.1-human-gut-metagenome-genome-assembly--contig:-NODE-2930-length-10289-cov-3.329197_pt1 | contig 10289 bp, 8 predicted proteins | sample MGYA00242176_ERZ509136 | MGnify/ENA primary metagenome ERZ509136 (study PRJEB26280, sample SAMEA2338644) | human gut metagenome | biome: human gut; feature: human-associated habitat; material: faeces... | reverse complement strand
GAGCCGTGGTATGCGTTCCGGCTGGAGCTTCCGGCCGAATGCGTCGGCCGGGCGATCACCGACATCCAGCGGATGCAGGGCGACTACGACCCGCCGGAGACCGACGGCGCGCAGACCATCCTGCGCGGAGCCGCCCCGGTGCGGCTGCTGCGCGGCTACCCGAACGAGGTCACGGCCTATACCCGCGGCCGCGGGCGGCTGCAGCTGCGCGTGGACGGCTACCGGCCCTGCAGGGAGCAGGACGCGCTCGTCCGCGCCTCCGGCTATGACCCGGCCCGGGATCTGGAAAACCCGGCGGGCTCCATCTTCTGCGGCCACGGCGCGGGCTATGAGGTCAAATGGCAGGACGTGGACGACGCGGCCCACCTGCCGCTGCTGCGCTTCGGCGGCCCGGTCAAGCCTGCACCGCAGCGCATCGTGCGTTCCGTCGCCCCCGGCGGCGCGCCGGAGCTGGAAAAGGAGCTGCTGGCGATCTTTGAGCGCACCTACGGCGCCATCCGCCGCCGCGACGTGCTGCCGCAGATGATGCTCCGCAGCGAGGACAAGCGCGAGTTCCTCGAAGCCCTCGGCCCGGCGGACGATTTCCTGCTGGTCGACGGCTACAACATCATCTTCGCCTGGGACGAGCTCAAGGAGCTCTCCCATACCAGCCTCGATACCGCGCGGCACGTGCTCATGAACCTGCTGTGCAACTACCAGGGCTACCGCGGCTGCACGCTGATCCTCGTCTTTGACGCGTACAAGGTCCCGCAGGGCCTCGGCTCGGTGGAGAAATACCACAACATCCACATCGTCTATACCCGGCAGGCGGAGACTGCCGACCAGTATATCGAGCGTTTGAGCTTTGAGCTGCGCGGCCGCCGCCGCGTGCGCGTGGCGACGAGCGACAATCTCGAGCAGCTCATCATCCTCGGCCACGGGGCCGAGCGCATCTCCGCCCAGCATTTCCACGACGAGGTCTACGCCGCCCAGGCGGAGATCGACCGCATCCTGACGCAGAATAACCAGAAAAACAACGCATAAAGAAACCGGCAGCCCCGCAAAGCGGGACTGCCGGTGCGTTTACCGGTAGCACAGGAGCGAAAACCAGGTGACGATGTTGCCGTTATAAAATTCGATGCCGTTCTGCTCGGCGAGGGCCGTGGCGACGATGCCGTAGCTCTCCACGCAGGGGAACATCCGTTCCGGGTGGCGGCAGGGCGCGTCCGGATACGCGCAGTGTTCGCAGATCGCGCACGACTCGGTGGACAGGGTGAGCACATCCGGCGAAAACTGCCGCAGGATATCCCGCACCTGCCGCGTGACGGCCTCGTGCGGCGCGCGCGTGGCGAGCGCGGCAGAAAGATCGGCGATGTCATCGACCTCACAAAGCGTGGTGAAGACCAGCGCGCCGGGGTAGGACAGGATCCGTTCCCGACAGGCCGCGACCGTCCCCACGGCCGGGGGACAGGCCCAGCTCGTCCCATACATCGGGCACTCGTGCTCGCAGACGTAGCGGATGCGGTCGGAAAATTCGATCGTCTGCGGGTCGATCCATGCGTATTGGCTGATCGGCAGCTGGCACAGCTGCGCCTCGACGGCCTGCTTGTCCATAGGCTTCTTCCTCCGGCGTGTTTTCTCCCATTGTACCCGCGGCGCGGCGAAAGGTCAAGCTGTCAGAGCATCACGGCCTTTGTCGCGACGTGATCGCAGAAGACGCGGTCGTGCTCCACAAAGACGATCGTCGGCTGGAATTCCAGCAGCAGGTCTTCGATCTGCATGCGTGAGAGCACGTCCACATAATTGAGCGGCTCGTCCCAGACGAGCAGATGCGACGGCTCGCACAGGCTCCGCGCCAGCAGCACCTTTTTCTTCTGTCCGGCAGAAAAATCCGCCATGTCCTTTTCAAACTGCACCCGCGCAAAGTCCAGCTTGCGCAAGATCGCCTTGAACAGACTCTCGTCCAGCCCGTACCGTGCGGCATACGCGCCCAGATCCCCGCGCAGACCGGACGGGTCCTGCCGCACGTAGGAGATCTGCAGCCGGGAGCTGCGCTCCACGGTCCCGGTGTGCGGCACGTCCTCGCCGCACAGCAGGCGCAGAAGGCTCGTCTTCCCGGTGCCGTTCGCGCCGCGCAGCGCGATCCGGTCGCCCTGCTCGACGCAGAAGCTGACGCCGCGGCACACGGGCGCGCCGCCATAGCACACCGAGACGTCCCGCAGCAGCGCCAGCCGGTCCGTGTGATATGGAAGCTGGTGCAGCTTCAGGGGCGCGGCCTGCTCGATGTTTTTCAGCAGCGCCGATTTTTCCTCGATGGCGGCGTTCTGCCGCCGTTCGAGATTCTTGCGCCGCTGCTGCATGCGGCGCGATTGCTCGCCGATGTAGGCGCGGCCGCCCATGGCGTCGGCCTCGCCCGTTACTTTCGCCGAGTGCGGGCCGATCTTCGTGTTCTCGACCTTGTCGGCCCACGCGCGCGACTGCCGCGCAGCCTGCTTCAGACGGCCGATCTCCTTTTTCAGCTGCGCGTTCTGCGCCAGCTCAAACGCGTCCTGCCGCTGCCTGTTTTCATACCATGAGGAGAAATTGCCCTTCTGCACCTCAATGCCGCCGCGATTGATGGACAGGATGTGGTCGACGCAGCCGTCTAAAAACGCGCGGTCGTGCGAGACGAGCAGAAAGCCGGACTTTTTGGCCAGATACCGGCTGACGAGCGCGCGGCCCGTCTCGTCGAGATGGTTCGTCGGCTCGTCGATGAGCAGATACCGGCCCTCGCGCGCGAAAAGCAGCGCCAGCAGGATCTTCGCCTGCTCGCCGCCGGAAAGTGTGGAAAACGGGCGGTACAGCGCGTCGTCCGTCACGAATAGCGGAGCCAGCTCGCGCCGCAGGCGCCACTGCGGCACGTCCGGGAAGCTGCACTCCAGCAGCTCGAGCGGCGTGAGCGCCGCGTCTGGGATGGGATACGGGAAATACTCGAACCCGCCGGGGGCTGTGATCGTGCCCTGGTGGGGATACTGGCCCTGCAGAAGGCGCAGGAGCGTCGTCTTGCCGCGGCCGTTGCGGCCCGTCAGGCCGAGCCGCCAATCGGTGTCGAGCTGGAAGCTGACGTGCTCAAATACAGGGTCAAAGCTGCCGGGGTATGTAAAGGTCAGGTCTGTGATCTGGATCAATGCCATCGGTATGCCCTCCTTCAGGCAGCCGAGGATTCCATCGACAATTGCAGGCGATCGGATCGGCGGCTGCCTAATAAAAAATTGGCTGCGGGAAACGCTCCCACAGCCAAAGGGCATCCTGCGTCTGCCGCAAAATGGGCAGACGGTCTGCACGGAGGCTGAGAGACAAAGCAGATTTCCCGCGAAAAGGCACAACGAACCAGACGGTCTTCACCGCCAGCGTGTTACGATCGTGCCAGGTTTTCAGCAGGAGATCATGCGCATGCTCTCAAACTCCCTTCTGTTCTTTATAATTTGATTCTACCATGCGGCGCGGAAAAACGCAAGCGCCGGTAAAAATTTGCAGAAAAAACGCACCCGGCACGGTGTGTGAGATGCCGGGTGCGGATCGTGCAATCGGCAGAAACTGCGCATTGCACAGGATGAAAAAAAGTGCTATACTGTATTCCAGTATATCGTCAGCCCGGCAGCTATGCGATCTGCCTTGCTGATGCTTGCACTATAGCATACAGGCAGGAAATATGCACCCTACCGGCGCGGCACCGGCCGATACCCGTCGGAGAACGGCACTCTACTGCCAGTAGAATTTCCTGTAATACCAATGCTTTCAGGGGAAGGGGGCGTCCTTATGATCCAGGACGAACAGACGCTGCGGCGCACCACAGCAAAAAATATCGCCGCTTACCGCAAAGCCCATAAGGATACCCAGCTGGACCTTGCGCGCAAGCTCAATTACTCCGATAAGTCCGTTTCCAAGTGGGAGCGGGGCGAAGGGCTGCCCGATGTCTATATCCTCGCGCAGATCGCGCAGCTCTACGGCATCACCGTCAGCAACCTCATCGGCGAGGAGGAGCCGCCCAAAAAGTCCAACCCGCATTTCCACATCTACGTGGTGCTGCTGTCGGTGGCGCTGGTGTTCGTGATCGCGGCGATCTTGTTCACGGCCTTCACGATCGCGGCCGTGCCGTTCCCGTCGTGGCTGTTTTTCCTGTACGCGGTGCCGGTGTCGAGCATCGTGTGCATCGTGTTCACGTCGCTGTGGTGGGGCATTCTGATGCAGGGGCTTTCCATTACGGCGCTCATCTGGTCGGCGGGGCTGTGCATCTATCTCTCCATCCCGTCGATCCCGTATCTGAAGCTCATCTTCGTCGTCTGCGCCGCCGTGCAGGTGCTCATCACGCTCTGGGAGCTGTTCCGCTATTCCAGAACAAGAACATGGTTCTAAAGCGCACTTTCCGTGCCCGCAGGCGCACACTGCAGATTTCAGAGCACCGATTCAGCCGTCACCAACAATGGCAGGCTCTTTCGGCACCAAAAATCTGATAGGCAATCGGTGTGGCGCAGAGGTATGTCTGCCCCTGCAACTGATCTGCAGCTTTTACAGTGCAAATAGTTTCCAGATAGTCTCACAGCCCCGCACGCGATGGCGTGCGGGGCTGTTTTTTAATATTGGAAGATGCTTCCGCCGACGAATTCGCGGACGATGGAGTCGCGGGGGACATACGGCGTGTCCAGGGGCGGCAGGCTCCGGACCACGTCCATGAGGACCGTCAGACCGTGCTCGGCGATGAACGCGTCGTCGAGATCCGAGGCGAACTGCGGGATCTGCCGCAGGTACTTGGCGAGGATGCACAGCTCGTAGTCGTGGAAGGAATCGATGTGGATGGAGGCGTTCGGTTTGTTGGGGGCGATGTATTTCTGCTCGCCCTGGTTGACGGACTGGGCGCGGATGATGGTCTCACGCAGGGAGTTGCCGCGGCCCTGATAGTTGCGGATCATGCGGCGGGCCACCCGGACCTGCTCGGGGTGGATGATGCGGTCGCCCGGGGTGATGATGCGCGTGCGGGGCGCGACATAGATGCCGGTCGCGCGGTCACGGATGGGGTCGAAGAGCAGGGGATTGAGCATGTGGATGCCTTCGGCGATGATGACGGCCTCGCGGCTGCCCTCCATGGGGGTGTAGCCGCCGGTGCGGTTGTTCGGGAAGTCGTACCAGGGCACCTGCACGGTCTCGCCGTTGGAGAGCTTCTCGATGGTGCCCAGCAGCAGCTGGCGGTTGACGCACAGGGGCGATTCCCAGTCGGTCAGATCCTTCGGCCGCTCGGCGAGCGGCAGGAAAAAGTTATCCATGCTCAGAAGGCAGACCTTGACGCCCAGGTTTTCCAGATACGCCTTCAGGCGCATGGCGGTGGTCGTCTTGCCGGAGCCGGAGGGGCCGGTCAGGCAGACGTAGGGCTTGCGCGGCTGCGCCGAGAGAATGGCGCCGGCCGCCGCGCTGATCTTGTCGTGAAAGACCTCCTCACAGCGCAGGACGAACTGCGTCTGGCTGCGCATGGCGTAGATGACGTCGTCGATATCAATGACTCGCATACAGAAAAATCAGGACTCCTTTCTGATATCCGCTGCCGCGGGTGCGGTCTGCTCGAGCTTCCGGCGGATACGCTTCCAGAAATAGACGAAGCAGACGACATGCATGGCCGCGGTGATGACCCAGCTGATGGGGTAAGAGACATAGAGGGCGGGAAGCGTATGCTTCCACGCGAAAATGGTGTAGATCCAGACGATCCGCATCACGCAGGCGCCGAAGATCGTCACGACCATCGGCAGCCACGATTTTCCGAGCCCGCGCACCATGCCGCAGCAGACCTCCATGATGCCGCAGAGGAAATAGGGGGTCGTGACATAGTATGTGCGGATCATGCCCATTGCGATCACGGCGTCACGCGCCGGATCGTCGGCGGAGACATAGATGCTCAGCAGCTGCGGGCCGAAGACGGTGCTCAGCACGCACAGCGGCACGCCGATGAGCATCACGGTCAGCTGGCAGTTCCAGAAGATCTTCCAGATCCGGTCGTACCGCCGCGCGCCGAGATTCTGGCTGGTGAAGGTGATGGCGGCGTGGAAGACGGCGTTCATCGCGGTGTAGGTGAAGGCGGCGATGTTGGCCGAGGCGGTATTGGCCGCGATGACGTCCGCGCCGAAGGAATTGACGCAGCTTTGCACCATGACGTTCGAGATGTTGAAGACCACCGACTGCAGTCCGGCCGGCAGGCCGATCTGGATCATGCGCAGCGCCTCGGACGGGTGCAGGCGGAGCTGGCGGAGGCTGAGCCGGGCCGGGCCCGTCTGCCGCATGAGGCAGACGAGGATCAGCACGACCGACACATACTGCGAAACGACCGTCGCAATGGCGACGCCCGCCACGTCCAGCCGGCAGACGATGACGAAGAACAGATTGAGAAAGACGTTCAATACGCCCGAGACGGCGAGGAACAGCAGCGGCCGCTTCGTATCGCCGTAGGCGCGCAGGATGGCCGCGGCGAAGTTGTAGATCAGCGCGCCGGGGATGCCGATGAAATAGATCCGCAGATAGAGGCTCGCCAGCCGCAGCACATCGTCGGGCGTGCCCATCAGCTCCAGCATCGGCGTGGAGAGGAAGAAGCCCAGCAGGAACGTGACCACGCCGAGCAGCAGACTCAGCGTGATGGCGCTGTGGACCGCGCGGCTGACGCCCGCGTCGTCCCGGCAGCCGATATAGCGGGCGACGAGAATGTTGACGCCCACGGAGATGCCGATGAACGCGCCGGTCAGAAGGTTGATGAGCGCCGAGGTCGCGCCGACGGCGGCCAGCGACGTGCTGCCCGCGAATTTGCCGACGACGATCACGTCCGCCGCGTTGAACAGCAGCTGCAGAATGCCCGTGAGCGCCAGCGGCAGGGAAAACATCATAAGCTTCGGCAGCAGCGCGCCGTTCAGCATATCAAGTTCTTTCGTTCTGGCCATGGGGACCTCCTTGAAGTTGTGATAATGCTGTTTGGAATGGCAGCCAGGGGTCTTCTGCCGGGGGCAGATGGGAAAACTGCAGCGGCCGGCCCGTCTGCGGGTGGCAGAACGCGATCCGGTACGACCACAACCCGAGCGGCCCGGGCGCGGCCGCGCCGTATTTCGCGTCGCCGCACAGCGGCAGCCCGCGGGAAGAGAACTGCGCGCGGATCTGGTGCGTGCGCCCGGTCTCCAGCCGGATGAGGACGAGCGCGCGGCCGTCTTCCTCGCCCAGCACGCGGTAGGAAAGCCGCGCCGGGCGCGTATCCGGCCCGGGTGCGTCGGCGACGCAGGTGCGCCGGGCAGCGGTGTCGCGGCGCAGCTGGTCCTCCAGCACGCCGGATGCCTGGGCCGGGACGCCCTCGAGCACGGCGAGATAGTCCTTCCGGAATGTGTGCGCCTGCACCTGCCGGGACAGCAGACTGTCCGCCATGCGCGAGCGGGCGAAGACCATCACGCCGCCGACCGGCCGGTCCAGCCGGTGAACGGTGCGGACGCAGCCGGTCTCCGGCTCGCCGAGGGCGCGGCGCAGCAGCTCCGGCATGCCGCCGGGCTCGTCGGGGGGCAAAACGCCCGCGGGCTTGAGGCAGACCACGATGCGCGCGTCGGTATAAAGCAGCTCCATGCCCGCCCCTCCTGTTTGCGTTGATGCTGCTATAGTATAGCATGTTTTTCGCCCTTCGTCACGCGCATTTTCGGCCACTCCGGGCACATTTCCGGACAGGCGCAAAGAAATGTCTTAAAAATTCTTAATTCCGCCCGCTTTTCCGGCGAGCTGTGATACAATGGACGGGCAAAGGAGGCGTCAAGTATGGAAGAAACGATCCGCATTCTCGTGGTGGACGACGAGCCGGATATCCGGCGCATCTGCCGGATCCTGCTTGAAAACAGCGGCTATACCGTTCTGGAGGCGGCGACCGGCCTCGAGGCCGTCGAGACCATCCGGCGCTGCCCGGAGATCGACCTCATTCTGATGGATATCATGATGCCCGACCTCGACGGCTACGACGCGTGCAGCCGGCTGCGCGCCTGCTCGACGGCGCCGGTGCTGTTCCTCACGGCCAAGACGCAGGAAAACGACAAGCGCCGCGCCTACGACGCCGGCGGCGACGATTATCTGGCCAAACCCTTTTCCCACGCGGAGCTTATGATGAAGGTGGAGTCGCTGCTGCGGCGCTACCGGGTGTATAAAAACAAATCGAGCGGGCGGATGCTCCGCCCCGGCATCGTGCTGGACGAGGAAAACCGCCGCGTGCTGCTCGACGGCGCGCCGCTGGAGCTGACGGAGACGGAATTTTCCATCCTCCAGTGCCTGGCGCAGAACCGCGGGCGCGTCGTGCCGGTGCGCACGATCTATGAGACGGTCTGGCATGAGACGTACATGCCGGCGTCCAACAATACCGTGATGGTGCATATCGTGAATCTGCGCAAGAAGCTGGAGGAGGATCCGGCCAACCCGCGGCTGATCCGCACCGTATGGGGAAAGGGCTATCAGATTGACTGAGAAAAAGAAACGATTCCTCTCGCTGAGCGTCAAGCCGCTGTTCGTGCTGCTGCTGGGGCTGGTGCTGGGCGTGGGCGCGGCGCTGCTGGCCGAGAGTGTGGGCGAGGCGATCATCGAGCGCTGCTATCTGAGCGAAGCGGCCGTATTGAAGCGGACGAACCGGGCCGCGCAGGAGCTGCAGGGTTACGTCCGGCAGAACGCTCTGACGACCCGCAATACGAACGCGCTGGCCCAGTGGGGCGAGAGCAGGAAGGACTACTATATCCTGCTCTACCGCGACCAGCGGCAGATCCTCGAGATCGGCTGGTGGGGCGCGGACATCGCCGCGGTCGACGCCTATTCCCTGAAGGAGCAGGGGGGCGAGGTCGTCTACCCGATCGCCTTCCGCGACGGGACGGTCTACGCCGTGATCTATGACAATTCGGACAGGCGGCTCTACGATGTGACCTGGGTCGTCTCGCTGCTGCTGGGCTGCGCCGTGCTGGCGCTGACGCTGTGGCGCGCCGGTACGCTGGAGCAGATCCTGCACACCGGGCAGCAGCTGAACACATGGCTGCCGCAGACCACGCAACAGACCGAACCGGAACTGCTGGGCAAGCCGGTGAACGACAAAGCGCCGCAGCCCTCCACCGCCCCGCTGGGCAAGCCCATAGAGGACAAAAAGCAGCTGACTGAAAAACTATCCGATGCACTGGACGCGCTTTTGCACCACAGTGCAGACACCACTGAGAAATGAGGGAACTGATTATGAAGAAAAACGGGATCCTGACCCTGCTGTTTGCCTGCATCCCCGGTGCGGGGCAGATGTATCAGGGCTATATGAAGCGGGGGCTCTCGCTCATCACCATGTTCTGCCTGTTTATTATCCTAGGCAGCACCACGGGGCTGGACGCACTGGTAGTCGGCTGCATCGTTGTGTATATGTACAGCTTTTTCGATACCTTGAACCTCCGCGCACAGCTGGCGGCAGAAAAAGCCCCGGAGGACGATTATCTGGTGCACTTTAACTGGCACGATGCCCGCATGACCCAGTTCATGGGCGAAAGCCACAAGCTGGTGGGCTGGGGGCTCATCGCGCTGGGCGCGATCGTGTTCTACAACAACATCATCATGCGGGTGCTGGGCGATGTGATGTGGCGCTGGGGACAGGATAACCCGGTTTTCCGCGCCATCTACCTGATGCTGGATGCCCTGCCGCAGATCGTGGTCTGCGTGGCGCTGATCGTGTGCGGTATGTGGCTGGTGCGCGGCCCGAAAAACAAAAAGGGGAAAGCAGCCCGCCGAGGAGGAACCCGAGGACTTCCACGCCTACACGGCTGCGCCGCAGGCCGAGGATGCCGAGGATGCCGAGGATGCCGAGGGCACTGCGGACACGGACGCCCATTTTGCCATGCCGGAGCTTTCGGCACTGCTGGGGAAACCGGTGACCGGTGCAGAGCAGGACGAAACCCCTGCGGAGGATGACGATGACCGAGCAGAATAAGACCCCCTTGACGGCACAGCCGGGCAGTGCGCCCGCGCCGGAGCAGAAACCGGCAGAAAAACGACCCGCTGAAAAGCCCCTGCGCCGGGTGGGCAGCCTGACCTTGGGCGCGTGTCTCATTGCGGCGGGCGTGTTCTTCCTGCTGTATTTCTTCGTGCCGGGCTTTGATGTGCAGCTGACCCTGAAAATTGCCCCGGCGGTGGCGCTGGTGCTGCTGGGATGCGAGGTGCTGTTCTTTGCCGCCCGCCCCGGCCGCTGGAAGTACGATTTTGTGTCCGTGCTGGTCTGTCTGGTGCTGATGGCGGGCTGCTTTTGCATGGCGATGCTGCCC
>ENA-ORRO01002928-ORRO01002928.1-human-gut-metagenome-genome-assembly--contig:-NODE-2928-length-10295-cov-3.233691_pt1 | contig 10295 bp, 9 predicted proteins | sample MGYA00242176_ERZ509136 | MGnify/ENA primary metagenome ERZ509136 (study PRJEB26280, sample SAMEA2338644) | human gut metagenome | biome: human gut; feature: human-associated habitat; material: faeces... | reverse complement strand
CGACTCATAAATCTACCCTTAATCGTGTATTGGATGATAGTTGCGGATTTTAGGTATATATAAATTCTACAACTAATTACACTATGAGCTTCAATATCGCAAAAACCAGCCAAAAAAGAATAGTAATCGTAGGAGGAGGATTCGGAGGACTGAAACTGGCTCAAGAACTGCATCGGTCCGGCTTCCAGATAATCCTGATTGACAAGAACAATTATCACCAGTTTCCACCGCTTATCTATCAGGTGGCTTCCTCCGGACTGGAACCCAGCTCCATCTCGTTTCCATTCCGGAAACTATTCAACGGATATCAAGACATTCATTTCCGTCTGGCCGAAGCAAGGCAAATCTATCCCGACCAAAAGGTGCTCCAGACCTCTATCGGGAAAATCGAATATGACTACCTGATACTGGCAGCTGGTACGACATCCAATTTTTTTGGAAACAAACGGATAGAAGAGGCAGCCATGCCCATGAAGACCCTGTCGGAAGCAATGGGGTTAAGAAATGCTTTGCTCAGCAACCTGGAGCGAAGCATCACGTGTGCTACCAGCCAGGAACGACGGGAACTGCTGAATGTGGTCATTGTAGGCGGAGGAGCGACGGGCGTGGAGATTGCCGGCGCCATGGCTGAAATGAAACGCTACGTATTGCCCAAAGACTATCCGGAAATCGACTGCAACGACCTGCACATTTTCCTGATTGAGGCAGGCAACCGTCTGCTTTCCGGCATGTCGCCCGTGTCTTCCCGAAAAGCGGAAGAATTTCTCCACCGCATGGGAGTGCAAATTTATCTCCATACACGCGTGACAGATTTTGTGGCACACAAGGTAATCCTAGAAGACGGAATGGAAATCCCAACACGGACTTTTATATGGGTCAGCGGTGTACGGGCCAATGAGATAGGCAACCTGCCTCCCACAATCACCGGCCGTGGAGGACGCATTCTGGTAGATGCCTACAACCAAGTAAAAGGAATGAACCACGTGTTCTGTATTGGCGACCAGTGTCTGATGACCGACGACAAGCATTATCCGGAAGGGCATCCGCAACTGGCACAAGTGGCCATCCAACAAGGAAAGCTTCTGGCCCAAAACCTGAAAAGACTGGAGCAAGGGAAAAAATTGCATCCGTTTCACTACAAGAACCTGGGTACCATGGCCACCATCGGGCGAAACAAGGCCGTTGCCGAACTACATACCCTCAAGACACAAGGATGGTTTGCCTGGGTACTGTGGCTGGGGGGACACCTACGATCTATCCTAGGTGTCCGCAACAAAATCAATGTATTATTAAACTGGGTTTGGAGTTATCTGACGTATGACCAATCGCTACGCCTCATCGTCTATGCACAGAAGGCTAAAGAGGTAAGGGAACGGGAAGAACGGGAAAGCCAAACGCATTGGGGAGAAGAAATGCCATCCTCCTCCAAACACTAACAAACAAATGGGGCAAATCCGTCGCACAAGATGACGAATTTGCCCCATTCATTTTATATCATCAGGCAATCACTTGATTACCATACGTTCACACGTTTTTCCGGAGCTACATACAACGGATCAGACGGTGTGATGTGGAAAGCATCATACCAAGCCTGGATGTGCGGGAGCGCACCGTTCACACGCCATCTGCCCAAAGAGTGAGGGTCTGACTTAGTATATACACGAATCTGCTCGTCGCGGATATTGCCAGCCCACAAAGTAGCGTATGCCAGGAAGAAACGCTGTTCCGGAGTGAAACCGTCTACCACACCCAGAGGGGCATCTTTCGTCGCATTCTGGAAAGCCAGGTAAGCCACGTTCAGACCTCCGTGGTCGGCCAGGTTTTCACCCAGTGTCAGTTCACCGTTGGCATGCAAGCCCGGCAATACTTCGATATTGTTGAAGAAATCCACCATCACCTGTGCACGTTCCTTGAAGCGGTCGGCATCACCCGGAGCCCACCAGTCGGTCAGATTACCGTCTTTGTCGAACTGACGGCCCTGGTCGTCGAATCCATGAGTCATTTCATGACCGATTACCACGCCGATGGCACCGTAGTTAGCTGCATCGTCTGCTTCCATGTTGAAGAACGGCGGCTGAAGAATGGCAGCCGGGAAGCAGATTTCGTTAGTAGACGGGTTGTAGTACGCGTTGACTGTCTGCGGAGTCATCAGCCATTCATCCTTGTCGACCGGTTTGCCCAGACGGCTGTACATATCGTTGAAACTCCATTCTGAGGCGCGGCATACATTGGCCCAGTAAGAATCTTTTTTGATGTCCAGTTTGGAATAGTCTTTCCATTTGTCAGGATAACCCACTTTCACATGGAAAGCAGCCAGTTTTTCCTGCGCTTTCACCTTGGTGCTGTCGCTCATCCATTCCTGTGCATTGATACGTTCACCCAAGGCAGTCTGCAAGTTCTTCACCAACTTCACCATACGCTCCTTGGCTGCTGCCGGGAAGTATTTCTCCACGTACATTTCGCCGACCAGTTCGCCCAGCATGCCGTTTACTGAATTTACGGCACGTTTCCAGCGCGGCTGGTTTACCTGACGACCGGACAATACCTTGCCGTAGAAATCAAAGCGAGCAGCCACAAAGTCATCACTCAGACAAGAAGCGGCTGCATCCAGCAAGTTGTATTCCAGATATGACACATGCTTTGATATCGGAAGTGTGTTCATCAGACGAGCTACTTCCTGAATCGGTTCTACCTGTTCCACGTTCAGTTCGGCAGGAGCCTGAATGCCCAGTCCCTTTACATACGCATCCCAGTCGATACCGGAGATGGTCTTCTTCAGTTCATCGAACGACATCTTGTGGTAGTTGGCTTCCGGGTCACGAAGTTCTGTAGCACTGCGTGAAGCCTTGGCAATAGCTGTTTCGATTTCCATTACATCTGCCACCTTCTGCTGAGCTTCTGCCTCTGTGAAGCCTGCCAGCTGGAACAATTTGCCGATATATACCTTATATTGTTCACGGATATTCTGCGTGATACTGTCGTTGTCCAGGTAATATTCCTTTTCACCCAGGTTGATACCGCCCTGTCCCATCTGGAAGATGTTCAGCGAACTGTTCTTCGGGTCGGCATATACATAGCTATGGAAATAAGTACCGATACCGATATGCGCCATTTCAGTCATCATCGGGATGATTTCACCCTTGTCTTTCAGGGCTGCAATCTTACCCAGCATTGCTTTCACCGGCTCTGCGCCCTGCTTGTTCAAGGTCACGCTGTCCATGGCCATGTTGTACAAATCACCGATTTTCTGTGCGGCTGAACCTGCCGGATTGTTCTTCTGGGCAGCCAGTCCTTCAATCAGTTCACGCAACTGTTTCTGGCTGTTTTCAAACAACTGGTCGAATGTACCATAACGGGAGTATTCGGCAGTCAATGGATGTGCGTCGTTCCAACCGCCACATGCATAACGGAAAAAGTCGGTTCCGGCAGCCACGGTCGTATCCATGTTTGCCAGATCGATACCAGAAGTACTTTTCGCTTCCTTCTGTCCGGCGCAGCTGGTCAGCATGGCAAATGCCAACGTAGCTACGGCTACATAATTCTTCTTGTTCATAAATGGTTGTTATTTTAATTAAGTCTCAAATTATTCTTGCTTCATTTCTTCCAGTTCCGACAAGAGGGAAGTCCATTCGTCCTCCGCGTCTGAAATCTGTTTCTTCAGCTGCTGATGCTGTTCATACAGTTTCATGTCGGAAGCCCCTTCCGGTGTGGCCATCTGCTGTTCCAGTTCCCCTACCTGGCCTTCCAGCTTCTCAATCTTCGCCTCACAATCGGCCACTTGTTTCTCTAATTTGCGGATTTTCTTGTTCAACTCTTTCTGGGCTTCATACGAAAGTTTGTTGTCACTGTCCGGTGTTTCTTCTTTCTTTTCAGGAGCCACCTGAGGCGACTGCGACAACTGAAGTTCGTTCAGGCTCTCCATCTTCTTTTTTTGCAGGAAATCGTAAATGCCGCCGATATGTTCTTTCACCAGACCACCGCCAAACTCATAGACCTTGGTCACCAGTCCGTCGAGGAACTCACGGTCGTGTGATACCACGATGACGGTTCCGTCAAATTCCTTTATCGCTTCCTTCAGCACGTCTTTCGAACGCATGTCCAAGTGGTTGGTCGGCTCATCCAGAATCAGTACTTTACATTTCATATCAACAGCACGCGCAATCGCGATCATCTGCTGAATTGCCACAGAGCATTCATCCAGCATCTGTGTCGGCGGAACATTAATGTTCAGGCTTTCCAGAAGCTTTGCAGAACGTGCATTCATTTCCTTCCAGTTGATCATTCCAAGTTTTCTCGGCTCCCTGCCAATAAACAGATTCTCTGCTACCGTCAGATTCGGACAAAGGTTTACTTCCTGATAAACGGTACTGATACCATTGTTCTGGGCATCCTGCGGGGATTTATTCACCATCGGTTTCCCATCCATTATGATCTCTCCGGCGTCAAAAGGATAGATTCCCGTCAGCACCTTGATCAGTGTTGACTTTCCGGCACCATTCTCTCCCATCAGAGCATGAATGTCGCCTTCACATAATTTGAAATCTACATTAGATAATGCCTTTACGCCCGGGAAAGTTTTTGTAATGCCTTTCATTGTCAAAATTGCTTTCTCAGCCATTGATTTCACCTGCTTTCTGCCCAAAAATGGTACAAAAATAGCGCAATACAGCTTTGTGTTGCTTTCTATATTGCGCTATCCCTGAAACACTTTAGCGTTGCTTTTTATGAGATTATATTATGAAAGATTAATATGCACGACCTTTGATCACCTTGTCATTAACAACTGTGACATCATAATCTTTTCCGTCAGCATTTACGCTTTCTACATCTTTTACTGCTGCGAAGATCTCTTCATCTACATACTGCTGTTTCTCCGGTGTCTCTCCGTTTTCCAGAGCCTTGATGATCTCCTCTACACGAGGACCGTGAAGTGGATTACACTCGGTATCAAGAATGATCTTTCCATCCTTTACATCAGTCAGACCGGTCTTAGTAGAATCGAAGGACATTACCAGAATATCATCCTTGCCGGTTCCAACGGTCTTACCTGCTGCCGTGATGGCATCAATGGCACCAAATGCTTCATTATCATTCTCGCAATATACAACATCAATGTCATCTTTATGCTTCTTTAACAGAGACTCCATAACCTCCTGGCCTTTTGACTGTGTAAATTCACCTGTCTCTTTTGCCAGCAGATTCCAGTTTTTATTCTCCTTGCAGGCATCCTCAAGTCCTTTTGTACGTCCGATCTGGGCAGATGCACCGATCGTACCCTGAATATCTACGATATTGATCTCTTCGTCGCCACGTCCTGTCTTTTCTAAGTATGCCTTTAACCACGCTGCTGCTTTCTTGCCTTCCAGTTCGAAGTTTGAACCAACCCAGGCGGTGTAGAGACTGTCATCGGATACTTTAACCATACGGTCTACGATGATTACCGGAATACCGGCATCCTTTGCTTCCTTAAGTACGGTGTCCCATCCGGTTTCTGTTACCGGAGCAAGTACGATGTAATCAACCTCCTGCTGGATGAAGTTTCGGATTGCTTTGATCTGATTCTCCTGCTTCTGCTGTGCATCATCAAAAATTAATGTGTAACCATTTTTTTCACTGAACGTTTCTTTCATAGAAGTGGAGTTTGCGGTCCGCCAGTCTGACTCCGCTCCTACCTGTGAAAAGCCTACGGTAATGTTACCGCTCTTTGCATCGCCTCCGGTCTTGGCTGCCTTCTTGGAGCCACATGCTGTCATTGCAAAGACCATACAAGATACTAATAATGCTGAACATATAATTTTTTTAATTCTCATATCGTTTTCCTCCTCTATCTCCAAATTTGAGTTTGTATGTCGCTTACAAGTATTATTATAGATTTTTTCCTGTTTTTTACCATAAAGATACTTATGCAAAAAGTTTAATATTTTATCAAATGATTATATCTTGTTTGTTTTTTTATCCGAAAAGTTAAATTTTTTCGGAATATTAACACGAATGACAGTACCCTCCTGATATTTTGAACAAATATCAAGACCATATTCCTCTCCATAATATAGCTTCAGACGCCCCTCGACTGCAGACATTCCAAAGCCTACGCTCTGGTTGTTCTTAAGTCCCTCCTGTACCTCACGCAGACGATCCTCTGTCATACCGATCCCATCATCCTTCACCTGAATGACGATATCCCTGCCCGCATCCTCAAAAGTGATCCAGATGCTGCTCTTTCCTCTTTTTTCCTTTACTCCATGATACAGCGCATTTTCCACCAGCGGCTGCAATGTCATCTTTGGCAGACGGATCTCTTCCATGTCCTGCGGCAGTTCGATGGTATAATCAAGAATATCACTGTAACGGATCTGCTGAATCTCCAGATAACTTTTCGTGTGTAACACCTCGTCATGCAGCGAGATCACATCCTCCCCCTTGGATAAAACAGTCCGGAAAAAGACGGACAAATGGGTCAGCATCTCGATTGCCTCATCATGCATATCTGCCTCCACCATCCATACAATCGTATCCAGAGTATTATATAGAAAATGCGGATTTACCTGTGCCTGGAGAAGCTCCAGCTGGATCATATGCTGCTTGCGTTCCTCCTCCTTAACATTTTCCAAAAGAGTCTGGATGCGCCCCGCCATTTTCAAAATGCCGCGGTCCAGTTCCTTTACCTCGATCACATTTGTTTCCACCGGTGTGATATCAAAATTTCCGTGTCCCACTTTTCGAACATTATCGCTGACACCACCTATGGGATCTGTAATCTCCCCGGCAAGCCGGAAGGATTTTTTTACCACCAATGCAACGATCACAAACACAAATATTCCCAGAATGATCCCCACGGCAAGAATCCGGGCAAACATATCATTTTCTACCTTTTTCAGATATCCTGCCTCATAATAAATATAGTCTCCCATTGCTTTCTGTATCAGCTCCGTAAGCACATATACATTATAGGTGAGCTGTACCTGTCTGGAATCATACCCTTTCGTTTCCGCAATGGCACGCATTCGCTTTTTCAGATTTTTACAATCTGCGATCACAAGCTCGATGGCTCTGCGGCTTTCCTTTCGTACCGTCGTTTTTTCCAGCTTTTCCGCCAACCGGATCGCCCGGTTCACGTCCTTCACAGGAAGCGTTTTCTGTTCTGCGCTTCCCACACAATAATGGTACATTTTCAGATCCATATTCTCCTTAAAGCTCAGACTGAATTCACTGCTGAGATTCATATTATGGGTGATCGTAGAATAATTTCCGATGGAAATGCACATAGAAGCCACCAACAGCAAAATACAAAACAGCAATGGCAGTGCAAGGCTCCTGATCAGATATTGTATTTTTTGATTTATGTTTAATTCCTCATATTTTGTCTTTCTCTTTTTCACGAAACTGCCCCCTGATTACGATATTCACTCGGTGTACATCCCTGTGTTTTTTTGAACAAAAAGCTGAAATAATGGGAATCCTTATATCCTACCTCCAGTGCAATTTCTCCGGATCGTTTATCTGTACAGCGCAAAAGCTCCTTCGCACGGTTCATTCGCAGACTCGTCAGATATTCAATAAAGGTCTGTCCCATTTTTTGACTAAACATGGCACTGAAATGGTTAGCACTGACATTTGCCACACATGCCACCGTATTTAATGTAAGATTTTCGTCTGCAAAATTTTCTTCCATATATTGAACGGCATTTTGCAAAACATTCTGGTATTTTCCTTTACTTTTCTCTTCCCGCAGCTGAATTGCCTGTTTTAAGGCACCGGATATGCTTGCCGCAATTTTATCATGATCCAGCGGCTTCCCCATACCAGAGGCTTCCAACAGAGAATGATCTACCACATCCTTTTCATATCCCAGCTTCTGCAAAAAGGATACAATACAAAAATGAATGTTCAAAAGAATGTACTGGCGAAACATTTTCGATTTCAATGCGGACTCTCCTACCATCTGAAGATAATTTTCTACAAAACCGGCAACTTCATTTTCCAGACCGTTGCATAGAAAGTTCTGAAAGATTGCCGGATTCACAACATTACTGTCCACGCTGACCAGATCCTTGATCTCATTATCCCGGGATTGACTTTCACCCATGGGAACCATATCCTGGGATATCACATGAGAATATCCAAAATAACGATATGCAAAAAGCTGCATTCCCTCCTTATAGCAATCCGGCATCTGACTGAGACGTTCCACCGGCTTTGATGCACATACGATCCACTCCAGTCCGCTCTGGTCCTTTTCCAGAATACCCTGAAGCAGTTTTACACAGTGCTCCGTATGTGCCTGTATATTTTCCGCATCCCCGGTCAAAAGCAGTACATAGCTGAAGGTCTGATTCCGGAACATATATAGATTTTTCTCCTTTTGCAGCGTGTCATCGATCTGCTTCTGTACATCTGCCGCCCTTTGAGAATATTCCTGATCGATCGTATCCGTATCCCGGCTTTCCGCCAGCGAGAAAAATACCAGATTATAGCTTTCTGCCATAATGTCAATGGAAAGCTTTTCTGCCCTGTCATAAATCTCTGGCAGATCTGCGTGCTTTGTCACCAGCAGCTCAAAAAAATCACGCCGGGAGTGGTTTTCATATTTTTTGATTTCCTGTTCAAATTTCTCATAATAATCCTGCTGCTTTCCCTTTTCTTCAAAGTCCTTCTGGATCTTCTGCAGAACACGGACAAAATCTGCTTTGGCAATCGGCTTTAATAAATAATCATCAACGCCAAGGGCAATCGCTTTTCTGGCATATTCAAAATCGTCATAACCACTGACAATAACAATGCGGATCTCCGGAATTTCCTTCTTTACAATACCGCTTAACGTAAGTCCGTCCATAAACGGCATCTTGATATCCGTGATCAACACATCCGGCTTTGTCTTGCGGATCATAGGAAGTGCGATCTCTCCATCCTTCGCCTTACCCACCAGTTCAAAACCATATTCATTCCATGGAATCATCCGTTCCAGTGCTTCCCGGATCACAATCTCATCCTCGATCAAAAATACCTTATACATACACGCTCCCCATTTCTTACAGAACCGGTTTCGATTCTCTCTCTTATGTCCTATTGTATCAAATCAATAGTAAAATATCTATATAATGCAAGAGTCAAAAGCAGATAACAATGTATGTTTACATACAAATTGCTATCCGCTTCTGACCCCGGCATCATCTATATTGATTTAAATCTTTAATTTTTATCATTGACCATAATATGCGTTTGCACCGTGCTTGCGATAAAAATGCTTATCCCGGATACAGTCCGGTGCCGGCTGTACCTTCGGATTGATCAGCTCCGTCCTAGTTGCCATTTTAGCAACCTCCTCCAGAACTACTGCGTTATGCACTGCTTCAGCGGCATCCTTCCCCCATGTGAAAGGTCCGTGATTCTTGCACAGAACGCCCGGTGTATGCATCGGATTCAGTCCCCGTTCCTCGAAGGTTTCAATGATCACCAGTCCCGTATTCTGTTCATAGGCTGCATCAATCTCCTCCGGTGTCAGACTTCTGGCACATGGAATCTCCCCGAAGAAATAATCGGCATGAGTGGTTCCATATAATGGAATCGACCGGCCTGCCTGTGCCCATGAGGTTGCCTCCGGCGAATGGGTATGTACCACGCCGCCGATCTCCGGATATTTTTTGTAAAGGAACTCACTGGACACCACTTCCAGCACCGCATCCCCCAGGAATTCCAGCCGCTCATTGTTGTTCAGTTTTCCCAGACGGTGCTCATTGGAATAGGAGCTGTGGGTCAGCGCCTGCTCCAGCAGACTGCGGTCCTGAAAGGTATAGCCCAGCTTTTCCTCCAATGTGTCCATGGTGTTCACCCGGGTCAATCAATCTTGCTCTGCAGAAAACGAACCAGATCGCCTACCGTGGAGATGGAGGAGGCCTCGTCCTCGCCCAGCTCCTCAATTCCAAATTCCTCCTCCAGGGCCATGGAGAGATCCACGATGTCCACGGAATCCGCGTTCAGGTCGTCCTCAAAGGAGGTGTCCATGGTGATGGTGTCGGGGTCCACGTTGAACTGCTCGGCGATCAGTGCACTCAGCTTTTCAAAAATCATAACTAGCCTGCTCCTTTTGCTGTGCTCCAGCACTTTTTCTGTCCCTACTATATGCACAAACAGGGTGGCTGTCAATAGGGAGTTTCCATTTCTTCGAAAAACGTCATTCCTTTTCCGGCGCGTCCAGACGCATCAGGTCGATGTTGGCGGTGATGTTCTCGATCAGACCGGAGGAGACGGACTGGCTGGCCTGGCGGATGGCGTTCTGGAAGGCGTAGGCGTTGGAG
>ENA-ORRO01002927-ORRO01002927.1-human-gut-metagenome-genome-assembly--contig:-NODE-2927-length-10296-cov-1.994141_pt1 | contig 10296 bp, 6 predicted proteins | sample MGYA00242176_ERZ509136 | MGnify/ENA primary metagenome ERZ509136 (study PRJEB26280, sample SAMEA2338644) | human gut metagenome | biome: human gut; feature: human-associated habitat; material: faeces... | reverse complement strand
GGATGGCTTCACGAAGGTGAAGGACATCCAGTTGGCAAACGGAAGCAATGCCCTTCGGGGAATCTGTATAACTCCCGACGGCAAATATATATATGTATCGCACAACTTGGGGCGTTTCACCGTCCCTACATCTCAATTGCAGCAGGGATGGATGAACACGAGTGCTTTCAGCGTGATCGATGTCGACAAGCAGGAGTTCCTGGGAGCCATCGTCGTGGATGAACCCGAACGGGGTGCGGCCGGTATCTGGAGCATTGCCTGCAACGACGAGTCTGTTTTCATCTCCCATTCGGGAACGCACGAGGTCAGCGTGATTGACCATAAGGCGATGTTGGAGAAATTTCTGAACTATCCCAATAAGGCGGTGTTGGACTACGACCTGACTTTCTTGTATGGCCTCCGCGAACGTATCCCGCTGGAGGGGAACGGTCCTCGCAATATGATCCTGAACGGTGACAAGCTGATTATCCCGACTTACTTTGCCGATATCCTGAACATAATGGATATCAATACGAACGAAGTGACGTCTGTCGAACTGAATCCCGGACGTGAAGAAACGGCTGAAAACAAGGGTGAACGCTACTTCAACGATGCTTCGCACTGCTTCCAGAATTGGCAGAGTTGTAATGGCTGCCATCCGGGAGACGGACGAACGGATGGCATGAACTGGGACTTGATGAACGACGGTGTCGGCAACTCCAAGAACTGCAAGAGCATGCTCTTTAGTCATGTGACTCCTCCCAACATGATTTCCGGTATCCGTGAACATGCGGAACGGGCTGTGCGGGCAGGATTCAACTTCATCCAGTTTTTTGAAGTTTCGGAAGAAGATGCTGTTTGTGTGGATGCCTATTTGAAATCACTTCGTCCCGTGCCCAGTCCTTACTTGGTGAATGGCGAGCTGTCTGATTTGGCAAAGGAAGGGCAAAAGGTTTTCGAAAAGCTGAAATGCGGGGAATGCCATAGCGGTGTTTATTATACGGATATGAAATACCACCGCATAGGTGAGGATATAGAGTTCGAAAAAGGTTGGGATACTCCGACTTTGCGTGAAGTGTGGCGTACGGCTCCCTATTTGTTCGACGGACGTGCCGCTACCATGAAGGAAGTGTTCAGTGTCCATAAACACGGCATCGAGAAGAAAGTTTCAGAGAAAGATATCGAAGCATTAACCGAATATGTGAACTCTTTATGAACTATTGCGATAAAATACATTATAATATTTATACGACCGGACTGGCTACTTTCGGTGAAATGGTAGACGCCCTGCTGGCACAGTTGCCTCAAGACGAACAGATTCTCCGTTTGGCATTCTTCGGCATGCCGAACGACAACGAACAATACGTCTCCCGCCGCATCATGCTGCGTGAGAAAATCCGTAAGTTTTATGGGAATCATGAACCGGTATTGAGTTATGTTTCCCAGCCACCTCTGAATGCCGGACTGATCTTGGAAGTCCATAGCTACAAAGCGGACGAAGACGATCATATCACCTTCCGCCGTCACGGCGGCTTCCCGTATGTCGTACTGGAAAATGCCGATGGCCGTTTCCTCTTTGCCGGTGGCCTCCATGGGGATGTGATAAACTTCGGTATCCAGCAGCAGTCCGCCGAAGTATTCCACATGATGGGAGAGGTGATGCGCCGGGAAGGCTTCCCCGTAAACTGCATCATCCGCCAGTGGAACTACATCGAGCAGATCACCCGCTTCGACGGGCCGGACCAGCATTACCAGATGTTCAACAACGCCCGTGCCGATTTCTATGGAAAGACGGACTGGAGCAACGGTTATCCGGCTGCTACCGGTATCGGGGCCAACTTGGGAGGCATACTGGTCGATTTGGATGCGGCCGTGTTCGCCCATTCCGAATGCTATGCCACCCCGATCGACAATAAATTGCAGATAGCCGCCCACGCCTATTCGGACCAGGTCCTCGAAGCTGCCCAGCAGAAGAAAGCCACTCCGAAGTTCGAACGGGCCAAAAGCATGACTTTCGATGACCGGCGGATCGTTTATATTTCCGGTACGGCAGCTATCCGCGGGGAGGAAAGCCTGGTTGGAGTAGGGCTCGGACGCCAGCTCCATATCACGATGGAAAACATCGGCCAGCTGATTGGTAAGGCGAAACTGAAAATGCTGCGTGTCTATCTGAAAGAGAAATCCTTCTATGAGGAGGCACGCGAACTGCTGGAAGGATATAATTTGAATATCCCCATATCTTATATGTGGGCGGACGTTTGCCGGGATGAGTTATTGATCGAAATAGAAGGGATCGCCATCGAGTAAACGTTTCATAGGCATCAAACAAAAGTTTCCTCGTATGGAAACAGTCGTTTCACCCTATGGAAACAAAGTTTCTCCGGTAGGAAATAGGTACAGAACAAATATTACTAACTAAATAAACAAGAGAAAAAATGAAAAAGAATCTTATGAAATCGGCCGCTATGGGAGCCCTCCTGCTTTCGATGGCTGCATGTAACGGCAAAACATCTACTGGCGAGGCTACCTGTTGCGCAGCGGCAGGGGACAATGCACCGAACAGTGCGGAAACGACTGCAAGAATGAATGTAACAACAATGCTAACTGTAAAATTAATAAAGAAATGAAGTATTCAAAGAAGTACACAAATGCCGATTTCTACAAAGACGGCAAGTTCCAACAGGATGTTGCTATGGAAGCAATGAAAGACATGTTCGCTTTCTACGGTGTTCCTTTCACCGAACTGATGGCTAAGGACATGTGGGTGACTGATTTCGGTCTGGGTGATTTTGAAAACGTGGGTATGGGTGGTATTTTCTGGATCAACGATCCGGAGTATAAGTATTTCGCTCACGCTATCTATTTGTTGCCGGGCCAGATGATTCCGGAACACGCTCACGTAAAGACTGACTTTCCTGCTAAACATGAGTCTTGGATGGTAGAGAAGGGTTGGGTATACAACTTCTCTGAGGTAGGTGACGAGACCCCGAACGCCCCGGCTATCCCTGCTGGACACGGACCGATCAAGAGCAAGAATTTCGTGGTTCAGAAGGTCGGCGACGTATTACGTCTGAAGAAATTGGAGACATTCCACTTTATGATGGCAGGTCCGGAAGGCGCTATCGTAGATGAGTGGGCATGCTATCACGACAACGCTGGCTTACGTTTCACGAACCAGAAGGCCGCTTTATAAAAACCTCTAGGGTTATGCTTCGTAATTCTAAGGGTTGCCGATCGTGATCCTTAGGGTTTCAATAAACAACCTTCTAAATTTAAATTTAATACATGAATAAATACTATATAATGGTATCACTCTTGTTGTCGACCTCTCTTCTTGTTTCGGCAGGTCCGAAGCAAAAGAAGGTGGATAACTGGATTGACGCCTCAGTAAAACAAAAGTCTGAGCTTCGTGCCTCTTTGGTGAAGGCGAACATGCCGATCATGTCCGCTTGGATCAAAGCGAAGCAGAAGGCTGTCCCGATGTCCGCCGATTTGACGGGTCAGGATCAGTTGGTACTTGTTACGGCCGCCGGACCGGACGGTACGGATTGGGATTGGGGTACATGGGCGAATGCCCGTTTAATCAAGGCGGACGGTAGTTCGGTTTGGTTGGATGAGTTAGACCCGGATTATTGGGTTTCCGGTTCGAACAGTATCCGCAAGAATACGGATTTATACGGGAATCCATTGTTGATCGGTGGTAAGAAATACGACCATAGCGTATTATGCCATGCCAATGGCGTGATGGTGTACAATATCAATAAGGAATATGTACGCTTTGAGGCTGAGGTGGGTTTGGCCGATCAGTCAACGGTAGGTAGTGTATTCTTCCGTATCATGAATGTTTTCCCGAAGGAGGAGGCCGCACGCTTGCTAGCCGCTTATCCGAAGGAATTAGGAGCCTTAAACGCTAATATCGATGGGTTGGAGAATTGGTTGACTACTAGTGACGCTTCCGCTGAGCGTGATATTGTCTTGAATCTGGCTTCTCGTCTGAAAGACGCTGCGTATGTAAAGAACGCTGTTAAGCTGATCGAGACAGAAAAAGATATTGATACTCAGATCCGTGAGTATTTGAAACTTTATGAGAAAACTCAACGTATCTGTAATTTGCAGAGCGACTTGAGTTGGTTGAATATGGAGGCGATTCGTCTGGCTTTCAATGATATGAAAAAACTGAAAGGTTTCGATGCCACTAAGTATCAACCGGTTTTGGATGAGCTGGAACAGCAGGTAAAGAAAGGTTTCGATGGCATTTATAGTGGTGATGAGGCCGCTTTGGTTAATGCGGAGAAAGCGATTGCGAATAAACGTACGATCTTGCTGGCGAACCCGTTCTTGGATGGTGATAAAGTCTTGGCTGCCCGCTTTAAATTAGGTGTAAACGCTCATAAGGCAATGGCTCCGGATTTGGGTACGCAGGGTAATAACTGGAGTAACCAAGAGTCCGCCCGCCGTATGGGATTCGACGCCGATATTGTGGAGTTGAGTAATCTACGTGGGGAGGATGTACAGGTACGGTCGATTTATAAACCGGAAAACGGTTCCTCTATCGCTGACTTGCGGATGCATTGGGATGGCGATCGTGCTATGTTTACCCAGACGATGCCCGATAAGCGTTGGAACGTATTCGAGGTGAAATTGGATGGCTCGGGCTTTAAGCAATTAATACATAACGAGGAACCGGATCTGGAGTTTTATGATGGAACCTACTTACCGGACGGACGTATCATCGCCAACTCGAATATCGGTTATCAAGGCGTGCCTTGTGTAAGCGGTGATGACCCTGTCGGTAATATGGTACTTTATACGCCGGATACGAAGAACTTGCGCCGTCTGACTTTCGATCAAGACGCGAACTGGAACCCGGTAGTGATGAATAACGGTCGTGTGATGTATACCCGTTGGGAGTACACGGACTTGACGCACTATTATTCCCGTATCGTGATGAACATGAATCCGGATGGTACGGAGCAGAAAGCGCTGTATGGTAGCGGATCGATGTTCCCGAACAGTACGTTTGATATCCAGCCGTTGCCGGGCCACGGTTCCGCTTTCGTGGGAATTATCTCCGGTCACCATGGTATCGCCCGTTCCGGCCGTTTGATCGTGTTCGATCCGGCAAAAGCCCGTAAAGGCGCCGCCGGTATGGTACAGGAGATCCCGTATCGTAACCGGCCGATCGTGGAGGAGATTAAGGATGAGCTGGTGAATGGCGTATGGCCGCAGTTTATCAAACCGACTCCGCTGAATGATAAATATTTCTTGGTGGCCGCTAAATTAGACCCGCAGGATTTATGGGGTATCTATTTGGTGGACGTCTTCGATAACGTGACTTGTTTGCGTAAGGTAGAGGGTGAGGGCTATATCAGTCCGGTTGCCGTACGTAAGATACAGACTCCTCCGGCTATTCCGGACCGTGTGAAATTGAATGACAAAGAGGCTACGGTCTTTATTCAGGATATTTACGAGGGAGAGGGTTTGAGAGGCATTCCCCGGGGTACGGTTAAGTCTCTTCGTCTGCACGCTTATGAGTATGCTTACGTGAAGACTACCTCCGATCATAACTGGCATGGAATCCAGTCCGGTTGGGACATCAAGCGTATGTTGGGTACGGTACCGGTAGAAGAGGATGGCTCCGCTATCTTCAAGATCCCGGCGAATACGCCGATTTCTATCCAGCCGTTAGACAAAGACGGTGTGGCTATCCAGTGGATGCGTAGCTGGTTGACCGGTCAGCCGGGCGAGGTGGTATCTTGTATCGGTTGCCATGAGGACCAGAACCAGATTCCTATTCCGAAACGTGTGATGGCTTCGCAGAAAGCCCCGCATGCGTTGACTCCGCCGGAAGGGGGGACCCGTTCGTTCACGTTCGATCTGGAGATCCAACCGATCTTGGATCGTGCCTGTATCGCTTGCCATAATGGTGAGGGTAAGGCTTTCGACTTGCGTGGGGGCAAGAAGGATAAATTAGGTTATGGCACTTCTTACTTGAATCTGCATCCGTATGTACACCGTCAAGGTGGCGAGGGTGATATGGTGGTTCTTCAACCGTATGAATATCATCCGAACACGAGTGAACTGGTTCGTATGTTGAAGAAAGGGCACTTTAACGTGCAACTGACGGATAAAGAGTGGAAAACCCTTTATAACTGGATTGATTACAACGCTCCGGATAAGGGTTATTTCAATGCGAATGTGCTTTCGAAGGATATCATCCCGTATCAAGGCTTCGACCAGATCAAGCGTCGTAAAGAGTTGACGGATAAGTATGCGAATGGCGCAGGCGTGGATTGGAAGAAAGAGATCTCCGATTATGCCGCTTACTTGAAGGGTAAAGGTGAGATCAAACCGGAGATGCCGGAGAAATTGGCTCCTGTCAAGGAAAAAGAGTTGAAGGTGAAAGGCTGGCCTTTCGATGCGGACCGGATCAAGGCTATGTTGGCTGACGAGAAGGAAACCCGTAAGGAGATCGAGTTGGCTCCGGGTATCAAGATGACATTTGTTCGCATTCCGGCCGGACAATTCGTGATGGGCAGCTATCGTGGGCAATCCGATACTCGTCCGACGGCGAAAGTGAAGATTGACAAAGCTTTCTGGATGGGTGAGTTGGAGGTTACGAACCAGCAATTCAACGTGATTTTCCCGGATCACGACAGCCGTTTCGTGGATCAGCAATGGAAAGATCACGTGGTTCAAGGATATCCCGCTAATAAACCGGAGCAACCGGTAATCCGTGTAAGTTACAATGACGCTATGGATTATTGTAAGAAGCTGAGTGAGAAAACAGGCTTGAACATCACGCTTCCGACCGAGGCGCAATGGGAATGGGCTTGTCGTGCCGGTAGCGATCAAGATTTCTGGTATGGCGATATGAATGCGGACTTCGGCAAAAAGGATAACCTAGCCGACGTAACCACGCTCCTGCTTGCCGTAAGCGGTATCGACCCGCAACCGATGCCTAAGACTTCTTATTGGTACAAATACTATACTTACTTACCGAAAGAGGAAGGCGTGGATGATGGCAATTTGGTTCAGGTGGGTGGTAAGCAATATGAAGCGAATCCGTTCGGTTTGTATTGCATGCACGGTAACGTGGCGGAATGGACTCGTTCTGATTACTTGCCTTATCCTTACAACGAGAAATCGAAAGAGGTCTCCGAGTATAAGGTGGTTCGTGGCGGTTCTTATATCGAGCGACCGAAATTCTCGACGGCTTATACCCGTAAAGGATATTATCCGTACCAACGTGTGTTCAACGTAGGCTTCCGGGTAATTATTGAGGATTAATAGACAAGGTCTATTTATAGATAGATAACATGGATGCGGCAAATTAATCGCCGATTCTTTCAAAAATGATTAATCTGCGTACATTTGTCGCATCAGTGTTATTAATAAATGAGCAAATGAAAACTCTAGAAAGATTTATCTCTTCTTCCGTGACGACTATCGTCCTTCTATTGATCTACGCCTTTGGCTTGGCTATCGCTACTTTTATAGAGAAGTATCATGGTACTGCCGTCGCTAAAGCGCTGATTTACTATTCTCCTGTATTTTTCTTACTCCAATTCTTATTGGTAGCCAATTTCGTGGCTATCGTTATCAAGCACCAGTTACTTAAGCGGCGTAAATGGGGATTGATGGTCACCCATGCCGCCTTTATTGTCATCCTTCTGGGTGCCCTTATTTCCCACCTTTTCGGCGAGGAAGGAATCCTTCACCTGCGTGAGGGAGAGGCTAGCGATCGTATCATGATCCGTACCTCGGACCAGACTCTCTATCATACGCTTCCTTTTAGCGTAGAACTCGTGAAATTTACCTTAACCCGCTATCCCGGCTCTGCCAGTCCCTCTGCTTATGAGAGTGAGTTGCTGGTACATGTAGATGGACAGACTCGCCATACCCGGGTATATATGAATAATGTATTAGACGTGAAAGGCTATCGCTTCTTCCAAGCCTCCTATGATCCGGATGAGCAAGGAACGGTACTTTCCGTGAACCGAGATGTGGCCGGAAGGAATATTACGTATACCGGCTACGTGATTTTAGTGATCGGCTTTATACTTTGCTTGGTAGGCAAGAACTCCCGTTTCATGAAATTAAGCCGTCAGTTGAAAGATTTAAGAGGGGGCGCTCGTAAAACGACCCTGTTAGTAGCGGTTCTTCTTTCCGTAGGGGGCTTGCGGGCGCAAGGTGCGGCCGCTCCCGAGATGAAGGAGGTTATACAGAAATATGCGATAAGTCCGGAACATGCCGCTAAGTTCGGTGCGTTGCCGATCCAATCGGTAAGCGGACGTATGTTGCCGATCAATACATTCTCTTCCGAGGTACTGCGAAAGTTGCATAAATCGGATCAGTTCGGTTCCTTGAACTCGGATCAGTTCTTGTTGAGTGTCTTGGCTATGCCGGATATGTGGGTCCGGGTGCCGTTTATCGCCTTGTCTAATAGTGAGCTGGCCAATTATTACGACCTTACGGATAAGGAGTGTGCCTATATAGAGGTATTCGATAGCCACGGACGCTATAAATTGCAAGAGAAGCTGGAAGAGGCCTACAATAAAATGCCGGCGGAGCGTACCCGCTTCGATAAAGACTTGATCAAGCTGGACGAGCAGGTGAATATCTTCCATCAATTGATCAATTACCAGATGTTGAACCTTTTCCCGAAAGAGGACGATCCGGATCACAAATGGTATGCGCCGGGCGATGATTTGTCGGCGTTTTCCGGAAAGGACTCCATGTTCGTTACCCACATTATGGGCTGGTATTTATCGGAGGTACAGGAAGGATTGAAGAGTGGTGATTGGGAGAAAGCGGACGAGGTAATCGGAATGATCCATACGTATCAGCAAGCCAAGAATAAGACGGTAGACATTCGCCCTGAGAAAATACAGGCCGAGATTAAATATAATCAAATGGATGTATTCCGGCAATGTAAGAAAGGGTACTTGATTTTGGGAGGCTTGTTGCTGATCTTCGCTTTCGTGGTCTTATTCAAGAAGAAAAAATGGGTTACCTATACGACTTGGTTATTGAGTCTGGGCATTTTGGCCGTATTCGTTTTCCATATGTATGGGATGGGAATGCGGTGGTATATCGCAGGTTACGCCCCTTGGAGCAATTCGTACGAGACGATGGTTTATGTGGCTTGGGCTACGGTGTTCGCCGGGTTGTTGTTCGTACGCAAGAGTACGCTTACGTTTGCGTTGGCTACTTTATTCGGGGGGATCATCTTGTTCGTGTCCGGCTTGAGTTGGATGGACCCGCAGATCAATCCGCTGGTTCCGGTCTTGAAATCCCCATGGTTGATGTTCCATGTGGCGGTTATCGTGGGAGCTTATGGTTTCTTCGGTATTAGTTGTCTGATCGGCTTGACGAATCTGGTGATGATGAGCGTAAGCGGGGAGAAGAACAGCGTGATGCTCAAAGAACGGGTACGAGAATTGAGTATCGTGAACGAGATGTCACTTTGGATCGGATTGGCCCTGATGACGATCGGTACTTTCTTGGGAGCGGTCTGGGCGAATGAGTCGTGGGGACGTTATTGGGGCTGGGACCCGAAGGAGACGTGGGCGTTGATTACGATGGTGATATATGCGATCGTGACGCATCTCCGCTTGATACCGAAATGCAATAACCTGTGGTTGTTTAATTTTACGTCTATCTTGGCCTTCTATTCGGTGTTGATGACCTTCTTCGGCGTGAATTATTTCTTGAGTGGCATGCACTCTTATGGCCAGAATGACAACGTGAACGGGATATTTATTTATCTTTATCTGTCGATCATCCTAGTATTGGGGGCTGGCTTTATATCCTATCGGAAGAGAACGAATTTTAATAATATAATTGTCTAACTATAAATTGAATAGATCATGAGAACATTTAATCACGTAGGAATTGTCACTACGGAAAGTAAAGAAGGGGCGGTTTATAACGAAGGCCTGAGTGTATGGTTGACGGATTACAGCAAGAGTCCGAACCGGATCGAGTTCTTGAAATTCGAGAAAGGCAGCTGCCTACCGGAGTTGGTACAGACAATGGCCATATCGCTTATACGGTTCCTTGTTTGGAAAAAGAGTTGGAAGGTAAGAAGGTAATCTTCGGCCCAGCTGTTTGCGACGAGCACTTGACGATCGCTTTCATCGAGGAAGAAGGTATCGCTATCGAGATCATGGAACTAAAATAATTCGTAAATCAAAATTTATAAATCTAAAGGAGGATAATACCATGTCAGACATCAAGACAAAATTCATAAATGATCCTGAGAATATTACGGCAGAGTTATTGGAAGGCTATGTATTAGCGTATCCGAATCAG
>ENA-ORRO01002921-ORRO01002921.1-human-gut-metagenome-genome-assembly--contig:-NODE-2921-length-10327-cov-3.213980_pt1 | contig 10327 bp, 7 predicted proteins | sample MGYA00242176_ERZ509136 | MGnify/ENA primary metagenome ERZ509136 (study PRJEB26280, sample SAMEA2338644) | human gut metagenome | biome: human gut; feature: human-associated habitat; material: faeces... | reverse complement strand
GATGGGGGGCGCGCCCCCCATCATAAGTTTTTCGCTTCATACTAATTCATAATAATTATATCCGCATTTTTGTAAAATGTAAATCGTTCTAATGTATAAGGCCGCACTTTTTTTGAATATACTACTACTCTTTCGTCGGCAAGCTCGATTTGCCAGCATAGGGGCACAAAAGAAAATGTTCCAGCCAGAGCAAAATACGCCCTGACTGGAACGAGAAAAAAATTTACACAGATTGTGCTTCCTTATCACACATGAGCACTCGTCCGGGGCGCGTTTTAGCTGTTTGGAGCGGCAGACTCAGTTCAGGCTGACCTCCTGGCTGGTGAACAGGGCCTGGACACGGGCTTTGAGGGGGGCGAGCTCCGGCGCGTCGAGGCTTTCGGCGCCGCGGATGACCGTGGCCGCGGCCTGCTGGGCCGCCTGGAGCGTCTCTAGGTCCATCTGCAGGCTCGCGACCTTCAAAAGCGGCAGACCGTGCTGGCGGCTGCCGAAGAAATCGCCCGGGCCGCGCAGGGCAAGGTCCTGCTCTGCAATTTGAAAGCCGTCAGTCGTCCGGCAGAGGGCCTCCAGGCGTTTTTTCGTCTCCTCCTGCCGCGTGCCGCTCACGAGCACGCAGTAGCTCTGCGCCCCGCCGCGGCCGACGCGGCCGCGCAGCTGGTGCAGCTGGCTGAGGCCGAAGCGCTCGGCATTCTCGATCACCATCAGCGTCGCGTTCGGCACGTCCACGCCGACCTCCACCACGGTGGTGGCGACGAGGATGTCGGTCTCGCCGGCGGAGAAGGCGGCCAGCGCGGCGTCTTTTTCCGCGCTTTTCATCTTTCCGTGCAGCAGGCCGACCCGCAGGTCCGGGAAGACGGACTGCTGCAGCGTCTGCGCCCAGGCCTCGGCGGAGCGGAGGACCCCGTCCTCGCTCTCCTCCACGGCGGGGCAGACGACATAGACCTGATGGCCCTCGCTGCACTGCCTGCGGATGAAGCCGTTCAGCCGCTCGCGCAGCGCCTCGCTCACGAGGAAGGTCTCGACCGGCCGGCGGCCGGGCGGCAGCTCGCCGATGACGGACACGTCCAGATCGCCGTAGGCGATCAGCGCCAGCGTGCGCGGGATGGGCGTGGCGGACATGACGAGCAGATGCGGGCTGCGGCCCTTCTCGGTGAGCTTCGTCCGCTGGGCCACGCCGAAGCGGTGCTGCTCGTCGGCCACAACGAGGCCGAGGTCGCGGAACACAACGGTCTCACTCAAAAGCGCGTGCGTGCCGACAACCAGCTGCGCCTCGCCGGAGGCGAGCTGTTCACGCGCGGCGCGCTTCTGCGCGGCAGTTCTGGAGCCGGTCAGCAGCAGCACGCGCACGCCGAGCGGCCCGAGCAGCTGCGTGAGCGTCCGCGCGTGCTGCTCGGCCAGAATTTCCGTGGGGGCCATAAAGGCGGCCTGTCTGCCGTTCCGGACGGCGCAGAAGCACGCGGCGGCCGCGACCATCGTCTTGCCGCTGCCGACATCGCCCTGCACGAGCCGGTTCATCACATGGCCGGAGGTCAGATCCTGCAGGATCTGGTCGATCGCGCGCTGCTGCGCGCCGGTCAGACGGAAGGGAAGCGCGGCATAAAAGCCCTGCATGCAGTCCGCCGCATACGGCTCGGCCGACAGCTCCGTCCTGGACGCGCGCAGGACGGCCAGGCCCGCGGAGAAGATGAAAAACTCCTCAAACACCAGCCGCTTGCGCGCCCGCTGCAGCGCGGGCCAATCGGGCGGCTGGTGGACCGTCGTATAGGCCTCGGTCACGCCGCAAAGATCATATTCCCGCCGGACCTGTTCCGGCAGGATCTCCGGCAGCAGCTCCGCCGCGAACGTGAGCGCCTGCTGCACGCACTGGGTCATCAGGCGGTTGGAAAGTCCCGCCGTCAGCGAATACACCGGCAGCAGCCGGTTCGTCACGGCGCCGGGCCTGTCCGCCGGGTCGTGCGCGGGGTTCGCCATCTGCATCCCGTGCTCGGGCTGCAGGGCGCCGTAGAAGTAATAGCTCTCGCCGTAATGCAGCTGGTTTTTGACGTAGGGCTGGTTGAAGTAGCTGAGCGTCAGCTTGCCGGTCTCGTCGGCGACAGTCAGCTTCGTGATGTCCCGCCCGCCGCCGATGCGGCGCAGGATCGGCTGTGAGACGACCATCGCCCGGAAGCAGGCCGGGACGCCCGGCTGCAGCTGTGCGATCGTGACCGGGTTCGTCCGGTCCTCATAGTCGCGCGGGAAGAAGGCCAGCAGGTCATAGAGCGTGCGGATCCCCAGCTTTTCCAGCTGCGCCGCCCGCGCCGGCCCAACGCCATGCAGCTCCCGCACCGAAGAAAACAGATCCATCCCGCGCTCCTTTCCTGTCGTAATTCATGCCGCCCCGCAGGGCTCGATCCAAAGCCTTCCCCTATGAGGGGAAGGTGGCACGGCGAAGCCGTGACGGATGAGGTGGAGGCAGTCTCGTTTTATCCGCTCTGCCGCTGATACAGTGTCCACGGCAGCTTCACGCTCTGGCAGGGCTGGCGGCGGATCTGGGTGAGGAGGTTTTCGGCGGCGGCGCGGCCCATGGCGTGCGGCTCGTGACCGGCGGAGGTGATGCTGACGGGGCCGAAGGTGCTGTAGTAGCTGTTGTCGAAGCTCACGATGGCGACGTCCTCCGGCACGCGCTTGCCTGCGCGCAGGAGCGTCCGGATCAGGTGGAACGCGATCTCGTCGTTGTAGCAGACGACCGCCGTGCAGCCGCCCAGCTGCTGGCGCAGAAAGGCCCGCAGCAGCTCCTCGTCCTGCAGCTCCACGAGCTGATGGCGCTGGAAGCTCGAAAACCAGAGGAAATTTTCATCCAGCGGAAAAAGCCCCGCGTCGCGCATCGCGCAGACCACGCCGTGATACCGCTCCGGCCCCTGCGCATCGTCGGATTTGAAGATCCCGGCGATTTTTTTATGCCCGCTGCGGATCAGATGCCCGGCCAGCAGATACCCGCCGCCGTAATTGTCGTCGCCGACGCAGAAGGCGTCGGTGATCTCCCGGCAGCTCCCGTGCAAAAACGTCATCGGCAGCCCGCGCTGCCGGAGCGCCTGATAGAGCTCCGCGTTCGGGTTCGGCAGCGCCGTCTTGCATCCCTCGACCAGGATCCCCGCCGGGGGATCGAGCAGCAGCTGCTGCAAAATATCCCGCTCGCGGCGGATGGAGTTTTCCGTGGCGTGGATGACGACGGAGAAGCCCTGCGCGGAAAGGCAGGCCTGCACGTCCTTGAGAAGCGAGGGGAAGATGTAGTCGCTCAGCGAGGTCGCGATCACGGCGATCCGCCGGTCCTGCCGCGCGGCGGCCGGGCAGAGAAAGCTGCCGCTGCCGCGCCGCTTTTCAATGAGTCCCTCCTGCTCCAGTACGGCCAGCGCCTGCCGGAGCGTCTGGCGGCTGACGGAAAGCTTCGCGGCAAGCGCCTGCTCCCCCGGCAGCTTCCACTGCCCGTCTGCATACCACTGCGGCAGCGCCGCCCGCAGCCTTTGCACCAGCTGCTCATATTTTGGCGTCATCGGTACCCACCTCCTATGCTGCCTCTATTGTATCACAGGCACGGGGCGGGGAGCGGGACGGATTTGTTCGTTTTCTTTGGAACCTCCGGCGGCCGGGCGAAAGAAATCCTGCCTTTTTGCGGACAAGCTGAAAATATTCCAAAAATATTTCGGAAATTTTCAAACAGACAGAGGAGAATTTTTAACAGATACCACAGAAACACCGTCGTTTTGTCCGGAGCGTACAAGCCGCCGTTTCCCGTGTCCGACACCCGGGAGCGGAAGAAATCAAACAAAACAGGCCCAAAAACCGGAGAAAAACAAAATGTTCCGCGCAAGATCTCGCGGTCGGCCGGAAAAGCTGTCCGTTTCCGGCCGGGAAGCTTCCAAAGCTGTCTGCGCGCTGCGCCGAATTTGTGCCGGGACTTGTTCGTCAGATTGATTTCCGCCTGTCTGCACGCTTAAATAGAGCCATGACAGGCGAAAGCCTGCGGCAAACCGACACAAATTTTGAAAGCGAGGAAAACACAATGAAAAAGATTCTTGCTCTGCTCCTGGCGGTCGCCATGATCGCCGCCTTCTGCGCCTGCGCGCAGCAGTCCGCCGACACGGCCCCGGCCGCCTCCACGGATACCGCCGCCGAGACCACCACCGACACCACTGCTGAGACTCCCGCCGCCGAGACCACCACCGACACCGCTGCTGAGACTCCCGCCGCTTCCGACGGCGCGCTCATCAAGGTCGGCATCATCAACAACGACCCCAACGAGTCCGGCTACCGCACCGCCAACGACAAGGACCTGAAGGCCATGTTCACCGAGGAAAACGGCTATGACGCTTCCTTCGCCTACAGCCTGAAGAACGACGAGCAGATCGCTGCCGCCCAGAAGTTCATCCAGGACGAGGTCGACTACCTGCTCATCTCCGCTGCCGGTACCTCCGGCTGGGATTCCGTCCTGCAGGACGCGCAGGCCGCCGGCATCCAGGTCATCCTCTTCGACCGCACCATCGACGCTGACGAGAGCCTCTATGTCGCTTCCATCGTCTCCGACATGGCCAAGGAAGGCCAGACCGCTGTTGACTGGCTCGCTTCCCAGAACCTCGAGACCTACAACATCATCCACATCCAGGGCGTCATGGGCTCCGCTGCCCAGATCGGCCGCACCGGCGCGCTCGACGAGCAGGTCGCTGCCAACGACAACTGGAACATGGTGACCCAGCAGACCGCTGAGTGGAACGCCGAGACTGCCCAGCAGATCGTCCAGTCCGTCATCGACTCCGGCAAGGAATTCAACGTCATCTACGCCGAGAACGACGACATGGCCAAGGGCGCTGTCGCGGCTCTGGACAAGGCGAACATCTCCCACGGCGTGGGCAAGGACGTCATCGTCATGGGCTTCGACTGCAACAAGTGGGCGCTTGAAGAGCTGCTCGCCGGCAACTGGAACTACGACGGCCAGTGCAACCCCTTCCAGGCTTCCTACATCGACGCCATCATCAAGGACCTGCAGGCCGGCAAGGCTCCCGCTGAAAAGACCATCATCATGGACGAGAAGGGCTTCGATGCTTCCACCATCACGCAGGAAGACGTCGACAACTACGGCATCTGATCTGACACACAACATCGCATAATCAAAAATTCGGCTGCGTGCGGCACGGCGTATATGGAGCATTCCGTGTACCCGCGCTGCACGCAGCATGCCACTATGGAGGCGAATACGATGCAGGAAACAGCTTTACTGGAATTGCGGGGGATCTGCAAATTCTTCCCCGGCGTCCGCGCGCTCGACGGTGTGGATTTTACCCTGTGCAAGGGTGAGATCCACGCGCTGATGGGCGAGAACGGCGCGGGCAAATCCACGCTCATCAAGGTGCTCACGGGCGTGTATTCCAAAGACGAGGGCACCATTTCCATGGAAGGAACGCCCGTACAGATCCGCACGACGCAGGACGCGCTCAAGGCGGGCATCAGTACGGTTTATCAGGAGATCACCCTCTGCCCGAATCTGACTGTGGCGGAGAATCTATATATCGGCAGGACCAAGGGCGCCTTTACCAACTGGCGCAAGATGAACGCGGGCGCGAAGAAGCTCCTCAGCTCGCTCGGCATCCCCGCCGCGCCCACGCAGCAGCTGTCGAGCTGCTCCATCGCCGTGCAGCAGATGGTCGCCATCGCCCGCGCGGTCGATATGGAGTGCAAGGTGCTCATTCTCGACGAGCCGACGTCGTCTCTGGACGAGCAGGAGGTCGAAAAGCTCTTTAAGCTCATGCTCGACCTCAAAGCCCGCGGCGTCGGCATCATCTTCGTCACGCACTTCCTCGAGCAGGTCTACGCCGTCTGCGACCGCATCACGGTCCTGCGCGACGGTAAGCTCGTCGGCGAGTACAAGATCGCGGAGCTGCCGCGCGTGCAGCTCGTGTCCAAGATGCTCGGCAAGGAGCTCGACGATCTGTCTGAGATCAAGACCGAAGGCGCCGAGGACGCGCTGGAGAACGCAGAGGTCGTCTATGAGGCGTCCGGGCTTTCCAGCGCGGCCGGCGTGCGCCCGTTCGATTTCTCCATCCGCAAGGGCGAGGTCAACGGCTTTACGGGCCTGCTCGGCTCCGGCCGCAGCGAGTCCGTCCGCGCGATCTTCGGCGCGGACCACGTGTCCAGCGGCACGGTCAAGATGGGCGGCAAGCTGGTGAAGATCACCTCGCCGCTCGCGGCCATGAAGCACGGCATCAGCTACCTGCCCGAGGACCGCAAGCGCGACGGCATCATCGGCGATCTTTCCGTGCGCGACAACATCATCCTCGCCCGCCAGGTGCTCGACGGCTTCTTCCATCCCATCTCCAAGGCCAAGGCCGAGAAGTATGCCGAGGAGTACATCAGGCTCCTGAGCATCAAGACGGCCTCGACCGATACCCCCATCAAGTCGCTCTCCGGCGGCAACCAGCAGAAGGTCATCCTCGCGCGCTGGCTGCTGGCCAATCCCGTCTATATGATCCTTTCTTCTTCCACCGAAATACTCAGATAATGTTCTTGTGCCCGCTGACGGCGCAGGAAATTGAAGAGCTGATGCAGATTATGAAGAACCTGGCCGCCGAGGGCAAGAGCGTGACCTTCATCTCGTCCGAGATCGACGAGATGCTCCGCGTCTGCTCCCGCCTCGTCGTCATGCGCGACCGGCAGGTCGTCGGCGAGCTGCGCGGCAGCGACCTAAACCAGAGCAGCATCATGAAAACCATCGCCGGAGGTGAACAGGCATGAACGAAACGACACAGAAGCGGCAGGGGAACTTCCTGACCCGCCTGGTGCGGAAGCAGATCTTCATCCCGCTGGCAGCGCTCTTGCTGCTGATCGTATTCAACCTCATCGCGGACCCCTCCTTCTTTGCCATCACGCTGAAGGAAAACAGCCTCGGCGATCTGGTCCTGACGGGCAACCTCATCACCATCCTTGACAACGCCTCCGAGCTCGTCATCCTCGCCATCGGCATGACGCTCGTCACCGCGGCTTCCGGCGGACAGGATATCTCCGTCGGCTCCGCCATCGCCATTGCGGGCAGCGTCGTGCTGCGCGTGCTGTGCGGCACGAATTCCCGCCCGGATACCCTGCAGGCGCCCATCATCGTGGCGTTTTTGGCCTGCTGCGTTGTCTCGATGCTTTTCGGCGCGTTCAACGGCACGCTCGTCGCCGTCTTCAAGATCCAGCCGATGGTCGCGACCCTGATCCTCTATACCGCCGGCCGCTCCATCGCCGCCTGGATCAACAACAACGAGCTGCCCATGATCTCCGACCCGTCCTTCGCCTACTACGGCAACTTCCTGCCGGGCGTGGCGGTGCCGACGCCGATCTTCATCGCCGTCATCTGCATGATCCTCGCCTGGGCGCTGCTGCGGTTCACGAACATCGGCCTGTACTCGCAGGCTGTCGGCATCAACGCCAGCGCCGCGCGGCTCAACGGCATCCACCCGCAGTTCGTGAAGTTCCTGACCTACGTCATCCTCGGCCTGTGCGTGGCCGTGGCGGGCTTTATCAAGGTCAGCCGCTTCTCCACCATCAACTACTCCGTCGTGGCCAAGGACATCGAGATGGACGCGATCCTGGCCGTCGCCCTCGGCGGCAACGCGCTCTCCGGCGGCAAGTTCAACATCTGGGCCTCCGTCCTCGGCGCATATGTCATCCAGTTCCTCACCACCACGCTCTTTAAATTCAACGTCGTTTCCAGCGCCCTGCCCGCCTACAAGGCCGTCGTGGTCATCATCCTCGTCGTGCTGAGCGCGCCGACCGTCCGCGAAAAGCTCGAGGCGCTCAAAAAGCGGCACAGGACCGAAGAAAAGAAGGAGGCCGGCACCCATGCGGAATAAAACCAACCATACGCCGCTCACGCGCGGAAGCCGCCTGACGGACGCAAAGCTGCTGCTCATCATCACGATCTGCGTCTTCGTCGTCATGTATCTGTGCGCGGTATTGTTCCTCGGCTCGGGCTTCAAAAAGCCGCAGACCTTCTTCAATATCCTCAACGAAAACGCGGCCCTGCTCATTCTTTCCTGCGGCATGAGCCTCGTCATGATCACGGGCGGCATCGACATCTCCGTCGGCACGCTCACCGCGCTCGTGTGCATGAGCTGCGCGGTCAATCTGGATTTCCATGGCGGCACGGTCCTGACGGCCATCCTGCTTGCGCTCGGCATCGGCACGGCTTTCGGCCTCGTGCAGGGCTTTCTGATCGCGTATCTGGAGATCCAGCCCTTCATCGTCACCCTCGCTGGCATGTTCTTCGCCAAGGGCATGACGACCATCGTCAACGCCACGCAGTTCAACGTGGAAAACGAGGCCTTCAAGGCCCTCAAGGAGACGCGCATCTATGTCCCCGGCATGGGCTCGGTCAATAAGCTCGGCGCGTATGTCCCGGCCTATGTGGAGATCGGCGTCGTCGTCGCGCTGGTGGTCGTGGCAGTTTTGTTCGTGGTGCTCCGCTGGACGAGGTTCGGCAGAAGCGTCTACGCCGTCGGCGGCAACAGCTACAGCGCCAACATGCTGGCCATCAACGTCAAGCGCACGAAGTTCCTCGCGCACCTGATCTGCGGCATCCTCGCGGGCATCGGCGGCTTCGTCTATTTCCTGCACGTCGGCTCCGGCTCGCCGTCGCACGCCAGCGGCGCGGAGATGAACGCCATCGCGGCCTCCATCATCGGCGGCACGATGCTCACCGGCGGCGTCGGCAACATCATCGGCACATTTTTCGGCGTTCTGTCGCTCAGCACGATCAAAAATATCGTTTCTTCCCTCGGTTTGGACGAAGCATGGTGGACAAATATCACCGTAGCTGGTATGATATGCTTGTTCCTTGTAATTCAAAGTCTGGTCCTTTCCCGCAAAAATAAGGATTCTTGAGGTGACAAGTATGAAACAGTATTTTCTCGGCATCGAATTCGGCTCGACACGGATCAAAGCAGTGCTGCTTGACGAGAAGCATGCGATCGTAAAAAGCGGCGACTATACCTGGAAAAGCAGTCTGGAAAACGGCGTGTGGACGTACCACATGGAAGACGTGCAGGAGGGCCTGCGCACGGCGATCCGCAACCTCGGCAAGCTGCCGGGCAAGATCTCCGCGATGGGCGTCTCCGGCATGATGCACGGCTATCTGGCCTTTGATAAAGACTGGAACCTGCTCGCGCCCTTCCGCACCTGGCAGAACACCATGACCGGCGAGGCCGCGGACAAGCTGACCGAGGCCTTCGGCTTCAACATCCCGCAGCGCTGGTCCGCCGCGCACCTGTATCAGGCCGTCCTGAACGGCGAACCGCACGTCAAGAACATCGCCCACGTCACCACGCTCGCGGGCTATGTGCATTACCTGCTGACGGGCGAAAATGTCCTCGGCGTCGGCGAAGCCTCCGGCATGTTCCCCATCGACAGCGAGACACTGACGTATGACGCGGCGATGCTGGACAAATTCGACGCGCTGATGGCGAAATACGGTTTTGACTGGAACATCCGTGCAGTCCTTCCGGAGGTCCGGACTGCCGGTCAGTCGGCTGGCCTGCTGACGCCGAGCGGCAGCGAATACCTCGGCGGCCTCCTGCCCGCGGGCATCCCCCTCTGCCCGCCCGAGGGCGACGCCGGCACTGGCATGACGGCGACGAACGCCGTCGCGCCCCGCACCGGCAACGTCTCGGCCGGCACGTCCATCTTTGCCATGGTCGTTCTGGAGAAGCCCCTCTCGAAGCTCTACCCCGAGATCGACATGGTCACCACCCCGACGGGCAAGCCCGTCGCCATGGTCCACTGCAACAACTGCACGAACGACATGAACGCCTGGGTCTCCCTGCTCGGCGAGACCGCGCAGCTGTTCGGCGCGGAGGTCTCCACCGGCGAGCTGTTCACGAAGCTCTATCAGAAGAGCCTCGAGGGCGAGACCGACTGCTCCGGCGTTCTGACCTACAACTACATGGCGGGCGAGGGCGTCACGCACCTCGATGAGGGCCGCCCGATGGTCGTCCGCAAGCCCGAGAGCAAGTTTACCCTGGCCAACTTCCTGCGCTCCCAGCTCTACGCCACGATGGCGACCTTGAAGCTCGGCATGGACATCCTTGCCGGGGAACACGTGGCGATCGACAGCCTGACCGGCCACGGCGGCCTGTTCAAGACGCCGGTCGTCGGCCAGAAGTACATGGCCGCGGCCTGCCATGCGCCGGTCACGTGCATGCAGTCGGCAGGCGAGGGCGGCCCGTACGGCATGGCCCTGCTCGCATCCTACATGGTGCAGGGGAAAGACGGCGAGACGCTTGAAGACTCCCTTGCGGATGAGATCTTCGCCGGAGTGCGC
>ENA-ORRO01002914-ORRO01002914.1-human-gut-metagenome-genome-assembly--contig:-NODE-2914-length-10342-cov-19.591718_pt1 | contig 10342 bp, 8 predicted proteins | sample MGYA00242176_ERZ509136 | MGnify/ENA primary metagenome ERZ509136 (study PRJEB26280, sample SAMEA2338644) | human gut metagenome | biome: human gut; feature: human-associated habitat; material: faeces... | reverse complement strand
GTGATGGTTCTTCCATCAGGCAACTGAACACTTTTTGTAATTACGTTCATCTAAAAATTTAAAAACTTATTGTTTTGTCTAACATCTAATATATAAAACGGCGCAAAGATACCTCTTTTATTATTAATAAGCAAAGAAAACCGCATTTATTTTCAAGTTTTTTGAATATTTTATTCTTTGCTGATGGTTTATTCCGATTTTATTGCTACCTTTGCAACCGATAATTTTGCAAAATAACAAGACACATGAAGATAACCAAACTCTATTCAGCTGCGGTCGTAGTTATGGCTGCACTGACTTTTGCTTCTTGCAGCAACAAGAAGTTCCACATCAACGGAAACATTACCGAGGCGAAAGACTCCATGCTCTATCTGGAGAACATCAGCCTCGACGGACCTGTAGCTATCGACTCTGTAAAGCTCGGTGAAGACGGTTCTTTTGCCTTCGAGGAAACAGCCAAAGACTCAGTATGTCCTGACTTCTATCGCCTGCGCATTGCCGGACAGACCATCAACCTCTCCATCGACTCCACAGAAACCATCAGCGTGAAGGCTGCGTACCCAAGCATGAGCTACCAGTACACAGTGGAAGGTTCTGAAAACTGCAGCACCATCAAGGAGCTGTCACTCAAGCAGATGAAACTGCAGGCTCTCGTCAACGAGATAGCCCAAAATCCTAATGTAGGTGTCGACTCTGCCGATGTCATCATCGACCGTGCCATCAATGCCTACAAGCAGGATATCAAGACCAACTATATCTTCAAGGCTCCTATGATGGCATCATCTTACTATGCTCTGTTCCAGACTCTGCAGGTAGGACGTGTGAACACTCTTATCTTCAACCCACGCAACAACAAGGACGACGTCAAGGTATTCGCGGCAGTAGCTACAAGCTGGGACACTTACTATCCCAATGCCGAACGCGGAAAGAACCTGCACAACATTGCCATACAGGGCATGAAAGACATACGCATCATTGAGAACCAGATGGCAGCACAGCAACTCGATGCCAGCAAGGTACAGGTGAACGGAATCATCGAACTCGCCCTGCAAGACAACAAGGGTGTGACACGCAAACTCACCGACCTGAAAGGTAAGGTGGTTCTGCTCGACTTCCATCTTTTTGCCGGCGAACAGAGCACCAAGCGAATCATGATGCTTCGCGAGCTATACAACAAGTACCATGCTGCAGGATTTGAGATCTATCAGGTATCAGTCGATCCCGACGAGCATTTCTGGAAGACATCCACAGCCGCCCTGCCATGGATAAGCGTACGCGATGAAAACGGCATTCAGGGAGCAAGTGTGGCTAAGTACAACGTACAGAGCATCCCTACTTTCTTCCTTATCGACAGAAGTAACACATTGCGTTCTCGCGATGTACAGATCAAAGACCTCGATGCAGCAATCAAAGCATTGCTGTAAGAGGTCTTCCCCATTCTTTCACAACACCCCTTCACCGCACACCCCTTTTTATTCTCCTATAAGACAAATGTTTATATCCATATAGAGGAAAACACTGAGCCTAAAATAAACATAAACCTAAAAAGTCAAAAGATGAGACATTTCATGACATTAGTAGCCCTGATGCTCGCAATGACGGGCGTACAGGCTAAAGTAAAGTTGCCACACATCCTGAGTGACAACATGATTCTGCAACAAAACTCCGAAGTAAGACTCTGGGGCTGGGACAAACCCGGCACACAGGTTGAGGTAAGCGTGTCGTGGTCGGCACAGAAGTATGCTTCCAAGACTGGCAAGGACGGCAAGTGGACCGTTTCTGTCAAGACACCTGCTGCCAGCTACACTCCACTGTCAGTTACCTTCGATGATGGAGAGAAGACAAAACTTAACGGCATTCTTTCGGGCGAGGTGTGGGTTTGCGCCGGTCAGAGTAATATGGAAATGCCCGTCAAGGGATTCGGCAACTGCCCTGTAGAAAACTACAACAAGGTGGTGGTTGACGCCAACAACTACAGGGGTATTCACTATGTGAAGATTCCAAGCGTGATGAGCATGAAGCCACTCGATGATGCCAACTGCGAGTGGAAAGTGGTAAGTCCGGAGACTGTGGGCGAGGCTTCTGCCACAGGATACTTCTTTGCGCAAGTAGTCAACAAGGCTCTCAACATACCTGTAGGTCTGGTCATGGCCAACAAAGGAGGCTCGAGAGTGGAAAGCTGGCTCGACAGAGATTACTTGAAGAAGAATACCCAAGAGCCTCTTGACACCAACTCCATCGTCAAGAAATTCTCCTGGGATTACCATCGTCCTCTGGTATGGGGCAACGGAACCTTCCACCCTATTCTCAACTATACCATCAAGGGCATCCTCTTCTATCAAGGCTGTTCCAACGTAGGCGACCCTGCAGGACAATACACCAAACGCCTTGCCGACCTCGTGGCTCAATGGCGCAGAGATTTCAAGCAGGGCGATGTTCCTTTCTACTTTGTCGAGATAGCTCCTTACCATTACGACAATATCAATGGCGACTGGGGAGCCAAACTGCGCGAACAGCAATTCAATGCAGCCAAGATAATTCCCAACAGCGGCATCATCAGCACCAACGACTGTGTTTACCCTTACGAAAAGGAACAGATACATCCTGCACAAAAGCAGAAAGTAGGCGAACGACTCGCCTTTCTGGCTCTCAACAAGACCTACGGCATGAAGTCGGTTATCGGTGAAGGCATGACTTTCAAGGAAATGAAAATCAAGAACGACACCATCTGCGTGCATTTCGACAACACCTTTGGTGCCTACAACCGCTTCGACAACATCGAGGGATTCGAGATTGCAGGCGAGGACAAAGTGTTCCATCCTGCTACAGCCCGCCATTTCTGGCAGCCAGGCAACGACACGTGGAATGAATGTATCACCGTGGTAAGCCCTGAGGTAAAGAAACCTGTTGCACTGCGCTATTGTTTCAAGAACTTCCAGCTCGGCAACATGGCAAATGCAGGTGGACTGCCTCTATTCCCATTCCGCACAGACAACTGGTAAACTATCAAACAAGAATAAAACACAACCCATCATGGAGCATCCTCTAAGCAAATTCAAATTCTGCCCTATCTGCGGTTCAACACACTTCGAAATCAACAACTTCAAAAGCAAGAAGTGCGGAAGTTGCGGATTCACATACTATGCCAATCCAAGCAGCGCCACCGTAGCCTTTATCATGAATGAGAAAGACGAGCTATTGGTGGTAAGGCGCAAGAACGAGCCAGCCAAGGGCACTCTCGACTTACCTGGAGGATTCGTAGACATGGAGGAGACGGGCGAAGAAGGGGTTATGCGCGAAGTAATGGAAGAGACAGGACTGGAGGCTGCATCCGTAGCCTACCAGTTCAGTATCCCCAACCTTTATCTCTATTCAGGGCTCACCATCCACACACTCGATATGTTTTATATAGTAGAAGTGAAAGACCTCTCACATGTCGAGGCAAAAGACGACGCTGCAGAATACCTGTGGATTCCCCTGAACGAGATACGGATAGAGGAGTTTGGTCTGCGTTCCATCCGTCAGGGGCTCAGCCGGTTTCTAAGAAAGTCCTGAAGAGAAAAAGCTAAAATTGAAAGCACAAACTGCCATTCATGTTTCACCACATGTCTGGCTTTTTTGTTGATGCCTTTATTCCAAAACAAGACTTGACTATTACAACAAGACAAAAAGCAGAAAAACCTGCCTTTTACCCTCATTCGACCGATTTTAGAGCCTAAAACATTAAAAAAGCAAAAAAAATCCCCATATAATAAGGTATAAGCAAAAAGTTTACTTACTTTTGCCAACCGAAAGAAAAATTGTATATAAGCTTATGCAAGAAAATTTAGTTATCGTCGAGAGCCCTGCAAAGGCCAAGAAAATCGAAGAGTACTTAGGAAAAGACTATAGGGTTATGTCCTCTTACGGTCATATACGCGACTTGAAAAAGAGGGAATTGAGTATAAACGAGCAGACCATGGAACCAGATTACGAGATTCCTGAAGAGAAGAAAAAGCTCGTTACCGAATTGAAATCGGCAGCCAAGAAAGCCAAGAAGATTTGGCTGGCTTCCGATGAGGACCGCGAGGGAGAAGCCATCAGCTGGCACCTTTGCGAAGTACTCGGACTGGATGAGGAGAAGACAAACCGTATCGTTTTCCATGAGATTACCAAACCTGCCATACTGGATGCCATAGAGCACCCACGCCATCTGGACATGAACTTAGTCAATGCCCAGCAGGCACGTCGTGTACTCGACCGTATCGTAGGTTTTAAACTCTCACCCGTGCTTTGGCGCAAGGTGAAACCTGCCCTTTCTGCCGGTCGTGTGCAGAGTGTTGCAGTACGCCTCATCGTAGAACGTGAGCGAGAGGTACAGAAATTCAAGAGTGAGCCATACTTCCGTGTGAATGCCATCTTTGCCCTCATCAATGAGAGCGGCAACGCAACCGAAGTAAAGGCTGAGCTCGACAAGCACTTCAAAACCCAAGAAGAAGTTGATGCCTTCCTCGAGAAGTGCATGGACGCACAATTTACCGTCGACGCAGTGAGCAAGAAGCCATTGAAGCGCACTCCTGCGCCTCCTTTCACTACTTCTACACTGCAGCAAGAGGCTGCCCGCAAATTGGGCTTCACCGTAAGCCAGACCATGATGATAGCACAGCGACTCTACGAAAGCGGACGTATCACCTACATGCGTACCGACAGCGTCAACCTGTCTACTTTCTGTAAGGATGCCAGTGCAGCCGAGATCAAGAAGGTATATGGTGACAAATACAGCCAGACCCGCAACTATCACACCAGTTCGAAGGGCGCACAGGAAGCACACGAGGCTATCCGCCCTACAGACATGACCGCACTTACCATAGACGGAACCAATCAGGAGAAGCGACTCTACGAACTTGTATGGAAACGCACCGTCGCCTCACAGATGGCAGACGCACAGATAGAGAAGACAACCATCAATATCGATATAGACAACACTACAGAGAAGTTTGTCGCCAACGGCGAGGTAGTGGTCTTTGATGGTTTCTTGAAAGTTTACCGCGAATCAACCGATGAAGAGGAAAACGGCGAGGAGTCTTCACACATCCTGCCAGCCATGCGTCATGGCGACAAGCTGCAGCGCCGTGAGATAACAGCCACCGAGCGATTCTCTATGGCTCCTGCAAGATATACAGAGGCGAGTCTTGTAAAGAAACTCGAGGATCTCGGCATTGGCCGTCCTTCTACCTATGCACCAACCATCAGCACCATTCAGCAACGTGAGTATGTGCAGAAAGGTGACAAGAGTGGCACAGAGCGTTCATATACAGTCAGCACACTGAAGGGCATCAAGGTGACACAGAAGTTCAAGAAGGAAATGGCCGGCTCAGAGAAAGGCAAACTGCTGCCTACAGATATCGGCATCGTGGTCAACGACTTCCTGATGAAGAACTTCCCCGACATCATGGACTACAACTTTACTGCCAATGTGGAGAAAAAGTTTGATGATATCGCAGAGGGCAATACCGAGTGGAATAAATGGATGAAGAAATTCGACCAAAGCTTTGAACCCGAAGTGGACAAGGTGATAAATGCACGCAGTGAGCATAAAGCCGGCGAGCGTTCACTGGGAGTCGACCCAAAGAGCGGACGCCCTGTATTCGTCAAGATAGGACGTTTCGGACCAGTGGCACAGATTGGATCTGCCGAAGATAAGGAAAAGCCTCTCTTCGCACAGTTGCCTGCCGACAAGAGTATTGAGACCATCACACTCAACGAGGCTATCGAGCTCTTCAAGCTTCCCCGCGAGGTAGGCGAATATGAGGGAACACCTGTTACCATCGGTGCAGGTCGCTTTGGCCCTTACGTTCTCCACAATAAGAAGTATGTTTCCATCCCGAAGGAAGAAGACCCAATGAACCTTACACTCGAAAGAGCCATTGAGTTGATAAGAGAGAAACGAGAGAGTGAGCAGAAACGCCACATCAAAGTGTTCGATGAAGATACCAAGCTCGAGCTGCTTAACGGCCGCTACGGTCCCTACATTGCCTATGATGGAAAGAACTACCGCATTCCCAAGAACAAGCAGACTCATGTAGAGGAACTCTCATATGAAGAGTGTATGAACATCATCAAAGAGGCTCCAGAGCCTAAAGCCAGCCGTCGTAAGTAAGCCTATGAAGTCGATTATCATCATCGGATATATGGGCGCCGGAAAGACAACAGTCGGCAAAGCCCTTGCCAAGGAGTTGGGCGTCATGTTCTACGACCTCGACTGGTATATCGAAACTCGCATGCACAAGACCGTCAAGGAAATCTTCGACGAGAAAGGCGAAGAGGGATTCCGTTTCATTGAGCACAACATGCTGCACGAAGTAGCCGAGTTCGAGAACGTTGTTGTAAGTTGCGGGGGCGGGACACCCTGCTTTTTTGACAACATGGACTATATGAACCAGTTGGGAACCACCGTCTATCTGAAGGCTACTCCCGAGACTCTCCACGCCCATCTGCAGATGGGCAAGGGCGTGCGACCACTGCTGCTAAACAAGACACCCGAGGAGGTGGAAACCTTCATCAAGGAACAACTCAAACAGCGAGAGCCCTTCTATCTGAAGGCACAGCACATCTTCGACATCGATGTAATCGACGATTACGACAAGATACAGAATACGGTGAAAAAACTGCGCCTGCAGTTGGGTATATAAAGAACCTCGGTATCAGGCTTCAAGCCGAAGGATACAACGAGGCTACAAACTGAAACAACCCAATTAAAATATAATACATCACAACAAAACTACTTTCATTCCAGAAGAAAAGAAATGAAGAAATGGACTATTGAAGACTCGAATGAACTCTACAACATCAAAGGTTGGGGCACTTCTTACTTTGGCATCAACGAAAAAGGAGATGTCTATGTAACTCCATGCAAAGACAACACGCAGATAGACCTGCGCGACGTCATGGACGAGTTAGCCCTGCGAGACATCACGGCTCCCGTGCTGCTCCGATTCCCCGACATTCTCGACAATCGTATCGAAAAGACTGCCAGTTGCTTCCAAAAAGCCAAGGAGGAATATGGATACAAAGGCGAAAACTTTGTCATCTATCCTATCAAGGTCAACCAGATGCAGCCGGTCGTAGAGGAAATCATATCGCATGGCAAAAAGTTCAATCTCGGTCTTGAGGCTGGCTCTAAGCCAGAACTCCACGCTGTCATTGCCGTACAGTGCCAGAGCGACTCGCTCATCATCTGCAACGGATACAAGGACGAAAGCTATATCGAACTGGCTCTCCTCGCACAGAAGATGGGCAAGCGTATCTTCATCGTAGTAGAAAAACTCAACGAGCTCGATATCATTGCCAAGACTGCCAAAAAACTCAACGTAAGACCCAATATCGGAATACGTATCAAGTTGGCCTCATCAGGCTCTGGCAAGTGGGCTGACAGTGGCGGCGATGCATCCAAGTTTGGTTTGACAAGCGCTGAGCTGCTCACAGCACTCAACAAGATCGACGAGATGGGGCTGCACGACTGCCTGCGGCTCATACACTTCCACATCGGAAGCCAGATTACCAAAATACGACGCATACAAACAGCCTTGCGCGAGGCTGCACAGTTCTATATCAACCTGCACAAGATGGGGTATGATGTCGACTTTGTTGACTGCGGAGGCGGATTGGGAGTCGACTACGACGGAACACGTTCTTCAAGCAGCGAAAGCTCCGTCAACTATTCCATCCAGGAGTATGTGAACGACTGCGTATATACGTTTGTCGACGCTGCCAACAAGAACAATATCGCACACCCTAATCTTATCACCGAAAGTGGCCGTTCCCTTTCGGCACATCATTCAGTACTCGTCATCGATGTTCTCGAGACAGCCTCGCTGCCAGAGATGCCCGAGGAGTTTGAGGCCAAGGTAGAAGACCACCAGTTGGTAAAAGACCTGTATGATATCTGGGACAACCTGAACCCACGCAATATGCTCGAAGACTGGCACGACGCTGAGCAAATACGCGACGAGGCTTTGGAACTCTTCTCGCATGGCATCGTCGACCTCAAGACAAGAGCCGAGATAGAAGCCATGTACTGGAGTGTATGCCATGAGATTAACAATCTGGCAAAGCACATGAAACACATCCCTGAAGAACTGCGAGGACTCGACAAACTGCTTGCCGACAAGTATTTCTGCAACTTCTCGCTCTTCCAAAGTCTGCCAGACAGTTGGGCCATCGACCAACTCTTCCCTATCATGCCTATACAGCGACTCAACGAGCGCCCTGTAAGAAAAGCCACCTTACAGGACATCACCTGCGACAGCGATGGAAAAGTAGCCAACTTTGTGACCGATGGCCATATTGGTAATGTACTTCCGCTGCACGCACTCAAGGACAACGAGCCTTATTACCTCGGTGTCTTCCTCGTAGGAGCCTACCAGGAAATATTGGGCGACATGCACAACCTGTTCGGTGACACCAATGCGGCGCATATATCAGTAAAGGACGGTAAGTACAACATCGATCAGATCTTCGACGGTGAGACAGTGGAAGAGGTTCTCGACTACGTGCAGTACAACCCCAAGAAACTCGTCCGCCAGTTGGAGCAGTGGGTTACCAAAAGTGTGAAAGAAGGTAAGATTTCACTCGAAGAGGGTAAGGAATTCCTTGCAACCTATCGCAACGGACTCTTCGGATATACTTACCTGCAGTAAACAGATAATCAAGATTCCTCATACAGAGGGCATATCAAAGTCTTAATAGGCTACTGATATGCCCTCTTTCTTTTCTTAGAAAGTGAACAGAAGCCATATATGCAACCAACATTGGTCACAATAGAAGCCTCAAGCTGGTCATAATAGACGACAAACGTTGGTCATAATAGACGACCCATAATAGGCATAACAGACTATCATCGCTGATTATTATAACGTGATGGTTTAAGCCACCGACATGTTTCTTTACAGAGATATGAAGGGCAACTTCATTTGTGGCTATATACATAAGTAGTCAACTATAAGTATGACTAAAAATAAGTAAGTCAACATGAATTATAAATAATTCAAGGTTCGCAAGCTCAGAAGTTAAAGGAGTTAAAGGAGTTATCGCTCCCTACGGTCGCTGAGGAGTTAAGACAACAGTCTTTTTGGCGTATTTTTTTAAGCAGCAAGACATACGTCTTAACTCCTCAACTCCCTTAACTCCTTTAACTTCCTGATATGCGAAAGTTCAGTAAATAAGTAATAACTGAGTCAACTCATATTATCAAAAACACTTAGAGTGGGCAACAAAAATCATTAAACCACAAATAAAAGTTCTATTCATAGCCTTTGGATGTCTATTCATAGCCTTTGAATGTCCGTTCAAAGCCTTTGAATGTCCGTTCAGAGCCTTTGAATGCACGTTCAAAGCCTTTGAATGCACGTTCAGAGCCTTTGAACAGACATTTCAAAAGCATGAACGGAGATTTTTCAACAAGAGACAGAATAAATTCATAAGTAACAGGAAACAAATGCGTAGTGCTAAAATAACTACTCATGGCTATAGGGGTGCCGAATAGTTACTAAAGATAACTTTCTATCTAAATAATATTAAAAAGCAAGCAAAAACTTGCATATTTAATAAAAACCATGTTATTTTTGCAACCGAAAATGAAGAAACTGTTACACATATCGTTTACATTCTTTCTTGTCGTGGTACTCGTTATCATGGGAAGCGGGGTAACATTTCTTCATTGCTCATGTTCCGGCAAGACAACGGTGATACTGTCGCATACAGCACAGAACGGCGGTAATTCCGACACCACCAAAGGATGCATGAAGGTAACAAGCGTACAGCTATCGCCGCAACTATGTCAAGGAAACCTATGACGGCAAACGTATGGACAAGCCTTTGCTCAGCAAGTACAAAGGTCTGGTTTCTGCCTCCTACAAGACTCCGCTCGGTCTTTGGCAGTTTGATGCCACCTTGCAGCTCAATGGCGGAGGAAGAATGCCACAAGCCTATACCCTTGCCAACGGTGAGCCTTCATGGGATCAGAACTTCAAGGCTTACACCTTGCTAAGTGCACAAATCACTCGTTGGTTCCGCCACTTCTCCATCTATATAGGAGGCGAAAACCTGACAGGTTTCAAGCAAAAGCACCCTGTAGTAGATGCCATGAATCCCTGGGGCAGCCAGTTTGACACCAATATGGTATGGGGTCCTATCAATGGAGCTATGGGCTATATCGGTATCCGTGTAAACTTCGGAAGACTCTAATCAAAAGGTGCTTTACCGACAGAATTCTCGCTCCTGGATAAGTAAGAACAAGAAATATTCATTATTAACCTAAAATCCGCAACTATCATCCAATACACGATTAAGGGTAGATTTATGA
>ENA-ORRO01002912-ORRO01002912.1-human-gut-metagenome-genome-assembly--contig:-NODE-2912-length-10351-cov-4.353730_pt1 | contig 10351 bp, 9 predicted proteins | sample MGYA00242176_ERZ509136 | MGnify/ENA primary metagenome ERZ509136 (study PRJEB26280, sample SAMEA2338644) | human gut metagenome | biome: human gut; feature: human-associated habitat; material: faeces... | reverse complement strand
AGGTTCAGCAGGTAATGGCGCCCGGATTTTTCTTTGGTTATAAAGCCGTCCTCCACCAGTCGGTTAACACATCGCTGGCTGTGCCCCCAATCAAGGGCCAGCTCCTTAGTCAGCTCTGACGGTGTGCAGTTTGGCTTTTTCCCGATATACACGATAAAAAACACGAGTCCGAAATTCAGACCTACCGCCTGAAGGCGCTCCCCGGTAAAAGCGGAAAAACTGCGGTACAGCATAGCGACATAATAGGAAAGTGTTTTCTGATACATGGCAGATGGATTTCAACTCCTTTCGATTGTCAGTATAATCCATATACTTGATTTTGTCAAGTAGCGAAGATGCAAAAAATTGCTGTCTTACGCTCTTTAAAAATTGCGTTTTTTCGCAAATCGGCTGTTTTTTATCGGCTGAGGGCGGTCAGGCTGCTTTTCTTCTGCCGTTTCCGGTGCTGATTGGCAGAGAAAAGAAAATAAGCACATACTTATTTGAAAAATCTTGCGCTTTTTTTGTCTTTTCCAGTTGTATGACAATTCATTTTCTGCTATAATGTCACCTACGACTGACTGTTTGGTGCCCGCGGGGCAATGCGACAGGTATGATGACTACCACTTGTCAAAGCTATTCTAACTGTCAGAAGGTGGACGGGCTTTTATCCAAAGCCCGGGGGATTGTTTTATTGACAAGGGGAATGAATGAAATACAAACTGCGGAATAACAAAAGGGGCTTCACTCTCGTGGAGCTGATCGTTGTTCTTACCATTCTCGCGGTTCTTGCAGCGATGCTGATACCCGCCCTGCAGGGATATATTGAGAAAAGCCTTGAGACTGCTGATGTCCTCCATGTGCGCGAGGCGTATATGGAGGTGCTGACGGCCTCACTGACCAACGACGCGGAGAATCAGGTCAAAACGGTAAACCTCAAACAAAAGCAGGATGACTGGCAGTCCATGGACCCCATCACGATTGCGGGCATTACGCACTATAAAGCGGATAAGGATACCCCCAACTGGAAGGGTATCCCGACTGCAGGCGGGGTATGTACTGTTTCCTACGATGCTACAGTCGGCGTTGTTTTCAGATGGAGCGAAAGCAGCGGAAACAACACAAAGGTGGAAATGAATTTCAGCAATATACACGGTCTGGTGAAAGACGCTGAATTTTTGGATACATACTCCACAGCCAGTTCTTTTGGAATAGACTCGAAATGCCCAAAATCAAGTATGCTAGATATACTAAATCCACAAATCAACGAAAACAGTTTACTGAAGTATGGAACATGGGCGTATCTCGGGGATGCACGACCGGCTTTCAGGAAGACCTATTTGTTTTGGACCTCTGTGAATACAGATGAAGTCGGTGCCGGCAAAAAGATTCCGGTTATTATCAGTGCGGAAACCGGTGGGTTCTATATTTCAAAAACAAAAACCGCCACAAGAAAAATCAAAGACAGTTCCCAAAAATATGTCGAATATGTTGCCATCGCGGATCACATTTCCAATTTCACAAATTATACCAAAGGCAAAAAATATGAAACCCTTGAGGATGCCTACGCCGCTTATTCAGAGTTGGTAAATGAAAAATATCCCGATTACAAAGGCACCCTCCCCAAATAATCCCACTAAAAGCGTTGCTGCATGAGACTTTCGGGCGAACACCGTTCGCTCCTGCATGCTTGCAATGAAAGACGCGCTTTTCAACACACTGAGCAGCACCGCGACATGGTGCTGCTTATTTTTTCTCCCCGCACAGATTATACCTGACAACGCATTTTGTTATCCTGCACGATTACTCTTGATTCTGCTGCCGTTATTCCGTATAATTGTCTATAGCAGCATCGCTTTTGCTGCACAATCGGAGCATCAACCTATTTATAATATAAAAAGGAAATCACAATGGAGCCATTGGCACAACGCCTGCGCCCGCGCACGCTGGATGAGGTCTGCGGGCAGCAGCATCTACTCGGCAAAAATCAGGTCTTTCGCCGCACGGTCGAAAGCGGCAGAATCCCCAATATGATCTTCTACGGCCCGTCCGGCGTTGGCAAAACCACCGTTGCCAGCATCATTGCAGCGGGCAGCGGTATGCAGCTGCACAAGCTCAACGGCACGACGGCCTCAACGAGCGACATCAAGTCGGTGCTCGCGGACATCGGCACACTCGGCGCGTCGGGCGGCATTCTTTTATATCTTGACGAGATACAATATTTTAACAAGCGCCAGCAGCAGAGCCTTCTGGAATGCGTGGAGCAGGGTACCGTCACCCTGATTGCCTCCACCACCGAGAATCCCTACTTTTATGTATATAACGCGCTTCTGTCCCGCTGCACGGTGTTTGAGTTCAAATCCCTGACCACCGACGACATCCGCACCGGGCTGCGCAGCGCCGCTGCGCGCCTCGGGGCTGAGGACAAGTCTCCCGTGCTCATTCCCGACGACGCGCTGGAATACCTGGCCCAGAGTGCGGGCGGCGATATGCGCAAGGCGCTGGGCAATCTGGAATTTGCCGTCACCGCTGCACCCGTAGAAAACGGCAGCCGCACGATCACACTGGACATGGTGCAGCAGGTCGCCGTGCGCACGGCCATGCGGTATGATAAGCTCGGCGACGACCACTATGACATCGTCTCGGCCTACCAGAAGTCGATGCGCGGCTCCGACCCCGACGCAGCGCTGCACTATCTGGGCCGTCTGCTGGAAGCCGGTGACCTGCCCAGCGCCTGCCGCCGTTTGATGGTCTGCGCGTGCGAGGATGTCGGCCTGGCCTGGCCGCAGATCATCCCCATCGTAAAGGCTGCGGTCGATATTGCCAACGCTGTCGGCCTGCCGGAGGCTCGTTTGCCGCTGGCGGATGCCGTGGTGCTGGTGGCCACCGCCCCCAAATCGAATTCTGCCCATGACGGCATCAATGCAGCCATTGCCGATATTCAGGCCGGGCGCACCGGGCCTATCCCGCGGCAGCTGCAGAACAAGCACTATGACGGCGCAGACGCCAAGGTCAAGGGCCAGCACTATATCTACCCGCACGATTACCCCAACCACTGGGTCGAGCAGCAATATCTGCCGGATGCCATCAAGGATCGGCGCTATTATCAGCCCGGTGACAACAAGAATGAGCAGGCCTTCGCACAATATTGGAAGAAAATCAAAGGAGAATAACCGCTGTGGCTGACTTTTGCGATTTCAAAAAAATTCTATCCTACCGCAGTGTGTGGATGGCCCTTGCTGCCTTGTGGGTGGTATATCACCATATTTCGCTTACCCCCCCCTGTGCGTTTTTGCAGGTCTTAAAAAGCTGCGGGGCAGGCGGTGTTGACATTTTTGTGTTTGCCTCAGGACTCGGGTGCTATCACTCGCTGAAAAAGAACCCTGATACGCTCATCTTTATTAAAAAGCGTCTTATCAAGATTGTACCTGCCTATTATCTCTGTGTCACGCCTTGGGTCATTTTTGACGGCATACGCCTGGGTACCACGGTGCAGGGTGTGGTCGCCACTTACTTAGGAGTAGACAGTTTATTTGGCCTTGGCTTGCAGACGCTGTGGTATGTAAACGGCTTGGTTGTGTACTATATCCTCGTGCTGTTCTTTGTTCCGCTTTGCCTGCGGGGCAACTTTAAAACAAAGCTGCTGGGCTTTTGCTTCTGCATTCTGCTGACGGTTCCGTTCCTTGGGGACACCATGCGCCTCATGCTGTTTGCGCGTGTTCCGCTGCTGTATCTGGGCGTCTGCGCCGCAGATTACGGCAGTCGGTATCCCACGCTCACCAAGCGTACCGTCCTTGCACTACTTGGCGCAATGGCGGCAGGCATCACCATCCTGTTGGTCTGTTACTATCGCTGTCACGAATATTTGTACCCCTACGGCCTTTTGTGGTGGCCGTTTATCCTGATCGTCCCAGGGCTGTGCCTGCTGCTTTCCTGGTTGTCTATGCTGGTGGAACGCACCGCACCCATCGTCATCCGTTTTCTGCGATATGTCGGCGGGTGTACCCTGGAAATTTATATCGTGCATATGTTTGTATTCCATGCAGCGCGCCGCGCCATGGATGCCGGTATTTTCTACGGCACTGATAAGCGCTGGCTTCTTATCACCGCCGCATCCTTCCTGTTTGCCTTTCTGGCATCTGCCGCTGCTTTCCGGATATCAAAATTTCTTGCCGGGAAATTGTAAAACTGCACATCATAAATAAGGAGAATAATTCATGCTCCGCTACCGTAACATTACAAAGTACCGTTCTGTCTGGATGGCACTGGCTGCGCTGTAGATACTCTACTACCATTCCAGTCTACCACCCAAATATTACAGTTCCTTCCTTGGGTATGTGCGCTTCTTCGGCTTTTCGGGCGTTGACATTTTTGTGTTTGCCTCGGGCCTGGGCTGTTATCATTCCCTTACTCGCCACTATGACCCGATTGCTTTTCTCAAAAAACGTATCATCCGCATTCTGCCCAGCTACTATGTTGTGCTGACAGCCTGGTTGATCTACCAGCATCTTCGTTCCGGTATTTCGGTTTCTTCGGTATTTGCGAACTATCTGTGTGTTGACTTCTTGGCAAGTGCGGACTTTCAGACACTTTGGTACATGAATGGTGTGTGGATTTATTATCTCTTTGCCCTCTTTCTTGTACCGCTTTGTCAGAATGCGTCCCTGCGCAGAAAAATTCTGCTGTTTTTCCTCTGTGCGGCGTTTTCTGTACCATTTTTCTCGGATATCCGGCTCATGTTGTTTTCGCGATTGCCGCTTCTTTTCCTCGGCATTTGTTTTGCCGATTACGGTGCCAGGCACGAAGAAATCCCGGCCCGACTGGCCGCCGCGCTTATTGCGCTTTCCTGTCTTGGCTGGGGGCTTTTGGTGTACATAGTCAAGTGCGTCCCGGATGACCGTATTGGGGCCTATGGTCTGTATTGGTTTCCGTTTATCCTGATTGCACCTGGACTGTGTATTGTACTGTCCCTGCTGGCCGCCTGCCTGAATAAAATTGCCCCGCAAATCATCCGCGGCTGTACGTTCCTGGACGGATGCACGCTGGAAATTTACGCTGTTCACGCTTTTGCTTTCCAGGTCTTTCGCGATGCACTCTCGGACGACATCTTGTATGGCACGGACAAGCGCTGGCTTCTGCTTTCCGTCCTGTCTGTGCTCTTTGCCGTTTTGCTTGCCCGCGTAATGGCGCGATTGACCGCCAAAACACAAAAGCAGCCTACCCAACAAACCTGACTGAAATAGGAGAAATTTATGTCTGACCTTCACTGCGAAACCATTACCTTTCCGTCCTCGGACGGCCGCCATACCTCCTCCGCTGTGTTGTACACCATGCCCGGCAAGCCTGTGCGTGCAGTTCTGCAGCTTAGCCACGGCATGTGTGAGTATGTGCGCCGTTATGCCCCTATGGCAGAGTTTTATGCCGCCCACGGTATTGCCCTTGCGGGCAATGACCATCTGGGCCACGGCGATACCGCCAAGGCCGGTGAGCATGGCCATTACGGTGAGCCGAACGGCCGTTTTCACCTGTTGAATGACCTCCACACAATGAACACACTACTGCATGAGCGCTTTGCCGATACGCCGATCATTCTGTACGGCCACAGCATGGGCAGCTTTTACGCGCGCTGGTACGCCGAGAAGTGGCCGGAAAGCATCACGGCGCTGGTCATTTCCGGCACGGCAGGCCCCAGCTTTATGAATGTCGTCGGCCAGCGGCTGGCCGGGCTGATTGCCCGCGTCAAGGGGCCGCGCTATGTCTCGCCGCTGATGGTCAAGCTGAACTTCGGCAGCTATTGCAGGAAAATCGAGAACGCGCAGTCGCCCAACGCCTGGCTTTCCCGCGATAAAAGCGTTGTGAAAGCCTACGACGCCGACGGGCTGTGCACCTTCCGGTTTACCGCTGCGACCTACCGCGAGATGCTCGCGACGCTCAACCACGTCAGCACAAAGGCATGGGCACAGGCTATTGACAAGGATCTGCCCGTGCTGCTGATTTCCGGTGACTGCGACCCCGTCGGCAACTACGGCAGCGGCGTGCGCAAGGTCTGGGCCATGCTGGGTGACGCCGGTGTCAGGGATCTGACCTGCCAGATTTTTGAAGGAGGCCGCCACGAGCTGCACAACGAGACAAACCGCGACGAGGTGTTCGACTACGTGTTGACATGGATCGAGGATCACATTTCCTGACGTTGTATCATGTAATATTTCCTCCGCCAGCCCGGCGGGGGATTTTTTTGTTTTTTCTATTGACAAAGCTGTATCCTGCGTGTATTATTGTATTAAGCTCTTAACACAATAATACAAAGGAGCATAAAACACCATGAACTGGAACATTACTGCGGGCCGCCCGGTCTATGTGCAGCTGGTCGAGCAGTTGGAGCTTGCCCTCGTCGCGGGGGAGTTCCCGCCCGGCAGCCGCATTCCGCCCGTGCGGGAGCTGGCCGCTGACGCCGGGGTCAACCCCAACACCATGCAGCGCGCTTTGCAGGAGCTGGAAAGCCGCGGCCTTTTGCAGGCGCAGCGCACCGCCGGGCGCACCGTCACAGCGGATGACACCGCCTTACTGGCTCTGCGCCGTCGGCGCGCCGGCACACTGGCGGCGGAGTTTCTGCACCAGATGCAGGCCCTCGGCCTGACCGAAGCCGAAATCGAGACCCTGTTGCGCGAGACCGCACAGCAGGCACCAAAAAAGGAGTAAACCATGGATGCAATTTATGAGGTACACGGCCTGACCAAGCGCTATGGCCGCACCGCTGCGCTGAACGGCGTGGACTTTGCCGTCACGCCGGGCAAGCTCGTTGGCCTGCTTGGCCCCAACGGCAGCGGCAAAACAACGCTTATGAAAATCTCTGCCGGGCTTTTGCAGCCCACGACGGGCAGCGTCATTATTGATAAAGTTCCTGTCGGCGTTTTCACCAAGGCCGTCACCAGCTATCTGCCGGACCGTATGGCCCTGCCGACGGAGTTCACCGCCGACGATGCCGTAAGTCTGTACGCGGATTTCTTCACCGATTTTGACAAAGTCAAGGCAAACGCCATGCTGGCCGACCTGCATATCGGCGGGCGGGACAAAATCGATTCCATGAGCAAAGGCACACAGGAAAAGATGCAGCTCTGCCTGACGATGAGCCGTGCCGCCAGGCTCTACCTGCTGGATGAGCCTCTGGGCGGCGTGGACCCCGCCGCCCGCGACTACATTTTAAGCACCATCATGCACAACTACAGTGAGGATGCCGCGCTTATGCTGTCCACGCACCTTATCGGCGACATTGAGAAGGTGCTGGACGAGGTCATTCTTTTACAGGACGGCAAGGTCCTGCGCCAGGCCGCCGTCGACGAGCTGCGCGAGGAAACAGGGGAGAGCGTGGACGCTTACTTCCGGGAGGTTTACAAATGCTGACGAAGCTTTTACGTTATGAGTTCAAATCCACAGGCCGTGTTGTTCTGCCCATTGCGGCGGGCGTGCTTGTGCTGAACATTTTTACTAATATTCTGAGCCATTTTGTCCAGAACACCTCCGACAGGCTGCCGCTGGCCGGGGTCGCCATGGCCTTGCTGGCACTGGCATCTGCCGTAAGCCTTCTTGTTGTGCTCGCCATCTGCGCTTTTATTGAAATTCAGCAGTTTTACCGCCTGTTGGGCGAGCGCGGGTACTTGATGCTGGCTCTGCCCGTGCCCATTTGGCAGCACATTGCTGCTAAGGTCATCTGCGGCACGGTATGGACGCTGTTCGGCATGGTATTTTTTACACTTTGCGGCATGCTGACTACCGACACGGTCAGTGGCGGCAGCTTTGCATCTGATTTCAGCCGCGTCACTGCCGAGGATGTCGCCATCTGGTCTGCAATGCTTTTGATTATACTGGCCCTTATCGCAGGCGCACTGCTGCACGCATATCTGGCCTGTGCCTTTGCCGCGCAGTTTACCCAGCAGCGGCTTCTCATCAGCATCGCCGCCTACTTTGTCATCGGCTTTATCGGGCAGATGGCAGCCCTTGTGACGGCAGTCTTTGTCGCGTTCCACGGGTATAAGTACCTTAACAATACCAGCTTCAGCGCCGCGTCGTTTTTTGGTCCCGACAATACCTTGGGCGTTATCGTGCTCACCCTGCTCGCCGTCTTTGCGCTGATTGCCCTTGTCGATGCCCTGCTGTGGGCACTGACCCAGTGGCTCATGACGAAGCGGCTGAATCTGGCGTAATTTTACTAGAAAAACATAAAGCCCGCCGCTTTATCCGTATCCCGGAAAAGCGGCGGGCTTCGTTTATTTTATAAATGCCTCGATGGCTTGTGCGTCGCGGATGCCCTTGGAGTAGAGCTTTTTCAGCGCCTCTTGGTCGCGGGTCAGCGTCTTGACGCCGCAGGTATCGTCTGGTGCGATGATAAGCACCTTGCCCTCGGCTGCCAGCTGTTCCGCCAGCGCGATACCCTCGTTATAATGCTGCGCCCGCAAGGCCAACTGCTCGGCCGCCTTAGGATAGCGGCGGCGGATGACTCGTGCCAGCTTACGGTCGGTGCTGTCAGCGCGCACAGTGCCTTCTGGCTTTGTCAGAATCAGCACGACCTTGTCACAGCCGTCCGCAAATGCCTTTTTCAAGGGGATCGTATCACCCAGCGCGCCGTCGTAATAGGGGATGCCGTCAATGACGATTGGCTTGCAGGCCACCGGGATGCAGCAGGAAGCCATCAGCACGCGATAGTCATCCTGATGCATATCGCTGCGTGTAAAGTATTTTGGCTTGCCAGTTGTCGCATCGGTGGCGATCATATACCACTCCATCGGATTGGCAGACATTTTTTCAAAATCCAGCGGATTCTCGCAGCCCGCGTTGCTCAACGTGCCGTAGATGTATTGCAGATTCAAAAACGACCCGCTGCGCAGCATATTGCCCGCGCCCATGTACTGCCTGCGCATCGAGTATTCCTCATAAAACAGGTAGTTCCGCCCGCGCTGGCCGCTCAGATTGGAAGCAAGGTTCGCGCTGCCCGCCGAAATGCCGATGCCGTAATCAAATTTCACGCCGTTTTCCAAGCACCAGTCGAACACGCCCGCCGCGTAAATGCCGCGCAGCCCGCCGCCCACATCGATAACGCCGATTTTTGCCACATTCATTTCACCTCTCTATGCGGATAATTATAACACGCCACCCACCACCGCGCACCGTACAATCTGCGGCAAATGTATTGACTTTTCTCGCAGGGGCGCGTATAGTAATTTTTACAGACTGTCGGTTTGTAAAAGGAGGGTACACCATGCCGCGCAACAAATATCCAGAACAGACTGTAGAAAAAATTCTTTCTGCCGCCGAGCGTCTCTTTGCCCAGAAGGGCTACGCCAAAACTACCTTGCAGGACATTATCGACACTACCGGACTGTCCAAGGGTGCCGTGTACCACCATTTCAAATCAAAAGAGGAGATTGCCGCCAAGGTGGGCGACCGCCTCGGTGCGCGCGTCGCCGCCGAGCTGGCGCGCATCCGGGACGATGCCGCCTTGACCGGCCTGCAAAAGCTGCAAACCGTGTTTGCGGTGTCACTGCTGCCGGGCAGACAGCAGCAGCTTCAGCATATGCTGCCGCACCTCTGCGATGACCCGCAGTTTTTTACGATGGAATACCACGACCTGCTGGAGATGACCGTGCCGCTTTACATCACGCCCATGATTCGGCAGGGGGTAGCTGACGGCAGCATTCAGACCGAGTCGCCGGAGGCGCTGGGCGAGGCAATTTTCCTGCTGGCCGACCTTTGGCTGAACCCGCAGACGCGCCCCACAACGCCCGCCCGGCAGCGCGCGCGGTGCGCGGTATTCCAACAGATGACGCAGGCCCTCGGCTTGGATCTTCTCACCGACGAGCAGGCAGAGGAGCTGGCGGCGCTCTGTGAAGCAGAGTGATGCTTTCCGGGCTTGATTGCTCGCCCGCAGAAGCCGTGCGGCGTCGGGCATCTCCGGGTCGATGACGAGCATCGACCCCTGCACCGTAGGGGCGGATTCCATATCCGCCCGGGGACCTTGCTGTTGCCGCAAATGCCCCCGGGTGCGCAACGATTTCCCCAGCAAAGCCCCTCATCCTTATATTAACACCCCCAATCATTTCAACGGCGGTTCCAGCCGCCGTATTATTCAGCACGAATACAAACCGTCAGTCGGTATGTATGTACAAAAACTATCATAACAGGGGAGCACATCACCATGAATCCCACCTTTTATAAGATAACCGTCTGCCAGATCATCACGCTGTTCGGCAATGCCGCACTGCGGTTTGCGCTGCCGTTGTATCTTCTGCGCCGGATCGATTCCGCCGCACTGTACGGCAGTGTCACAGCGCTGGCCCTTGTGCCGATGCTGCTGGGCACGCTGGCAGGGGGCGTACTG
>ENA-ORRO01002909-ORRO01002909.1-human-gut-metagenome-genome-assembly--contig:-NODE-2909-length-10361-cov-8.418688_pt1 | contig 10361 bp, 8 predicted proteins | sample MGYA00242176_ERZ509136 | MGnify/ENA primary metagenome ERZ509136 (study PRJEB26280, sample SAMEA2338644) | human gut metagenome | biome: human gut; feature: human-associated habitat; material: faeces... | reverse complement strand
GAGATCTGAAGATGCTTATAACATTATTCTTGAATCAATTCAAAACAGTTTCTAATTTATGAAAAAAATAATTCTACTGTGCACCGCATGCTTGCTTACCATTGCCTGTCTTGCTCAAGAACCCACAGGCATCTTTGCAAGCGATACGCTTTCCATTCCATCTTCAAACATCAAAAAGAAGCATCAGAAAAAATCAGCAGAACGCAATTTACACTATAACATTCTGGGAGGTCCGAGCTTTAGCCCAGACTTCGGTCTTCTGGTGGGAGGTAGTGCGCTGATGACATTCCGTATGAATCCACAAGACACAACCATGCGGCGCTCTGTACTGCCCGTTGCAATGGCATTCATGTTTAAGGGAGGGCTGAACATCATGGTTAAGCCTCAGCTTTTCTTCAAGGATGACAAGTTCCGCATCTTCGGACAGTTCAGCTATAAAAATACTCAGGAAAATTTCTACGGAGTAGGATACAGCACAAACAAGGACTATGTGCGCAGCGATACTACCAGTCAATACCGGTACAGCGGTATACAGATAAACCCATGGTTTCTGTTCCGTATAGGAGAAAGTAATTTCTTCGTCGGTCCGCAAATCGACTTGAACTACGACAAGATAACCGATCCCGCCAAGTATCTGACAGAACAGGAAGATTACAAAAGAGCCGGAGGAGGTACAAGCGGATACAGCAATTTCAGCTCCGGACTGGGATTCTTGCTGACTTACGATACACGCGATGTTCCCGCCAATCCATATAAGGGAGTTTACCTAGATTTCCGTGGAATCATGTATCAGAAATGGCTGGGAGGTGATGACAACTTTTATCGCTTCGAGTTCGACTACCGGCAGTACAAATCAGTTGGTCAGCGAAAAGTGCTGGCATGGACGGTACAGACTAAAAATGTTTTTGGAAATAACATACCTTTAAATAAATATGTGCTTAGCGGTACACCTTTCGACCTGCGCGGTTACTACATGGGACAATACCGTGATAAAAGCTCGCACATCGCTTTGATGGAATACCGCCAAATGTTCAATACAGATCAAAGTAACTGGATAAAGAAGATTATTCACCACCTGGGATTCGTAGCCTGGGGAGGAGCCGGATTCATGGGACCAACTCCCGGAAAAATTGAAGGAGTATTGCCTAACGCCGGAGTAGGTCTGCGCATAGAAGTGCAGCCTCGCATGAATGTCCGACTGGATTTTGGACGTAATTTCATCAACCGACAGAATTTGTTCTATTTCAATATGACAGAAGCATTCTGATATAATCAGAAGCATAACACACATAACACAAAGACGTATACCAGAAATACATTATTACTGGAATACGTCTTTTTTATTACTTTTAAACTAGTTCTTTTCAGAAAATCATTTCGGGAAACAAATATCAAGCAAAAAGCTTTTATTACAATCGTTATGTTTTTGTAACACTTCAAAGATAGTTTTGCACAAGTTTTCTAACTCATAAAAAAGATTGTTTTTAAATGAAAAGAATTAGTTTAACATTTTTACTTATGCTAATGGTTCACTTGTATGCACTAGCACAAGTAACCACTTCAGGTATGAACGGCTTAGTTAAAGGGGGAAATGAACCATTAATTGGAGCCACAATCGTAGCGGTCCACATTCCATCTGGAACAAGTTACGGAACAGTAACCAATATGGACGGACGTTTTATTTTACAAGGAATGCGTACCGGTGGACCTTACAAAATTGATGTTTCCTATATAGGATTCAAAACTTCAGTTTACGAAGATATCACTCTTTCGTTAGGTGATAATTTCGTATTGAATGTTGATTTGAAAGAAGATCTCGGAGAACTCGATGAGGTTGTAGTGGTAGCTACTCGTTCAAAACTCTCTGGAACTAAAACAGGAGCTTCTACAAATATCAATAATAGGGATATGACTACATTACCATCAATCAGCCGTTCTCTGTCTGACATAACCAAACTTTCTCCCTATGCAGGAAGTGGAAACTCTTTTGGTGGTAGAGATGCACGTATGAACAACATTACGATTGACGGTGCAAACTTAAACAATAACTTCGGACTTTCATCTGCTCCAATGCCGGGAGGTTCCAACCCAATCTCACTGGATGCAATCGAAGAACTTCAGGTAAATATTGCTCCTTTTGACGTACGTCAGGCAAACTTCATCGGTGCCGGAATCAATGCTATCACCAAAAGTGGTACAAATACTTTCAAAGGTACTGCCTATACGTATTTCAAGAACGAAAACATGAGAGGAAACAAGATTGACGGTGAAGATTTGGGAGAACGTCCAATAGAAGCTCACCGAACATATGGTTTTACGTTAGGAGGTCCTATCGTAAAAAACAAACTGTTCTTCTTTGTAAACGGTGAATATGAAGAATCTCCAAGTCCTATATTCAAATGGCGTTTATCTGAGGACGGTGTAGGAAGTGACGCTGATATGATTTCACGAGTTACAGCAGCCGATATGGAAGAATTTGCCAGTATTCTGCGTAACCAGTATAATTATGAACCAGGTTCGTATACCGACTATGATGCAGGTACATTTACAAACAAAATACTGGCACGTGTAGATTGGAACATCAATATGAATAACAAGTTTACAATACGTTACAACTACACAAAAAACAAATACACCAACCCTACCAGCCAAAGTATGCCTTATAAAAATGTCTCACACGGACACTATGGGGTTGCTTCTATGCCTTTCCGCAATAGCTGCTACGATATGAATAATCTGGTTCATTCGTTAACAGCCGAATTAAACAGTAACTTCGGAGGGAAAATGTCAAACCAGATTTTGGGTACCTATACAAAAATCGCCGATGAACGTGGCTCTGATTCATCTATATTCCCAATGGTAGATATTTTGAAAGACGGAGATATGTTCATGACTGCCGGTTATGAACTTTACACTTATAACAATGCAGTACACAACGATATTTGGACTATTACTGATAACTTTACCATGAATCTCGACAAGCATGTACTGACAGCTGGTCTTTCTTACGAACATCAGTATGTAGGCAACTCATTCATGGCTTGCGGTCTGGGATATTACCGTTACAACAGCCTTGAGGACTTCAGAAATGGAGCAGCACCTACTGTATACTCTCTGACCTACGGTTATGGAGGTGAAGATAAACCAGTAGCAGAGCTTTCTTTCGGACAGTTCTCAGCTTATTTACAAGATATGTGGAGCATCACTCCTTATCTGAAAGTGACAGGTGGTATACGTATTGATGTACCTTCTTACTTAAACGATTTGCAGGAAAACAAAGTTGTATCAGGAATGACATTTGCAGGAGGAGCTAAAATCAATACTAGCCAATGGCCTTCGACAAAAGTAATGGTTTCTCCACGTATTGGATTCAACTGGGATGTATTAAAAGACAATACACTGCGCCTGCGTGGTGGCAGCGGACTTTTCACCGGACGTATTCCTTTTGTATTCTTCACCAATATGCCTACCAACAGTGGTATGATTCAGAATACAGTAACAATTACTGATCCTACTATCTTAGCCAAACTATCAGGTGGAGTTATTTCCAAGAACGAAGTCATTGCCCGACTGCCGGAACAGTTTCCACAGACTCCTGTAGAAAAAGCTCCAGGAACAGTAGCCGGAATCGATCCAGACTTCAAACTGCCACAGGTTTGGAAAAATACGCTGGCAGCCGATTTTAAACTACCGCTTCCATTTAATACAGAAATGACAATAGAAGGTATCTATGCAAAGAACCTGAATGCAGTAATCCAGCAGAATGTAAATGTCATTCCTCTCAGCGACTCCAAGATGAAAAGATTTGCAGGTCCGGACAATCGTTATCTCTATCCCGGATCCACCGAAAGCCGTATCTACAAAGATATGTCGGGCGCATATATGCTGACAAATACAACCAAAGGATACAGCTATAGTTTGAATGCTTCTTTAAGAATGAATCCAATAGAAAACCTGAACGCAATGCTGTCGTACACATATACCGGTTCAAAAGAAGTTTCGGGTAACCCTGGAGCACAGCCTAACGAACTCTGGCAGAATGTACCGACTGTAAACGGAGGTAACTATATGGAGCTTACCAACTCACAATATCTGACTCCGCACAAGGTAATCGCTTCGCTTTCATACCGCATTCCTTATGCCAAAAACTTTGCCACTTCTGTAAGCCTTTTCTACTCTGGATATAATGCAGGAAACTTCTCTTATATGTATGACGGTGATATGAACCAGGATGGCATCAATAATGATCTGATTTATATACCTAAGAGCAAAGACGAACTGACATTTGTCGATAAAAACGGATTTACAGCAGAACAGCAGGCTGAAGCTTTCTGGAATTATGTAAACCAGGATTCTTATCTGAAAAATCACAAAGGAGAATATGCTAAAGCATACTCAGCTCGTTATCCGTGGGTTAATCAAATAGACCTGAAAGTAGTACAAGACTTTATTGTAAAAGCTGGAAAAACAACAAACACATTACAGGTTTCACTTGACATTTTCAACTTAGGAAACTTGTTGAAAGATACATGGGGAGTAACTAAAGTTCCTGTAAATAGCGGACGTATCTTGAAGTATGAAGGCGTAACAGCTGACAATGTACCGACTTTCTCTATGTATCAATCAGAAAACAAACTTCCTTCTGAAACATTCTCTTACCTGAAAAACAGTTCTAACTGCTGGCAAATTCAGGTTGGCATACGATATATTTTCAACTAATAATTTTACTTTTCATGGAATATTGCCACAATGTGCTTAAAATGCACTTCGACAGTATTCCATTTTTTATTTCTCAACATGATGAAAAAACGTATTATATCTATTCTGCTTATTTTAGGATTGCTAGTCCCAGTAATGGGTAAAAGCAGAAAAGTGGTTATCAAAATTATGGAAACAACCGACGTTCACGGTAACTTCTTTGGATACAACTTCAAAGAAAATCACCCACTGGAAGGAGGATTTCCACAAGTATCTGCTTACGTCAATTCACAACGTGACAGTTTAGGCAAAGAAAACTGTATATTAATCGATGCTGGTGATATTTTACAAGGACAACCATGTGTATACTATACAAACTTCATTGATACCAACAGTCCACATCTTACAAGTGAAATGATGAACTTCATGGGATACGATGCTGCTGCTTTTGGAAATCACGATATAGAAGCCGGACATCCTGTATTCAACCGTTGGGTAGCCGACTGTACATTTCCTATACTGGGTGCAAACATCATATCAAAAGCAACAGGAAAGCCTTATGCCAAACCATATTGCACAATAGAACGTGAGGGCATAAAAATCGCAATCTTGGGTATGATTACTCCTGCTATACCGATGTGGCTTCCTGAAAAACTCTGGCAGGGACTGCAATTCGAAGACATGGTAGAAAGTGCAAGAAAATGGGTATCTCTTATTCTTGAAAAAGAAAAACCAGATGTTATGGTAGGATTATTTCACTGTGGACTAAAATCACATGGACAAAACGGATACAATGAAAACCCCGCTGAGGAAATTGCATTAAATATTCCAGGCATAGATATAGTTTTCTACGGACACGATCATCAGGCATATTGTCAGCAAGTCACCAATAAAGTTTCAGGGAAAAAAGTATGGCTCCTTAATGCGGGTGGAGAAACAGTAAACGTAGCAGAAGCTATACTGACTTGTACAATAAGCAACGGTAAAGTAACTCAAAAGAAAATAGAAGGAAACATAGCTTCTGTAAAAGATATAAAACCCGACAAAGCATTTATGAAGCACTTCAGCAAGAAACAAGATGAAGTACAGAAATTTGTATCAGAAGAAGTAGGCGTACTCGACAAGCCTATTTATGGTGCAGATTATTTCTTTGGAAACTCCACTATGGGAGATCTCATGCATCATGTTCAATTCAAGCAAATGAAAGCTGATATTTCGCTGGTAACTCCTTTGGTTTACGACGATGTTGTAAAACCTGGCAAAGTGGCTGTAAGAGATATTTTCATACTCTATCAATATGAAAATATGATAAACGTATTCGAATTGACAGGAAAAGAAGTGCATGACGCATTGGAATACTCTTATTCACGATGGGTTAATACAATGAAATCCTCCGACGACCATGCACTGAACATCCGTATGCAGGAAGGAAAGAAAGCACGTATCGGAACTGCAACTTTCTGCCTTATGTCAGCTGCTGGCATTTCTTATGAGGTAGATCTCAGTCAGCCTGTAGGAAAAAGAGTACGCATATTGAAGATGAAAGATGGCAGTGCGTTCAGTATGGAAAAAACTTACCGCGTAGCTGTCAACTCGTATGTAGGAAGTGGAGGATGCGGGCTGTTAACTAAAGGAACCGGACTCTCCATGTCAGAACTTCGGAGCCGCATCAAAGAAACCTCTGATCATGAATTCCGCTATTACATGATTGATTTTTTCCGCTCATCAAAAGGCGCACTTCAAATCCCTGCTCTGTCCGACTGGAAATTTGTTCCAGATTCTCTGGTAAAAAAATCTCTAGAAACAGATCGTAAAATATTATTTGGAGAATAAAATAGCACACTTAAAAAATGAGAATATCTCAAAATAGAATTGTAAAAGTAAGAAACTTAATAGATTAAAAGTAAAAAACTCCTGCTTTTAGCCACATATCAAAATAATCAAAAGCTAAAGCAGGAGGTCTTTATATTATAACTTATAGATTTATAAATAAGTTTATCCTATTTCAAAACAGATTTCATTTTTTATTATACTAGAAGTGGCTTGAACCATCGAAACAGTGTGTGCACACCTTGCATTTCGGCAGACCGATAGCCTCTATCAGCGTTTCCAGTGTATTGAATTTCAATGATGTCAGTCCGAAGCGGGCACGGATGCGTTCTACCAGTTCCTTGTATTCAGGTGAGTCGGTAGTAGCATACTTGTCCAGCTTAGCATTTTCATCACCTTCTATTTCCTTAATGATACGGCGGGTAATCAGTTCCATATCGCTCTTTGAAGAAGTGAAACCGATAAACGGACAACCGTAAATCAGCGGCGGACAGGCAATACGCATGTGAACCTCTTTAGCTCCGTAATCGTACAATACATTCACATTGTCACGAAGCTGAGTACCGCGTACGATAGAGTCATCACAGAACAGAATACGCTTACCCTGCAACATGGCACGGTTGGGAATCAGTTTCATTTTTGCCACAAGCGAACGCATAGCCTGATTGCTGGGAGTAAAGCTACGTGGCCAGGTTGGTGTATATTTCGCAATGGCACGATGATAAGGAATACCCTTTCCTTCGGCATATCCCAATGCCATACCTACACCTGAATCGGGAATACCGCAGGCACAGTCCACTTCCGACTCATCGGTCTTACCCATTTTATAACCGCTCATGAAACGGACTTCTTCTACATTACGTCCTTCGTAGCAAGATACCGGGAAGCCATAATAAACCCACAGGAACGAGCAAATCTGCATGTCTTCATTCGGCTTGCGAAGCTGCTCCAGTCCATCAGCACGCATACGGATAATTTCTCCCGGGCCTACATAACGGTCGATTTCGTAATCCAGATTGGGCAGACTGCTTGATTCGCTGGTAGCTGCATAAGCACCGTTTTTCTTTCCTATCACAATCGGAGTACGTCCCCACTTGTCGCGTGCCACGATAATGCCGTCTTCTGTCAGAATCAGCATCGAGCAGGAACCTTTGATTTTCTTGTAAACATTTTCAATACCGTCTACAAAATCTTTTCCCTGTACAATCAGCAATGCAATAAGCTCTGTCTGGTTTGTTTTTCCCAAACTCATTTCCGCAAAATGCATATTTGCATCGAGCAGATCTTTTTCAAGTTCAGCCACATTGTTGATCTTCGCAACCGTTACAATGGCGAATTTTCCAAGGTGAGAATTTATCATGATAGGCTGAGGATCGGTATCGCTGATTACACCTATACCCGACTTGCCTCTGAATTTTGGAAGTTCCGATTCAAACTTGGTGCGAAAATAAGAACTTTCCAGACTATGAATAGAACGAACGAAACCTTCGCCTTCCGAATATGTTGCCATACCGGCACGTTTCGTACCTAAATGTGAGTTATAATCCGTACCGTAAAATAAATCGGTTACGCATTCAGCCATTGAGACTGTACCGAAAAAACCACCCATTCCTTTTTTATTTTATAATTAATAGTTCGATTTTCGAGTGCAAAAATACGCAAAAGACAAGAAGTACAGAAGAATGCAATGCGAAATCTTAATACGGTATATTGAAAATTTTCACTTCAAATGTTTTACAGAAGACTAAAGATTCAGTATATTTGCTTTATTGCCTGTTTATTAACCTCTCTAATAATCAAACAAATGAAAAAGATCTCGCTTACAAGGTCCGTGTTAGTTAGCGGATGTATCCTTATCTCTTCCATACCACTTCAAGGGAAAGCAAAAAATCTTTTTTTGGAACAAGACATACAGTCTTTCTCCGGACATGCTCGGACAGATACAAGGGTGACATACAAGGAAAAAAGAGATACACTCATGCAAAATGACCATACGTTACTGATAGCCGGACATTTTGTAGAAAATGATACACTCTTTTTTGTGCAGGAGTACGACCGTGAGGACGGAGAAATGTCACGAAACACGTATATTTTTTTGGAACCGGACCGGCAAAGCGAGTATTTCCAACCGGACTACTGGATTAATCGTTTCGAAGGTAACCATGAGGATTACCTACAGCAAATCAAGGAACACAGAAACTATCACTTGAAAAACAATGACACTCCTTACCAGAAAGTAAACAGTAAACACTTTCGGACTACCTGCCGACTGGATTCCTCTGCATTATTTCGACGGAAAGCCCTATGCTTACATTCCGCCTGAAGCAGACAGTCCAGCTCCCAGAAGATTAACAGACTTTCTTCTGATACAGAAAGATTTTGAAATCTATACTTTTCCATTCAGAGAAAGCCGAAAACTGTCGCCTACTCTCTATCATTTCCGACTTGAAGAAACAGATCTGTTTATCCATATACTAGACGAACAAACCCAGACCGCTGTCTGGGAATATAGGCAAGGAAAGAAAAACTGGTATCACCTGATGATACCGGTCGCTTCTGTTCGCTATTTCGATCTGATGCATAGCATCGCACCTAATCACAAATACTTTGAAACACACCAAGCACCTGTATTCGACTCAGTCAACATAAAAGCTTTATTACAGCAGAAACAACAAAGCAATATTCCCGAAAAAGAATAAACCTAATAACGGAATCCATTTTCCGCTATCAGGATACATCATACCATTGGCATGATTGCTGATATAATATTTTTTAACAAATAAACATAGGGGGATTCGGTTGCTTTGACGTTTATATGAAAAAGACATTAAAGACTTTCAGTCAAATCCGAAAAAACAATTATAAACCCAAACCATTACCAGTATGACAAAGATTATTTTACCACTAGACTTTCTTTTTTGGGGAGGCATGCAGACTGCCGCATGTGGCGATGAAGAACGAATGACTGAACCGACTGTTTCATCTAGCCTTCTACCGAATCAGGGTAATCAGGAAATTCCTGCGAACGAATTGCAACAGTACATAGACTAAAATGTTAGTTGACAAACTGACATTTTGCATATTTTTCCCTTCGAGATTCGTTTCTTTTCAGCCTGCACCGAAGCCGATATTTTCAAAGGAACAATCTCGAAGAGATGCTGCTTATAACCAACATGATAAGTAAAATTTTAACATTTTATGAAGAACAAAACAGCTCCTTCCAGAAACATTAAAGCACCTTTTTTAAGGGTATCTGTACATGTTACCGGAAGAGTCTGCCAACTTATCGAGTCATTTTTTTAATTTATCTCGATATTTTTTTTAATTTTCCACAATATTTTTCCAAAAACATGAGGGAGAAATACGCATAAAAACAGACTTTTCTTTTATCTTTTATGCAGGAATCTGAATAATTTTTCAGTTTTCACTAGCTTACTTTTCTCTCAAACAACAAAATTTGATACAGGCCATGTCAATAATCTTCCGTTTTTCCTAACAAACAGACAACCGTTATCGCTTTATGCTTTCTTTTGGAATTCGGTTGTATACCTACGGCAAAGCCTGACTGAAAAATTTTAATAAAAAAACTGGAAGTTTTTTAAACAAAAACAGAACAAGATTGTTTTATATGCAGAAGAATTAAAGAGGAAAACAATTAGACTAGACTAATTTTATGTACACAAATGTCACCGCTACAACACCGGTGACATTTTTTTTGCACTTAAATAAATTCTTTGGAGGGAATAAAAAAGAAAAAGGTTGGATTCATATTCCAACCTTTTCGAGCCTCTTGTCGGATTCGAACCAACGACCCCGAGATTACAAATCACGTG
>ENA-ORRO01002907-ORRO01002907.1-human-gut-metagenome-genome-assembly--contig:-NODE-2907-length-10368-cov-4.144381_pt1 | contig 10368 bp, 7 predicted proteins | sample MGYA00242176_ERZ509136 | MGnify/ENA primary metagenome ERZ509136 (study PRJEB26280, sample SAMEA2338644) | human gut metagenome | biome: human gut; feature: human-associated habitat; material: faeces... | reverse complement strand
AAGTATGCCACGATGGCGGTTTTCTCCTCCGACAATCCGCGCCACGAGTCGCCCGAGGCGATTCTCGACGACATGGTCGCGGGGCTGGAGCCCGGCGCGCGCTACCTGCGCATCGCCGACCGCGCCGAGGCGATCCGCACGGCCGTGATGCTCTCGCGTCCGGGCGACATCATCCTCGTGGCGGGCAAGGGGCACGAAACCTATCAGATTGTCGGCGACGTGAAACATCCTTTCGACGACCGGGAAGAGATAAAGAAGCGCTTTGCGCTTCTCAATTAAAAATGAAAAATTAAGAATTGTTTTTCATTTGTTCGCTTGTCGTAATGCCACCGTATGGTAATTTTTAATTTTTCATTCTTAATTTTTAATTGAAACCATGCTTTACCATCTATTCAGGTACCTGGACGAGGCCTACGACCTCCCCGGCTCGGGAATGTTCCAGTACATCTCCTTCCGCGCCGCGGCAGCCATCATCCTCTCGCTGCTGATCGTCATTATCTTCGGACGTTCGATCATCGACTTCCTGCGCCGCAAGCAGATCGGCGAGGAGATCCGCGACCTCGGGCTTCAGGGCCAGTTGCAGAAGAAAGGCACGCCCACGATGGGCGGCGTGATCATTCTCGTCGCCATCCTGGTCCCGATGCTGCTCTTCGGCAAACTGGACAACGTCTACATCCAGCTGCTGCTCGTGTCGACGGTCTGGCTCGGCCTGATCGGCGGTCTGGACGACTACATCAAGGTTTTCCGCCACAGGAAGGAGGGGCTGAAGGGCCGTTTCAAGATCGTGGGGCAGGTGGGCCTCGGCGTCATCGTCGGAACGACCATGTGGCTCTCGCCCGACATCGTCGTACGCGAGAAGGTCACGCAGCCCGTGCAGACGGTCTATCTGAACGAGAACGGCACGGTGCTCGAAACGGTTCAGCGCCATGTGGTCGTCAGCTCCGAGAGCCTCAAGACCACGCAGACGACCATCCCCTTCGTCAAAAACAACGAGTTCGACTACGGATGGCTGACGGGCGGAAACTCCGTTGCCACATGGATTCTCTACGTGCTGGTCGCGATTTTCGTGGTGACGGCCGTGTCGAACGGCGCCAACCTCACCGACGGCCTGGACGGTCTGGCGACGGGAGTTTCGGTCCCGATCGTCGCCGTGCTGGGGGTGCTGGCCTATCTTTCGGGCCACATCGTCTATGCCGACTACCTCAATATCATGTACATCCCGGGCAGCGGCGAGATGGTGGTCTTCGCCGCGGCGCTGGTGGGGGCGCTGGTGGGTTTCCTGTGGTACAACTCCTTCCCGGCCCAGATCTTCATGGGCGACACGGGTTCGCTGGCCATCGGCGGCGTGATCGCCGTTTTCGCGCTCTGCATCCGCAAGGAGCTGCTGCTGCCGCTGCTGTGCGGCGTCTTCCTCGTGGAGAGCTTCTCGGTGATGATGCAGGTCGGCTGGTTCAAGTACACCAAACGCCGCTACGGCGAAGGGCGTCGCATCCTGCTGATGTCTCCGGTTCACCACCACTACCAGAAAAAGGGCATCTTCGAGACCAAGATCGTTCTCCGTTTCTGGATCATCTCGCTGCTGTTGGCGGCCATTACGCTGGTAACGCTGAAAATAAGATAATATGAAACAGATCGTCGTTCTGGGCGGGGGAATCAGCGGCTACGGTTCCGCGATCCTCGCCAAAAAGAAGGGGTTCGGGGTCTTCCTCTCCGATGCGGGGCGCATTGCCGACCGTTACAAGGCCAAGCTGGACGAATGGGAGGTCCCCTACGAGGAGGGCGGCCACACCGAGGAGCGCATCCTCGCGGCCACGGAGGTCGTCAAGTCGCCCGGTATTCCCGATACGGTCCCGATGGTGCGCAAGATCCGCGAGGCGGGCATTCCGGTGATCTCCGAAATGGAGTTCGCGGGCCGCTATATGGGCAAGGCCAAATGTATCTGCATCACCGGATCGAACGGGAAGACCACCACCACGTCGCTTATCTACAAGATCATGCGCGACGCGGGGATGAACGTCGCCCTCGGCGGCAACATCGGCGAGAGTTTCGCCTGGTCGGTCGCTACGGGCGACTACGATTGGTATGTACTGGAATTGAGTTCTTTCCAGTTGGACGGAATGTATCGGTTCCGGGCGCATGTCGGGGTGCTGATGAACATTACGCCCGATCACCTCGACCGCTACGACCATTGTTTTCAGAACTATGCCGACTCGAAAATGAGAATCGTGCAGAATATGACCTCGCGCGACTGGTTCGTCTACTCGGGCGATGACGAGGTGATCTGGAACGAGATTCCGAAGTACGATTTGAGGATGCGCCAGCTGCCCTTCGCCGCTAAAAACGCCGTGGCGAGCGGTGCGGGCGACGCGTTTCTCTGCGACGGGAAATTCACCGCAACGGCCGGCAAGGCGTCGGTGGAGATCGACACCGCAAAGTTGCAGATCAAGGGGCTTCACAACGCCTACAACGCCATGGCCGCGGCCCTCGCGACCCTTGCGGCGGGCGTCGCCCCGGCGGAGGCCGCCTGCGCCCAGAGCGATTCGTTTCAGGTGCGTGTCCGCCGCGGCGAATTGGAGGATTATCAGGTCAGCGAGCGCCTCAGCCTGACCCTGCGCGGTCAGGTGAACGGCCGCATCGGCACGGCGAGCACGCAGGCCGTCACCGAGGAGAGCATCCCCCTGCTGATTCAGGGCGTTTTGGAGAGCGCCGCGCTGATTGAAACCGACGAGCAGGACGCGATTCTCCCCCCGGACGACAGCTATTCCTCCGTCTGCAACGCTTCGCAGGCCGTCACCGCCATCACTGCCGAGCAGAAAATCGCGCTTGCGCGCGACATCGACGCGAAGCTGCGCAGCGACGACCCGCGCCTCACACCGGACACCTGCGCCGTCGCCACCGGGGAGGAGACCTTCACCCTCAAAAACACGCTGGGGCTGGATCTCTCCCACCACAGCAACATGATTTACGCCATGGCGGACGTCGTCGCCCGCGACGGCGAACATGCCGCGACGAATTACGAAATCCGCTGGGGCTACGGGCTGGACGCGATCGACGCGGAGGAGCTGGCCGAAAGCTGCAAGCGCGAGGCGCTGCTCAAGCTGGAAGCCGGGCGCATGAAGAGCGGCGCTTACCCCGTCGTCATCAAAAACACGGCGATGGCCGATCTGCTCGCCACGTTCTGCGGCGTGTTCTCTGCGGATAACGCGCAGAAGGGGCTTTCCCTCCTCGCGGGGCGCGAGGGCGAAGCCGTCGCCAGCGCGTCCGTCACCCTGACGGATGACCCGCTGATGCCGATGGGGCTGGCAAGCTGCCCGTTTGACCGCGAGGGCGCGGCCACGAAAACCAAGGCCGTCATCGAAAATGGCGTGCTCAAGACACTGCTGCACAACCGCAAGACCGCCAAAAAAGCCGGCTGCCGGACGACCGGCAACGCGGCGGGCGCGGGGCGCGTCGCGCCGACGAACCTCTTTTTCAAGCCCGGAAAGCTGACGCAGGAGGAGCTGCTCGCCAACCTCGGCGACGGCCTGTATCTGACCGAGGTATCCGGCCTGCACGCGGGCGCGAACCCCATCAGCGGCGACTTTTCGCTGCTCTCCCGCGGGTTTGAAATCAAGGGCGGCCGCGTCGTCCGCGCTGTGGAGGAATTCACCGTCGCGGGCAACTTCTACCAGCTTCTCAAGGACATCACCGACGTGGGCGGCGATCTGCTGTTCGAGGCCTCGCCCATCGGTTCGCCCTCCGTGCTGGTCAAGCGTCTGGACGTCGCGGGCGCGTAATCGCTTTTTGATCCATCCTTTCCACCCGGGAAGGGTGGGTTTTTTGATCCTCTTTATTATCTCACACCGTAAGATAAATCACAAAAATTGACATTTGAAACCGCCGCGCGTATCATTGAGCGTTTTGCCGTTGCGCCGCCGACGCGCCGCTGATACAATGGCCTCATCAAAAGAAACCACAACCCGCACATTCGGCGGAGCATGGTGCAAGGAGGAATACGCGATGCGAGTCGTCAAGAAACCGGAAGAACGCAAGGCGGAAATGGTGGCCGCCGCGGCAAAGCTGTTTGCACAGCAGGGCTTTGTGAGAACCTCCGTGTCGGAAATTGTTTCCGCCGTGGACGTGGCCAAAGGGCTGTTCTATTATTACTTCACCACCAAGGACGATATGGTGAAGGCCGTTGTCGAGGGCTATTGCAGCTATCTGGGCACGCTGGCCGAGCAGATTGCCGACGGCGAGGGCACGGCGCGCGAGAAATTCGCCCGGCTGATGCATCCGGAGGTCTGGCACGAGTGCTTCACCGCGCCGCTGACCGCGGATCTCTGCCTGCCGCAGCACGCCGCGCTGTATACCGATATGTGCGACCGCGTGTATGCGCACATGGGCCCCGCGCTGGAAAAGATGACGGCGCAGGCGCTCCGCGAGAGCGGCCGCGACGAAAAGGACGCCAAGCGCCTGACCGGCGTTGCGCTCTACGGTATTCTGATGATGGCGCGCCGGGGCGAAATGACGCTTGAAGGCGCGATGAACATGATCGCGCAGGTGCTCGGCCTCAACGCTTCGGAAGCCTAACCCCTTTGTCAGTCAGGGTTTGACCCTTTTACATAGATGGATAACCTTCAAACATCCCCCCTCTCTCCTTCGTATACGAACACGCCGCGCGGGTCGATCCGCGCGGCGTGTTCGCGTTTAATAATAAAGGCACTGCCCGCTGCATGCATCCACGCAGCAGGAAAAATCGGACGAATTGATGGTGATTTCCGGATTTTCCTCTCTCAGCTTTCTTAAATCCGAATATCCGGAAAACCGCCATACGGGATATGTTATTCCGTCGTTCCCTGCAACCAGATTCAGTTCAACTTCCGTGATGGTCACTTCTTCTCCGCGAATGACGCCCAAGGCCATTTCATCTATGCATGCCTGCCACGGCAAAACCCTTTGGCGTTCTCCCGTTTCGCCAACCGCGTGAACATACTTTCTGATTTGGGCGCGGATGATTTCGTCGTTCTCGTTGAGCACAAAGATTCCCGCCGAGCCGACCACCTCATCCAAATCGCCTTTTTTCTCGTGCGGCTGCGTATCGCTGATGCAAAGCGGAATATCGTCCATCAAAAATCGAACGACGATCAGATTTCGTTCTTTTCCGAGCGCTTCTTTCTCGTAATATTCCCGAATGCTTGAATCGGGAAGTCCCTTGACCCGAATGTATTCTTCTTCCGAGGAAATCGGCTCAATCGCCGTCTCTATGGATTTGCATTGCGAAGTAGCCGTATAGAACGGATACTCGAAATCCGATAGATTCATTTCCTTCAGCAGCGCCAAGACCACATCGCTCGCCGCTTGAATATCCCTGTCGTCTGTTTTTTTACGAGGCCCTATGTAACTGCCGCCCTCACATGCGTATCTTCCATTCTGTTCAAAGTAGCAGAAATTGGTATCGTTCCATTGCCTGTCGTTAATCAAATCCCAAGCGTCGCCGGAACGCGGCTTCTGAACGTATGGCTTGAGGATTTGTTCCACCCACTCCGGCTTCATCCGAACAGCTTCCGTCCGATATTGTTTTACGCTTTCCACTTCTTCGGGCACGTCAAAATCATAGACGATCCGTTTTCCGTCTATCTCCCTTTGCCCGTATGCATGCCCGTCCTGAACGCTCATTTCCGCCGTACACGGACAACATGCGACCATAAGCGCAGCCATCCATCCTGCAACGCTCGCTACCTTTTTCATGGCACGTCCCTCTCTCTTTGGCTTATCTCACCCTCACCCTTGCATCCCCTGCGGCCAGATACATCGGCTCGGGGTAGCTTTCCAGCGCGTTAAATTCAAAGAAGACTTCCCGCGCGCCCGCGTCCGTCATCCCCCTTGCGCCCAGAACGGCGTGATCGAGCACGCGCCCGCTGCCGTCCGTCAGCACGGCGCGCTTGCCCCAGCGCGCGTTGACCTCGGCGGCGCTCCAGTTTTCATCCACATCAAAATGCCCTGCGGCGGCCTTTTTATCCGCCAGCCTTTGGGCGTGAAGCGCTTCGGGCTTGGGCTGCATCGCCACGCAGAGATACAGCCTGCTCTGCGCATAGATGGCGTGCACGCTCGAAGCGACGCTCTCCCCCAGATCGGAGAGCGCGAGCAGGGTCGCCGTGCGGTTGCCGGGCGTCTCCCGTTCGAGCTTCGGTGCGGTCGTAAAAAAGCGGTTGATGGAAAGCGCGGCGAACGACAACATGTTGTTTCCCTCCCCTGTGTAGGTCTATCTACTATATTAGACGCAAAAACCGCCGGTTTTTTTACTCTGTCCGCGCATTTTTGTAAAAATTACAAATTCTTCATCATTCGTAAAAAAAGTGTTACATTTCGCGCTCATTTTACGTCTATATAAGTGAAAGAACCAACCACCCCCCTGCCGCGCGGCCATCCGCCGTCCGGCGCGTCGTTACAGAGGATGCACGCGACCCTTTTTCAACGCATCGACCCTTATGTAAGGAGGAAGAAAAAAGATATGAATCGGTTTTTGCGCCTGTCGTCATCCCTTGCGCTGTGCGCGCTGCTGGCCGTTCCCGCCGCTGCGGGCGCGGCAAGAGACGATTTTGACCTGAGCGCCTCCGGCATTTCATCCAGCGGCTATGCCCAGCAGCTCGGCGCGCCGAAATCCTACGGTTCGGACAAGATCACCCTGAAAATGCCCAAGGAAAACCCCGTGGCAGAAGGCGTGAACCCCATCACCGGCGAGGCGTTCACCGGCGAATACCGCCCGACGCTCGTTTCCATCGACGCGCACCCGGCGGCGCTGCCGCATTGGGGTGCGGCCTCCGCCGACCTGATCTACGAAATGCCGATTCAGGCGGACGGCTCCACGCGCGAGCTGGCGCTGTTCATGGGCGATTGCCCCGACGGCGCGGGTCCGGTTCGCTCCGCGCGTGTGCCGATGTGCTCCCTGCGGGAGATGTGGGGCGGCGTGTTCGCCTTCTACGGCTATCAGGGCGGGCGCGACAAAAACAACATGAAGAGCTGGGTCGAGGCCAACAGCAGCGTGAAAAAGCTGAAATATCCGTATCTGAACGGCATCAGCAAGCACGCCGACTGGTTCCCCCGCACCAGCGACGGCGGCCACGTCGGCCCCCACAACGTCCGGCTCGACCTGAGCGCCGTATACGCGGATTATTCCGAAACGCCCAAGCCGCATCCCTTCACGTTCACCGAGACCGGACTTGAGCGCGGCGAGGATGTAAACGGCATCGTCATCAACTACAAGACGACGGCCGACGCTTATATGACCGCTTACGAATACAACCCCGCCACCGGGCTGTTTGAGCGCTACCGCAACGGTTACGCCTATACGGACGGCAATACCGGCGAAACCTGCGCCTACGCGAACGTGATCGTCCTGCGCACGGATATCTCCTGGGCGAGCGGCAACCCGTCCCGCCCGGTCATCCGGCTGAACGGTCAGGGCGTGGCCGAAATCTTCCAAAACGGCAAATACATCCGCGGAAGCTGGGCGCGCGATTGCAGCGAGACCAAGAACCTGAACAACCGCATGGTGTTCTTCGATGAAAACGGCGAAGAACTGCCCATGAAGGTCGGCAAGACGTTCATCCAGATCGTGGATAACGAGCAGCCGGTCATCGTCGTCGCGGACGAGGCCGTTTCCGGCAGCATCGAGCCGCAGAAGCAGCGCAGCACGGTCGGAACGGGAAAGAAAAAGAAATAATACTAATTCGCAGTTAAAATGCTTAACAGAGCGCATCAGATTTTTTGTTCTGACGAAGCCAAGTGAAGTGAGGCGTACTGGAGGTACGTTGAACGGAACGAGGCAAAGTCAGAGCGAAAAAGATGGTGCGCGGATTAAGCCATTTTAACAAGAATTAGTATAAGCTTTAACTCCTTCAGTCAGCTTCGCTGACAGCTCCCTCAAAGAGGGAGCCCTTTATTGCAAAGATAATTGCAATGCAAGTCTACGTCTTTGATGGACGTCGAATCTGTTGCCGCCTGTGGCGGAAGGGGTTACCCGTCATACCAATCCCATATAGCGGCCATCAGTGCCGCGCATAGAAAGAAAAAAATCTAACAATCTTCGGTTTAAGGCGGGGCGTCGGCAGCGCCCCGTTTTTTCTTTATTTTTTGGAAAAAACGGACTTTTCGACACATCCTTCCCTTTCGAAATCCGAAAAAAGGGCGAAACTTTTTCCAGCCTGCCGAAAAGCTCGTGAATGAATTGACAAAAACGATTTCAAGTGTTACAATGCCTGTGCAAATCAAAGAAGGAGGCTATACTTCATGAAGAAATTTGCATCCATTCTTCTGTCCATGCTGATGGCGACCGGCGCGATCGCCGCCGCTTCGGCTGAGACGTACACCGGCACCGCGCAGGGCATCGGCGAGGTTTCCGTCACCCTGACCGTGGAAGACGGCAAGATCACCGCGGCTGAGGTCGCCGGTGAGGGCGAAACCAAGGGCATTGGCTATGAGCCGTGCGCCGACGGCACCTTCGCCGATGCGATCGTCGCCGCGCAGGGCGTGGATTTTGACAGCATCTCCGGCGCGACCGTGACGAGCAACGCCGTGAAGGACGCGGCCAAGAAGGCCATGGCTGCGGCCGGCCTCATCGAGGCTGAGGATACCACCGTGACGGATACCGAGTGCGACGTGGTGATCGTCGGCGCGGGCGGCGCGGGCATGACCGCGGCGCTTCAGGCCGTGGATTCCGGCGTGAACAGCGTCATCATCGTGGAAAAGGGCGGCTCCACCGGCGGCAACACCAGCCGCGCGACCGGCGGCATGAATGCCGCGAAGACCGTCTATCAGGATGAAAACGAATGGTCCGACGCGACCACGACGGCCGTGGAAAAGGCCATCGCGACCGCCGAGGAAAAGTATGCCGACGGCGACAAGATCAGCAACCTGACCGCGACGGTCAAGGAGCAGTTCGAGGCCTACAAGGCCAATCCGGAAGGCTACTTTGATTCCGTCGAGCTGTTTGCCCTCGATACGATCATCGGCGGCAAGGGTCTCAACAACTTCGATCTGGTTATGACCCTGACGGGCAACTCCGCCGAGGCCATCGACTGGCTGGCCACCAAGAACGCGCACCTGACCAACGTCGGCTCCTTCGGCGGCGCGAGCGTCAAGCGCATCCATCGCGCCACCACCGAGGACGGCAAGACCACCCCGGTCGGCGCTTACCTCGTCAAGGTGCTCACCGCCGACGTGGAGGCCGAGGATAAGATCGACCTGCGCACCAACACCGCCGCGACCGAGATCGTCATGGAAGACGGCAAGGCCGTGGGCGTGAAGGTCAAGAATGAGAACGGCGAATACACCATCCGCGCGAAGGCCGTCATTCTGGCCAGCGGCGGCTTCGGCGCCGAGCTCAAGCCGGCGCTCGCGGGCTTTGTGACCACCAACGTCTCCACCATCACCGGCGACGGCATTGACATGGCCGTGGCCGTCGGCGCGGCGACCGTGGATATGGATCAGATTCAGATTCACCCGTCCGTTTACACCGAGACCACCACGGCGCTGATCACCGAGGGCATCCGCGGCGACGGCGCGATCCTGGTCAATCAGGAAGGCAAGCGCTTCGTCAACGAGCTGGAAACCCGCGACAACGTCTCCGCGGCTGAGCTGGCTCAGGAGGGCGGCTACGCCTACACCATCCTCGACCAGAAGATGATGGACGCTTCCTCCACCTACAACGGCTACTTCACCAAGGGCTACGCCGTGCAGGCGGACAGCTACGAGGCGCTGGCCGAGAAGCTGGGCATTGATCCGGCGACCTTCGCCGCGACCATGGAAACCTGGAACAAGGCCGTCGCCGATCAGAAGGACGACGCGTTCGGCCGCCTGTCCTTCGCCTCCGCGCTGGACACCGCTCCGTACTACGCCATCAAGGTCTCTCCGGGCATCCATCACACCATGGGCGGCGTGAAGATCAACACCAACGCCGAGGTGCTCACCGCTGAGGATCAGGTCATTCCGGGTCTGTACGCGGCGGGCGAGGTCACCGGCGGCGTGCACGGCGCGAACCGTCTGGGCGGCAACGCTGTGGCCGATATCGTGATCTTTGGCCGTATCGCCGCGCAGAACGCTGCGGCGTACATCGCCAAGTAAATCATCGCCAAACAGGGCGGCTTTCCGAAAGGGAGGCCGCCCTTCTTTTCACTTGAAAATGGTTGACATCACGGTTCAAGGCGCATATAATAAGACTGATCGAGCCCACCACGCTGAGGTGCTTTGCACATGCGGACCAAGGTGGGACTTTTTGTATCCGAAAGAAGTGAAGCTGATAAGATTGTTAGCTTCAATAATTGAGCAAAAAGCAGATTCTGCACAAAACGCGGACGCGCAATGCGCGTCCCTACGGGTACGGCGCAACTT
>ENA-ORRO01002906-ORRO01002906.1-human-gut-metagenome-genome-assembly--contig:-NODE-2906-length-10368-cov-4.804422_pt1 | contig 10368 bp, 10 predicted proteins | sample MGYA00242176_ERZ509136 | MGnify/ENA primary metagenome ERZ509136 (study PRJEB26280, sample SAMEA2338644) | human gut metagenome | biome: human gut; feature: human-associated habitat; material: faeces... | reverse complement strand
GGTAGTGGTGAGAGTATAGGTGAAAAGCGGGTGGATGAAGAGGTTTTGTGACTTTTTGTTGATTACGTTTTAAATAGCAAAGTAAAAAATTGCTAGGTATAGGTTGAATAATTCTTATAGCTGAAGGCTATAAGAATGGTCGAAATAAGAATGAGGTATATAGAATGATAAAAGAATTGATAGTACAAGGATATGAGGTAAAGCAAAAATGTGAAAAGGATACCAAACTGGGAATAATTATTTCGGGAGAAGAGTATGCTACTTGGTTAATGACTTGTTCACAAGTATTATTAAATAAATTTCCAGATAATCAGTTGACACATAATTTTGTTAATAAATCCAAAAATGCTAATGGTAATCTTGAAAAAACATTTAATGATTTAATGGGAATTTTAAAATCTTTTGAAGGACTTGAAAATAATGATGATCATGAAAAAAAAGATAAACTTCCAATAGATATGATATTAGATTCTATATTTATGCATTTTAGTAGGTTTGCGAAAAGTCTTGAATCGCGACATGATTCTAGAGAAACTATAAAAATTAAAGATGAATATGATGTACAAGATTTATTGGAAGGAGTATTATGGCTGTTTGTAGATGATGTTCGCCCAGAAGTATGTACACCTATGTATGCAGGAGGAAATTCAAGAATTGATTTTTATTTACCGGAATATAATATGTACATAGAAACAAAAATGACAAGAAAGGGGTTGAGGGATAAAAAGATTGGAGAAGAGTTGCTTGTAGATATTGGCAGGTATAAAGACTCATGTGATACATTAATATGTTTTATATATGATGCAGATAATCAATTGAGTAATCCGCATGGATTAATAAAAGATTTAGAAGCAATGTCACAGAATGATTTAAAGGTTAAAGTTTATATAAATCCGCTCTTGTAATATTGGATAAAGTAAATACATAGCCGATTGATTCAACTTACGAGTCAGTCGGCTTTTTTCATGCCCATTTTTATACATAGCCAGTCCCGTAAAAAAGGATTGGCTATTAAATTTTTCGAGGAAGGAGGAACCTATATGACCAAGTGTAAAGTAATCGCCCTTGCAAATCAGAAGGGAGGAACAGCCAAGACCACAACTACATTAAATCTGGGAATTGGTCTTGCACATCAGGGGCGAAAAGTATTATTGGTTGATGCTGATCCGCAGGGGGATTTAACAACCGCATTAGGATGGACCGATGCAGATGATCTTCCGGTTACATTGGCAACACAAATGAAGAAGATATTACAAGATGAACCATTTGTGTATAATGAAGGTATTTTGCATCATGAAGAGGGAGTAGATATTATTCCGACTAACATTGAATTATCGGGCATGGAAATTTCACTGGTAAATGCTATGAGCAGAGAGCAGACTTTAAAGCTGTATCTGGCAGATTTGAAAAAGGATTATGATTATATCCTGATTGATTGTATGCCTAGTTTGGGAATGTTGACCATCAATGCGTTAGTTGCCGCAGATAGTGTAATTGTTCCAGTGCAGGCTCATTATCTTCCACTAAAGGGCATGACACAGTTAATGAAAACAATCGGTAAGGTACAGAGACAGCTAAATCCTAATCTGAAGATTGATGGAGTATTGCTGACACTTGCAGATATGAGAACAAAACTTGCAAGGACAACAGAGACTAGCCTTAGAGAGAATTATGGAAAGCATATTAGGATTTTCAAAACTGTTATTCCAGTGGCTATCACAGCAGCAGAAAGCAGTGCAGCAGGACAGAGTATTTATGAGTATGACAAGAATGGAACTGTTGCAAAGGCGTATGCAGAATTTACGAGGGAGGTGATTCAATGTGGCGAAAAGCAGAGAAATAAACATGAATCTTCCCTCAGCCGATGATCTTTTTACAACGCAAGAAGAAAGAGACCAGAAGAATCAGGAATATGTAAAAAATATTTCTATTTATGAAATTACAGACTTCCCGAATCATCCGTTTAAGGTAAAAATGGACGATAAGATGTTGGAAACAATTGAGAGTGTCCGTGCTCATGGTGTATTAGTGCCTGCACTTGTCAGGGAGAAACCGACGGGTGGGTATGAAATGATTTCCGGACATCGCAGAAAAATGGCAAGTGAACTGGCTGGAAAAGAGACAATGCCATGTATTGTAAGAAATCTTAGTGATGACCAAGCAGTCATTGTCATGGTTGACAGCAATCTTCAGCGAGAAGAAATCTTACCATCCGAAAAGGCATTTGCTTATAAAATGAAGCTAGATGCTATGAAGAGACAGGGACAGAGAACGGATTTAACTTCTACCCCACTGGGGCAGAAGTTAGGAAAATATTCCGTAGAAGTTCTAGGAGAACAGGTAGGAGAAAGTAAAAGTCAGATTCAAAGATATATCCGCCTTACGGAGCTTATCCCGGAAATCCTAGAAATGGTCGATGACAAAAAGATTTCTATGCGTCCGGCGGTGGAGCTGTCTTATTTGCCAAAAGAAGAACAGGAGATATTGTACGATACCATGGAATCGGAAGATTGCACTCCAAGTCATGCACAGGCAATCAAAATCCGCAAATTTTCAGCAGAGGGCAGGTTGAATGAAGATGTTTTGCTGTCGATTATGTCAGAAGAGAAGCCAAATCAGGTAGAGCAGTGGAAAATCCCGAAGAACCGACTGAAAAAATACTTTCCATCGGGAACTACACAGCAGAAAATGGAAGAAACCATTATCAAAGCACTGGAATTATACCGGAAACGGGAAAAAAGCAGGGAACGATAGGCATTTTGACACCAAGGGAGAAGTCTATCCGTTGGCGGTCAATGAGAAATCAGTCTTTTTGTGTTTCCCCTCCCCACACCCTACCCCTTTTGTTTACCAGCAGATTACCAGCCGAAAAGACAATAAGGAGCCGGGAACATTTTCTCTTTCGGCAGGTCAGAGATTCCCATACCCTGCATGACAGCAGGGAATAAACAGCACAAAGCAACAACAGGCGTTCCAGACGGACGTCTTTTTTGATTGAAAAGAAAGGAATTGTAGAAAATGAAGAAGATATGGAAACGAGTGTGTACAGGGATTCTTGCCCTGACCACAATCTTAACCGCATTACCGATTACATCGGTTCAGGCAGCGGAAACACAGTATTGGACGGAATCCTCAGAGAGAGTCGGATATATTGAACATGTGATGAATGATGGAACCATTCATTCTACATTCAATGAAGGTCACATGCGAGTAGAGGGCGAAACAGCCTATTGCGTAGATATTAACACCGGATTTAAAAATGGATATAAAACCAGACACGATGCAAGTGCCAGTATGAGTGCTGCACAGATCGAAGATGTGGCATTGTCATTGGAATATGTAAAGCAGTATAGGAGCAGTCACAGTAACCTGAATGCGAATCAGGGATATCTGTTGGAACAGTGTGTGGTATGGCAGAGACTGAGTGAGTATTTAGGCTGGCAGTGTGATAATGTCCGAGCTGCATATTCTGAGATTTCACAGGATATTCAGAATGAAGTGTATGCAGGAGTGAGAGCATTTGTACAGGCAAACAAAGGTCGCTATAAATGTGGCGGATATATCTATACTGGTGAAGGACAGGATCTTGGACAGTTTTGGGCAGAACTGAATGTCGGAAATGCGAAGGTAAAAAAGACAACTGCAAATGAGATTGTCACAAATGGAAATGCGATGTATTCCATTGTTGGAGCAACCTTTGGCATATTTTTAGACCAGAATTGTAGTAATCAGATTGGAACACTTACAACAAATGAAAATGGCGATACGAATGAAGTTGAAGTGACTGCAGGGACTGTTTATATCAAAGAGCTTTCTGCACCGAAAGGATATAAGCTGGATACGACAGTACGCAGTCTGAAAGTTGAAGCCGGAAAGACAGCCGTATTAAATGTTTCCGATGTTCCGAAAGTAACAGAGACATTGGTAGATCTGTTCAAGATTGATATGGAGACAGGAAAAGCAACCGCACAGGGTGATGCAGCATTGTCAGGAGCAGAGTTTACCTGGCATTATTATGACGGATTTTATACAAAAGATAACTTACCAGAGAAAGCAACACGTACCTGGGTTACAAAAACGGTGGCAGAAAAGAGCAGTGACGGAAGTATTCATTATGTGACAAAACTGTCAGATGCTTACAAAGTATCGGGAGATGCATTTTACACTCAGAATGAAAAAAGCGTATTACCACTTGGAACACTGACTGTTGAGGAGACAAAAGCACCAGACGGATATTTACTGGACGGAGCTTATATGCAGGCAGGAGACAGTACAGAGCAGATAAAAGGAATGTATCTGACACAGATCACAGAGGACGGAGAACTTGCAGTTCTTTCCGGAAGCAACCAGTATTCCGTATCTGACCAGGTAATCCGAGGTGGTGTGAAGATTCAGAAACGTGATTTAGAGACAAAAGATACCAAAGCACAGGGAAGTGCCACATTAAAAGATACTGCATTTGCAATTATTTCTTTGAACGAAAATTCGGTTCTGGTAGAAGGAAAACTGTACAAGAAAAATGAAACAGTTAAGACAATTCAGACAGGAATTGACGGAGTAGCAACAACAACATCGGCAGATTTACTTCCATATGGTAAATACAAACTGGAAGAAACCAAAGCACCGGAAGGTTATCTGACTGACGGGGCAAAAGCGATTGAATTTTCGATTACGGAAAATGGAAAAATAGTGGATTTAACAGGCGAAAGCCATTCCATTTACAACCAGATTAAACGTGGAGATTTGGAGGGAGTAAAGATTGGAGCAGGCACACATAAGAGACTTGCCAATGTTCCTTTTAAGATTACGAGCAAAACAACCGGAGAGAGCCATATCATAGTGACAGATAAAAATGGTCAGTTTTCAACTGCTTCCGATTGGGCGTCTCATAAGAAAAATACAAATGCCGGAACATCCAGTGAGGACGGTATCTGGTTCGGAATTTCTGAGCCAGACGACAGCAAAGGTGCATTACTTTATGATACTTATGAGATTGAGGAGTTAGCTTGTGAATCCAACAAAGGCATGAAGCTGATTCCTGCATTTGAAGTTGTTGTCAGCAGAAATAAAGTAACCATCGGCCTTGGGACATTGACCGATGAGTATGAAAAAGAGATTAGCATTCATACAACCGCAACAGACAAGAAAACGGGCGAAAAGGTAATTGTTGCAGGAAAGAAAGTAACGATTGTAGATACGGTTACGCTGGACGGTCTGGAAGAAGGAAGAAAATATCAGTTAAAAGGCTGGCAGATGCTGAAAGAGGAAAATGCAGAACTGCTCATTGATGGAAAGCGTGTGGAGAGTGATTATACCTTTGTTGCTGACAATGAAAAAATGAAAGTAGAAATTTCTTATATGTTTGATGCATCAGAACTTGGCGGACAGAATCTGGTTACATTTGAAGAATTATACGATCTGAAGAATCCGGAAGAACCTGTAAAAGTTGCAGAGCATAAGGACATTGATGATGAAGGTCAGACAGTCCTGATTACCGAGCGAAAGATTTTGATTCATACCACAGCAACTGATCAGAATGGCAAGAAAGAAATCGAAGCCGGAAAAGATCTGACGATTGTGGATACGGTTACTTTAGAAGGACTGGAAATCGGTACGAACTACAAGTTGTCTGGTTGGCAGATGGTTAAGGCAGAAAATGAAAAGCTGCTCATTGATGGCAAAGAAGTTACCAATGATTATGAATTTACAGCGGACAAGGAAAACATGGAAGTGCAGATTGAGTTTACTTTCGATGGCAGCACTCTTGGAGGAAAGCAGCTTGTAACCTTTGAAGAACTGTATGATATGACAAATCCGGAAGAACCGAAAAAGGTAACAGAGCATAAGGACATCAACGATGAAGGTCAGACTGTAACCATCAAAGAAGTACCGGAAACACCAACCCCAGAGACACCGGGTACTACTACAAAAACCAGTAACCCTCCGAAAACAGGAGACACTGCAAATGCAATTTTATGGATAGCCATTCTGGTATTATCAGCAGCCGGAATCACAGGAGTTCGTATCTGGAATAAAAAGAAACAGGTTAAGAGATTAGGAATTGAAGAAAAGAAAGAAGAGGAGGAGTAAAACAGAGGGCGGCGATAAGCTGCCCTTTGATGATGAAATGGGAAAAAATCAGAAAGCAATAAAAGTATTACAGCGTTTATTTGATGCCGGATACGGAACGGAAAAAGAGATTGTCAATATGACGATGGATGAGATGCTTGCTTTGCCGGGAGTGAATGTAGCAGATCTGTGCATTATCAGTGAGCTGCAGAAAAGCATTAAGGCAAACAAAGTGATAAGCTATTTGTCAGGGAAAACAGAAGTAAAGGAAGAAACGAAAGGAGCAGATTATGGTGGAACAACCTAAATATTTGGAAATGACATTATCACAATTGAAATCATATGTGGAATCTTCAGAGAGTAATGTTTTTTTTGTTGTAGAATTTCCAAAAGGAGATCAGAAGGATGGAGAATGAATTGGAAGTTGTGAATATCCGTCTGGTAAAAGAGCCGTCTCTTTATAGTGAGCAGACGTTGGACAGTCCACAGGCTGTTGTAGAATTGATGGCGAAGGAGTTATCTCAATATGATAGAGAAGTATTTTGTATCCTGAATATGAAAAATAACGGACAGGTAATCAATATGAATCTGGTCAGTGTTGGAACAATCAATGCATCTTTGGTAATTCCCAGAGAAGTTTTTAAGAGCAGTATTCTGGCAAATGCTTCTGCAATCATTGGACTTCATAATCATCCCAGTGGCAATGTGAAACCGTCAAAAGAGGATATGATTGTTACGAGAAAGCTGCAGAAGTGCGGACAGCTACTGGGGATAGAATTGCTGGATCATATCATTGTCGGTGGAACTAATGGAAAGATGCTCAGCTTCCGAGAAGAAAAGATGTTGAATGTGACAGGAAGGATGGATTGGGAGAGATAGAAGAAAAAAGAATTAGAAGTTTTTATTTATTGTAATATTTCATGTAGCGGCATTAGTAAAATAGTGTCGCTACAAAAAGCTGACTTATACATTGATATTATATGCATAACTCAAAATAAAATTGTTAAAAATAGAAAAAGAAACAATATATAACGAAAAAATCTCTAAATAAGAAAAAATCACATTGACTGAGAGAAGAGCAAAACATATAATAAAGGTGGAGGTGTATAAGAATGTTAGTAAAAGTAAGTGTTGAAAATTTTAAATCTTTTGATAAAGCAGCAGAGCTGACAATGATTTCCTCAAATAAAATACGAACAAATGCAAATCACAGGTTAAAGATAAAAAGTACCCAGTTATTAAAATATGCAGTCGTTTATGGAGCAAATGCATCTGGAAAGACCAATCTGGCATTGTTCTTTAAATTTTTTAAAGACAGTGTCTGCAATGGTATTCCGATAGAAGCTACACAGATGTTTTGTAAGAATCGGCAGGAGAATAAGGAACGAGAAAGTAGTTTTGAAATTCAGATTACTGTAGGTGACAAATTTTATGCCTATGGTTTTTCTGCAGTTTTAAGCAGACGAAAAGTAACCGGAGAATGGTTATATGAATTATATCAGAACGGTTCAGCAAAATGTCTCTTTGAACGAGAAGGAAGTAAACGTCCGGTGTTAAATGAGAGCATTACTTTGACAAATACAGAAAAAAACAAATTTGAAACTTATGCAGATGACTTTGAAGGAAATGAAACATCTTTGTTCCTGACGGAAATGAATCGTGGGAAAAAATATAGCACACGATCAAAATTACTGTTCTTCCGGGATGTATATGACTGGATTCAGAATCATATTTCGATTATCACACCGGATACCCCGTTGATTGATCTGGAGTACTACTATGATGACAATTCGTTGAAGCTGATTAATAAATTGATCAAAACATTTGATACGGGTATTAGTCAGGTAAAAATCGAAGAAATTACATTGGATGAGTTATCAAATGCATTGCCGAAATCAGTATTTGATAAGATGATGCAGCATGTAAAAAATAGAATGGAAGAGCAGGAAGAACCATCATTCAGAATGACGATGAGGTCGAAGGAAACTTTCTTTAATATCGAAGTTGAAGGACATTCTGAACCGAAGGTCACAACAATCCGGTTGCATCATAATAAGTCATTTTATGAGTTCGGTTTTGACGAAGAGTCTGATGGAACAAGAAGATTATTCGATTTGATGGATATGCTGTTGAATAAACGAGAAGATGTTCTTTATGTTGTGGATGAATTGGAGAGAAGCTTACATCCGAAGCTGACAGAACGATTTTTGCAATTGTTTATGCAGCTACATGATGAGCAGCGTATGCAGCTATTGTTCACTACACATGAATCATCCATTATGGATCAGGCTATTTTTAGGAGGGATGAAATCTGGTTTGTAGAACGTAACGCAGAAAATGCAAGCTCTATTTATTCCTTAGATCGTTTCAAGGAGAGGTATGATAAAGTGTTGAGCAAGGCATATCTGGAAGGCAGGTATGGTGCGATACCAGTATTTTCAACATTTGACTTTAGAGAGGAGGAGTAGCCTTGGCTCCAGTAAGAAGTTATACGAATTGGAATAGTAGAACTACAGATGAAGAAGAACAGATTGAGCCTTATCGTAAGTACTTTTTCATATGTGAGGGTGCAAATACTGAAACATGGTATTTCAAAAAGTTAATTGATATCCGAAAAGAGTTAAATATTCATCCATTGATCGATATCCGGTTACTTGAAAAAACAGAGGGAGACAGGGACATTTCATTTCCAAGACGTTTGATTGAGTTTGCAGAAAATCAGAAAGAAAATCCAGAAATAGCGTTTGATAAAGAACGGGATAAGATGATTGTTGTATTTGATGGAGACATTTTTGAAGAGAAGGTACTTGATTATGATGAATTGGTAGCAGAAGGTGAAAAGAATAATATATTAGCGGTCAGCAATCCGGCATTTGAATTGTTCCTGCTGTTGCATTATGAAAACTCATACGAAGATGACATTGAGCCAAATGCTGAACAGATTATCCAGAATGAAAAAGATGGACATCAGACATTTATCTATAAGTTGTTACTTGCCAGAACAGGAATCAATCCAAAGAAGAATTCCTCAATTGGAGAACTGGCGAAGAATATAGAGATTGCTATTGAACAGGAAAAGAAAATCAATGAAGATATTCATCAGTGTAAAGGACAGATTACGTGTAATATAGGTCGGATTATTGATGAGATTCGGAAAGATGATGGAAAATAAATATGGATAAAGCGGAGAAGTGTTTAGAAAGAAGAAACAATAAAAGAAAAATATATTACAGGACAGAAAAAGGTTATAATCTTGTGAACCAAGCCCAAGAAATGATCACAAGAGAACGATGTGTAGTATTGGATGAAAAGCAGATCTTAATTCCAGGATGCGAAATTTGGTTTACAGATGGTGAAGTGATTGATGCATTTGCAACTAAAGAAAATGAAACGTACTATATGTTCATAAATAAAGCCATTATAGAAGAACAAAAAGAGTATTTAGAAAAATTAAATTGGAAATTTTTAATTGATTCGGGAATAAAAGAAGAATATATAGATTCACTTATAGAATATGGACTATATTTTGTTATCTTTCATGAATACGCTCATATTTTATGTGGACATGTCGAAGCTAATTTGGAAGATCATGAGGATAAGAAAGCAGAAGAGTGTGAAGCAGACATGTTTTCCATGGATTATCTTATTAATTTTTTGCTTCATACAAAAGAATCAATTGAATGGAGTTCGGAGATTGAAAAATTATTTTTAGCAATTTATTTTATGATGGAAAATTCCCAAGCAAATGAATATCGAGAATTCTATAATGATAAATTAATTCAAAACTATTATGATCCAGAAAGAATTGAGAAAAGAGATCATCCGTTAAATGCACAAAGAATAATTTATTTATATGAAATGTTAAATATTCTAATTGTAGATGAGAAAGTTCAATTATTGCCAATTAGAGAGGGTATAATTAATAAATTAAAAATTGTAAAAAACATAAGTGAGAACAGAGATTCCAATGTTAAAAATTACAATGTAATTAATGATTCTATTAGACAGTTGAAACAGAGTTTGATTAATATTCGAAAAAAAATCCCGCGATTAACGGATTGATTTTTTGCGAATAGATTTAAAAGTTGAAACGAATAGGAAAAGCATACATAGCCAGTTGGTTCCACCCCAAGGAATCGCCTGGCTATTTTCATGCCCGGATATTATCCCAATAATATCAATCCAAGGCAGGGAAGGAGATGAAAATTATGCCATATATACCACCATCGGTCGTGCGGGAGGTTAAGCGGATGGATTTGCTTACGTACTTGAAAAATTATGAACCATACGAATTAGTTC
>ENA-ORRO01002905-ORRO01002905.1-human-gut-metagenome-genome-assembly--contig:-NODE-2905-length-10378-cov-2.836191_pt1 | contig 10378 bp, 10 predicted proteins | sample MGYA00242176_ERZ509136 | MGnify/ENA primary metagenome ERZ509136 (study PRJEB26280, sample SAMEA2338644) | human gut metagenome | biome: human gut; feature: human-associated habitat; material: faeces... | reverse complement strand
CAAGTCGAACTTGTGCAAGGTGATATTTGCGATGCTGCGTTACTGGAACGTATCGTGCCTGGTCATGACTCGATCGTGCATTTCGCGGCCGAATCGCACAACGACAATTCCATCGCCAATCCTGAACCTTTCATCACAACAAACGTGGAAGGCACGTTCCATTTGCTTGAAGCCGCCCGTAAGCATGACGTGCGATTCCACCACATCAGCACCGACGAAGTGTACGGAGACCTGGCGTTGGACGATCCGGCGCGATTCGGCGAAAACTCGCCGTACCGCCCGTCAAGCCCGTACAGCGCGTCGAAAGCCGCGTCCGACCATCTGGTGCGCGCGTGGACGCGCACATACGGCCTGCGCGCCACCATTTCCAACTGTTCCAATAATTACGGGCCATACCAGCATGTGGAAAAATTCATTCCACGACAGATCACATCCATTCTGGAAGGCGCGCGGCCGAAACTGTACGGCACCGGCGAGAACGTGCGCGACTGGATCCATACGGAAGACCACTCTTCTGCGGTGTGGGAGATTCTTACGCGCGGTCGGATCGGTGAAACATACCTGATCGGCGCAGATGGCGAAATGAGCAATATTGCCGTAATGCGTATGATTCTGCGACTTATGGGGTGTGCCGAAGATGCGTTCGACTGGGTGCGTGACCGTCCTGGGCATGATCGACGTTACGCGATCGATTCCAATAAGCTGCGTACCGAACTCGGCTGGCGGCCCGTGCATACCGATTTCGAAGCCGGTTTGCAGGCGACCATCGCTTGGTATGCTGCCAACCGCGCCTGGTGGGAGCCCGCCAAAGCCGCCACCGAAGCCCGCTACCGCGCCCAAGGCCAGTAAGAATTCGGTTCGTGTGGCGCAAGCCGGACAATTGAAGTTCGGTAAGCGGTGATCGAGGAGACGCGTTGCAGGCGAGTCAACCTCGCCGGGGAATGGATGTGTGGTTTGGCGTACATTTTGTTCGCTAGCCTTAGTTGCAGATCCAGGTTTGGTGAAGGATGAAAAACGGCCGCACCTCGAAGGTGCGGCCCCTATTGCGTCTCCTGGTGCGTGGCAACTGATAACTTTTGTCAAATGGAAGGTGTTGTCAAGCCTCTAAGCGACGCGAGGTCGCGCCTGCACAGCATAGATGCGTAATTCATGGGCATATCTCGCTTATGTATGGCAGATTTTGGGGTTTGTACGGAGGCATCTCGCCTATGTATGGCAGTCTGTTTTTGAAACAAGCTAGTTAGGGGGTAATTTTGTACCCTCTAACTGCGGTCTTTCCGGAATGACCTGCCATATATAAGCGAAATGTCTCCGGGCGACCTGTCGAATCTGCCATATATAAGCCCGATGTGGTGCGAAAATGCTTGTAATGGGGGCGAAGTTGCAGACTTGGATGACTTTGGCCCCGTTAAACGTAGGGTTTGGCGCTGACGTCGGCGCTAACCGTCGGGGCGGCTTACCTGACTTACTCGGCGGACTCGAGTCTGAGTTCTTGGCTGGCGACCACCGACTTGGCGGCCGCGTCGAGTTCGTTGGTGATGTTGCGCAGGTTGTCGGCGTATTTGCGAATGTCGTCCGTCGCTTTGGTGAAGTCGCTGGCATTGCCGCTTGCGGGGCATGCTGGCGCGCTTTCCACGGCTTTGGCCAGTGTGATCGCATCCTTCAGGGTTTCGAGCGTGGTGCCGTCCGCCACGTCATTCACGGTGAGTTTCGCTGCTTCTTCAGCTTCTTGTTGCGCTTCTTCAAAGCTCTCCTGATGCGTGGCGAGCGCCTTCGCATTCAACGCGCAGGTGTCGCTGGCGGCTTGTGTCATTTCGCGCTTGTTGGAGACTGCGATGATGGCGACGGCTGCGAGCGCGATGGCAGCTACTGCGATCATGGCGATGATGGCGATGGTCTTGCGCTGTTTCACATTGTTTTTCTGCATGGTTGGCTGCATGGTGGTTCCTCTCTTCTCGTGTGGCTCTCATTTCAGACAAAACGTTGCGAGTATACAAAAAACACTTCCGAGAAACGATTTACCGCTGGAAATAATGCGGATTATTTTGCTGTGAAAGGAATTTGTTTGTGATTGCGATGCTGGGCGCGTCAGGATCGCATGGCATTTATGCTGGAGGGAGAAACGTTTTAAGGGGGTTTGATGGCGTATCGTGCGACACTGAAGGATGTGGCCGCTGCCGCGGGGGTGTCTGTGACGACGGTTTCGCTGGTGTTGAATAATCGACCGGCTCGCGTGTCCGAGGAGAAGCGCAAGGCCATTGCCGACGCGGCAAAGAAACTGAATTACGTGCCGAATCAGAGCGCGCGAAGCTTGGTGACCAAGCAGTCCCAGCTGGTTGCGCTGATCGTGCCTGATATTGAGAACTTGTTTTTCGCGGCGCTTGCCAAGTGCGTGGAGGATGAGTGCGCCGCGCAGGGGTATTCGCTGATTGTGGCCAATTCCGATGATTCGCGTGTTACCGAGCATGAGTTGTTGCAGCGCCTTCCGGCTCGTGGGGTGGACGGTGTGATGCTGATTCCGGCGCGCGAGTCCTGCGCTGGCGATGCTGCTGAGCGGTTGCGTGAGGATGTGGCGCTTGTGTCGTGCCCTGTGGTGTTGATTGATCGTTTGACGCAGTGCGGTTGGTGCGATGCCGTTGGTTTTGACAATTATCTTGGTGGTCGTTTGGCTGCCCGTTATCTGTTGGAGGGTGGTCATACTCGTATTGGCATTGTGACTGGCGATACTGCGGAGTCGAGTGCTGCGGAGCGTCGTCGTGGGTTTGTGGATGCCGTCGAGCAGGCGGGGGAGTGTTTTGATTCGTCGCTATGCGTTGAGGGGGATTACCGTTTCGGTAGTGGCTATCATGCTGCGGATCAGATTATTGATGGCGGTGCGACGGCCGTGTTCTGCTGCAATGATGTGATGGCGCTTGGTTTCCGTCAGCGTATGGCGGAACGTGGGTTGCGCGTTACTGAGGATATGCAGGTGATTGGTTACGACAATATTCTCAAACGATTCGGTCTTGGTTGGCGTATGACCACCGTTGAGCAGAGCGTGGCTGATTTGGCCGCCGCCTGTTGGGGTATGTTGCGTGAGCGGATTGATGTTGCGGTTCGTGCCAAGTCCGGTACGGAATCAGGGGATGCTCGCCCGTGGCTTTCTAATCCGCAGGTTGAAGTGCTTACGCCGAAACTGGTGCAGGCCGCCTGCGCGTAGGATTGAGGATTTTTAGATACCTGCGGATCATGATGAGACGGGTGGCGCTGATAAATCTTGATTAAAGTGTCGTCGGAGTTTCTTATACGGTTAAATTGCTGGAAATAAAAGCAACACGCCGTATGGTAGTGCCGAATTTGCGTTCCTGATAAAACGCTTTATCATAAATCTTGTCAACACACAACATAAATGAGAAAGTGTTCGATACATAACTGACGACGCACCCGTATGGTGGCGGACCGTCGTCAGGCCCGTCAAAGAGGAAAGGCACACACATGAAAAAGATGATTCTTGATCTTGATACCGGCGTTGATGACGCGCTTGCCATTTCGTATGCTCTGGGAAGCCCGGAGATTGAACTGATCGGCATCACCGGTACCTACGGCAATGTGCTCGTCGAGCAGGGTGTGCGCAACGCACTGGCCGTGACCGACCTGCTCGGCCACCCGGAAGTCAAGGTGTATCAGGGTTTGCCGCACTCCAGCACCACCGACCATTTCGAAGTACTGCCAATCTCCGCGTTCATCCACGGCGACAACGGCATCGGCGACGTGGAAATCCCTGATTCCAACCGCTCCGTCGAAACCGAATCCGCGGTAGACTTCATCATCGACGCAGTGAAGACCTATGGCAAGGATCTCGTCTACGTGCCGACCGGCCCGATGACCAACATCGAAGCCGCACTGAAGAAGGCTCCGGAAATCAAAGACGAAATCGGCCAGATCGTGCTCATGGGTGGCGCACTGACCGTGCCCGGTAACTGCAACGCCTGCATGGAAGCCAACATTTCGCAGGATCCGGAAGCCGCCGACTACCTGTTCCGTTCCGGCGCTCCGACCACTATGATCGGCCTCGACGTGACCCTGCAGACCCTGCTCACCTACAAGGAAACTCAGCAGTGGCGCGATCTCGGCACCAAGGCCGGCAAGTTCCTGGCCGACATGACCGACTTCTACATCAAGGCCTACGAGACTACGTCCCCGCACCTGGGCGGCTGCGGTCTGCATGATCCGCTCGCCGTCGGCGTGGCGGTGGACCCGACCCTCGTCACCACCCTTGACATCAACATGAAGGTCGATGTGGACGGCCCGACCCGCGGACGCACCATCGGCGACGAAACCCGCCTCAACGACCCGGTCAAGACCATGAAGGTCGCCGTCGGCGTGGACGTGCCGAGGTTCCTCAACGAATTCATGACCCGCATCTCCGGCCTCGCCGCAAAAGCGCAGTGAACGACGGCTCGCGCGGAAAACGTTCCACGGAGCGTTTCCCGCGCAACCCTCACCACGGAATCACCATCGAAATAATCGCAACACAACATCACAAAAACCAAGCGAAGAAGCGAAAGAAGAACTGACATGTCTACCAGCAACGCAGCCGCAACGGCAGTCAACACCGCACCATCGCAAGCCCCCGTCGACCCGTTCGACGATCCGGTGACCAGCAACAAGATGGCCGTCCGCGCCCTTATTCCGCTGCTGATCACCTTCGTGCTCGGCACCCTGTGCCTGCAGGGATTCAACCTCGTGTTCCAGCAGGTCGGCGCCGACGTCGGCGCGCCGGCGCAGGCGTCCCTCATCACCGCGTTCCCCAGCATCGTGCTCGGCATCGTGTGCTTCATCTATGGATCCCTCGGTGACTTCGTCTCCCTGAAGAAGCTCGTCACCTTCGGCCTCGTGACCCTGTTCATCGGCTCCATCTTCGGTTTCGTGGCCAACTATTTCTTCGCCGCGAACCTGTGGACCGTGATCATCGCTCGAGTGCTGCAGACCGCAGGCGAGCAGGTGGCAGGCTCCGCCTTCCTGGTGGTGGCCACCAAATACCTGCGCAACGACCTGAAGGTCATCTTCTTCGGCCTGTTCACCGCCGCATACCAGCTGTCCGCTTCCATCGGCGTGTTCGCGGCCGGCATGCTCAGCTCCATCGCATGGCAGTTCCTGTTCCTGATCCCGTCCGTCACCATCCTGTTCCTGCCGATCCTGCTCAAGACCCTCCCGTCCAAGAGCGGCAACGGCCAGAAGGTCGACGCGTTCGGCTTCGTGATCTTCGGCTTCGCCACCGCGTTCCTGACCCTGTTCTTCTCCTACATGTCCTGGTGGATGCTCGTGGTCTCCCTGCTGCTGTTCGTGGCATTCGCCTTCTACATCAACAAGGCCTCCAACCCGTTCATCACCCCGGCGTTCTTCAAGAACACCCGTTGGCTGCGCGCCATCTGTCTGATCCTCGTGTTCTACTTCGTGAACTACGCACTGAGCCCGATCTTCAATGCCATTGGTACCAACATCTACGGCATGACCACCACCCAGGTTTCCCTGCACATCGTGTGGGCCTTCGTGGTCGCCGCTGTGGTGGGCACCTGCTCCGGCATGATCATCCGCAAGATCGGCATCAAGGCCGGCATCGTGACCGCAGGCACCCTCATGTTCCTGGGATGGACCGGCGCGGCATTCTGCGTGAACTCCGGTTTTGTGGTGCTGACCCTGTGCGCATGCGTGTTCTACGCGGGCTGTGGCCTTATGTACTCTCCAGTCGTTTCCACCGTGCTCGGCACCATTGAGAAGGACGAATCTGGTCGTGGCGTCGGCATGAACGATCTGGCTATGAACGTATCTCCGTCCATCGGCATTGCCATCATCGGCAGCCTGCTCGGCTCCAACGCCCTCGCAGGCAGTTCCGTTACCGGTGCTACCGGTGACGCCGCCAACTATTCCAACCTGCTGCTGATCGCCGCCGGTACCGCACTGCTTGGTCTGATCGTGTTCTTCGTCTTCAAGAAAAAGATCTACGAAGGCAACCATGCGTTGGAAACCGAGGAATCGGCTAAATAATCGCACATAACATCCTCAATATAAACAATGGAGATTTGCGATAATTGCGAATACTGAAAAACAATATTCCGCAAATCTCCTTTTTATTTAATTAATGTAAGGAAGTCAAAGATGAGTGCGACTGAAGTTCTCTCTGCATTGGACCGCATCCACGGCACAGTGTCCGTAATCGGCTCGATGAATGCGGATTACACCGTCACCGCACAGCGTCTGCCAGGGCCGGGGGAGACCATCACCGGCGGTCCGCTGCAGCTGCTGCCAGGCGGTAAATCCGGCAACCAGGCGGCCGCCGCAGCGCGCATCGGCGCAACCGTGCAAATGTTCGGCGCGGTAGGCTCCGATTCCAACGCCGACTTCCTGCTGGGCGCCCTAGGTGAAGCTGGTGTGAACACCACGCATGTTCGCCGCGTGCTTGGAGCATCCGGTACAACCGTGATCACCGTGGACGCAACTGGCGAAAACACCATCGTCTACTCTCCGGGATCGAACGCGCAGGTCACTGTGGACTATGTGGAATCCGTGCGTGAGGCGCTGGTACGGTCTTCCGTGCTTGGCCTATGCTTGGAAAGCCCGATCGAGACCGTCACCGCGGCCGCGCGCATGTGCCACGAGGCGGGCGTGAAGGTGCTGCTCAACGACTCGCCGTTCACCCCCTCCCTGCCGGTGGAGCTGGTCGAGGCCTCCGACATCCTGCTCGTCAACGAGCATGAGATGGCGCAGCTGCTCGGCATCGCGGAACCGGAGGATGATGATTGGGACGCGTTCGACTGGCGTCACGCGTTCGATAAGTTGCGCGGATTCGGGTTTGAACAGGCGATTGTGACGCTCGGCGGCGACGGCTCCGTAGTGCTTGATGGCACGGCGGACGATCCGGAGCATCGCATCCAGCGCATCGCTCCGGTGCGGGTCAAGGCAGTAGACACCACCGGTTGCGGCGATTCGTTCATGGGTACCGTGCTGGCCGGCCTGGCCTCCGGCATGACGTTGTCGCAGTCCGCGGAACTCGCCTCGTATGTGTCGGCCTACGCGGCCACTGGATATGGCGCGCAGGCATCCTACGGCACCGCGGCGCAGATTCGTGAGGCCTTCGCCGACGCCGAGTAGACGGAACGGGGAGGCGCTTCCACAGAAGCCGCGTGGCGTGGGCACCCACGTTGTTATATTGGAGTTTGGCTTAATTTCACGCACCGAACAATTGGGAAGGCAAGCATGTCGGCGATTCTCGAAGGCACTCCGGATAAGAAACTGGCTCTGGTGACGGGTCGCGCGTACCCCGAGCAGGCTCAGGAAACCGCAAAATACCTGGGAACCGACGTACTTGAGACCACCGCATACGATTTCGCCAACGGCGAGATGTACGTGCGCTACACCGAGCCCGTCCGTGGCGCCGACGCCTTCGTGATGCAGGCCCACACCGAGCCGATCAACAAGTGGATCATGGAGCAGCTCATCATGGTGGACGCCATGAAGCGCGCCTCCGCACGTTCCATCACCGTGGTCGCGCCGTTCCTCGGCTACTCCCGCCAGGACAAGAAGCATCAGGGCCGCGAGCCCATCACCGCACGCCTCATGTTCGACCTGTTCCGTTCCGCCGGCGCCGACCGCATCATGACGGTCGACCTGCACGCAGCCCAGGAGCAGGGCTTCTTCGACGGCCCGGTCGACCATCTGACCGCCATGCCGATCCTGCTTGACTACGTGCGCAACAGCATGCCGCTGGAGAACACCACCATCGTGTCCCCGGACGCCGGCCGCATCAAGGTTTCCGAACAGTGGGCCGCCAAGCTCGGCGGACTGCCGCTCGCCTTCATCCACAAGACCCGTGACACCACGCGCCCGAACCATGCCGAGGCACACGGCATCATCGGTGACGTGAAGGGACGCGACTGCGTGGTCGTCGACGACATGATCGACACCGCCGGCACCATCTGCGAGGCCGTGCGCACGCTGAACAACGCCGGCGCGAAGTCCGTGACGCTTGTCGCCACCCATGGCCTGCTGTCCGGCCCGGCCGTGGAACGCCTGAAGAACTGCGGCGCACGCGAAATCGTCCTCACCGACACCGTTCCGGTGTCCGAAGAGAAGCGCCTGCCGAACATGACCGTCCTGTCCGTGGCCCCGCTGCTGGCCGCTGGCATCCGCTCCGTGTTCGAATCCGGCTCCGTTTCGACGCTGCTCAACGGCCTGCCCGAAGACATGCGCCCGCGCAACATCTACGCCTGATATTTCGCGCGATTGCCATACGGCTCTCGCGATATTTCAGGATTTATTACGATTCTTTGCGATTAAGCCCCGCTTGCGAGCGGGGCTTTTTGCTTGCCTCCGCACGTGATTTCGCACCCGGCAGACGCCGTTTCGATACGTCGCGGCGTCGGGGTAGCCTGTACAAGTTGCCATCAATCGTATCCATATGTTCATTGCGACTTATCGATGCCTGAAGGCAGCACGCATACACACTCCTGCCATGGAAGGTCCATGGCCGATAGTCCGAAGGAGGTGGGTGATGTCTGCGCATAAGTACGAACTGATGTTCATTGCTGATCCTGAGCTGGATGAGCGCGGTCTGAAGAAGCTGACCGAGCAGTATCTGGAAACTGTCACCAAGGAAGGCGGTGCCGTCGAGAACATCGACATCTGGGGCCGTCGCAAGCTTGCCTACGAAATCGCCGGCAAGACCGAAGGTAACTACGTCGTGGTCAACTACTCCGCTGAGCCGGCCACCAGCGACGAACTCGATCGTCTGCTGAACCTGAACGAATCCGTCATCCGTACGAAGATTCTTCGCAAGTAAGTAAACCAAGCTTTCTAAGCTGCAAAGTAAGTAGGTAACGACATGGCAGGGGAAACTGTAATCACCGTGGTGGGCAACCTCACGGCCGATCCGGAAATTCGTACCATTGGCAGCGGCGCCGCCGTTGCCAGCTTTACGATCGCCTCCACTCCGCGCACCTGGAACCGTAACTCGAACCAGTTCGAAGACGGTCAGGCCCTGTTCCTGCGCTGCTCCGCGTGGCGCGACATGGCCGAACATTGCGCGCAGAGTCTGTCCAAGGGCATGCGCGTCATCGCGCAAGGCCGTCTGCAGCAGCGTTCCTACCAGGCGCAGGACGGTTCCCAGCGAACCGTCATCGAGATGCAGGTCGACGAAATCGGCCCGTCCCTGCGCTACGCGACCGCCCAGGTGACCCGTCAAAGCTCGTCCGGCAACGGAGGCTTCAGCGGCAATCGCGGCGGCTACAACAACGCCAACAACAACGGCGGTTTCGGCGGCAACAACGGCGGATATCAGGGTGGCTCCAGCTATGCTGGCGGCGCCGGATATCAGGGTGGAGCCTCCGCTCCGGTCAACGCCGCTCCCGCACAGTCCGCTCCGGCCTCGGACCCGTGGTCAAGCTCGGATAACTCCGGCTCGTCCTTCGGTTCCTTCGGCGCGTCCCAGTCCTTCGGAGGTTCCTCCGAATTCGGCGGCGACAGCGACGAACCGGAATTCTGACGGACCGAACCCCGTCCGCAACATAGGCGAACAGCGAAACAAGCAGCTTAATCGCAGTATTTCCAGATTTTAAGGAGAACATCAAGATGTCACGCAAGAGGCCGCAGCCGCCGGTCAAGCCGTTTAAGAAGAAGCCGAATCCACTGAAGGCCGCCAAGGTCACCGAGATCGATTACAAGGACGTCGCCCTGCTGCGTAAGTTCATCTCCGATCGCGGCAAGATTCGTTCCCGTCGTATCACCGGTGTCACCGTGCAGGAGCAGCGCGAGATCTCCAAGGCTATCAAGAACGCCCGCGAGATGGCCCTGCTGCCGTACGCCACGTCCGGCCGCTGATCTTAGAGAGGTTTGAACAATGGCTGAAACTAAGGTTATTCTCACCAAGTCCGTCAACCACCTGGGTCACCCGGGTGACGTCGTGGCCGTCAAGTCCGGCTACGCCCGCAACTACCTGTTCCCGCAGGGCCTGGCCTTCGCTTGGTCCAAGGGTGCCGCCGCCCAGATCGAGGCCATGAAGCGCGCTCGTCTGGCCAAGGCCGTCGCCACCCGCGAGGATGCCGTCGCCGCCAAGGCCGCCATCGAGGGCACTACCGTCGAGATCGCTGCCAAGGTTTCCGAGTCCGGCAAGCTGTTCGGCGGCATCTCCGCAGAGAAGATCGCCATCGCGCTCTCCTCCAAGGTTGAGGTCAACCCGAAGAACATCACCGTTGAGCCGATCAAGACCACCGGTGACTTCCCGGCAACCGTCGCCCTGCACCCGGAAATCACCGCCAACTTCTTCGTGAAGGTCGTCGCTGAGTGATTTCGCCCCATTCACCGCTCGACGTCCTTACGGACCGGCGGTGAATGACTTCAGGCT
>ENA-ORRO01002900-ORRO01002900.1-human-gut-metagenome-genome-assembly--contig:-NODE-2900-length-10398-cov-3.359180_pt1 | contig 10398 bp, 8 predicted proteins | sample MGYA00242176_ERZ509136 | MGnify/ENA primary metagenome ERZ509136 (study PRJEB26280, sample SAMEA2338644) | human gut metagenome | biome: human gut; feature: human-associated habitat; material: faeces... | reverse complement strand
CCCCGCATAACGCTCCTTCAAAGTCATTGTCTTCCAGTTTTAAGCCGGAATCCTTCCGGCGGATTTTCTATAATTTGGTCAGTTTGGCGAATTTGGCCAGCAGGGTTTTCTCCCCGTATCCGGAAAATTCGACCACCAGTTTATGATCCGACGCCAATGTTTCGATGCGGCGGATGACCCCCGCGCCGAACTTCAGGTGCGACACCCGGTCGCCGACCGAATAATCGCCGCACGATGCGGGCGCGGCTCCCTCGACCAGCGACGATTCGCCCTGCCGGATGCCGACGCTGCGCATCCCGGCCGTCGAACGGGTCGGCTGGACAACGACGGGACGCTGCGCCTCCGATTTTACCCCGGCGGACGAACCTCCGCCGAAACGCGCCCCGGCCTGCGAACCGCCCGCCGCAGGCTTCTGCTGGTAGCGGTAGTCGAAACGGCGGCGCAGCTCGTCGAGCGCCGAGGAGCCCTCTCCCCGCCCGGCCGAGCGGCGGACGGGTTCCCGCTCCTCCTGCATCGCATCCGTTTCCAGGTAACGGCTGGCGATCTCGCGCAGAAAGCAGCTCGGACGCGAGAACTCCATATTGCCCCACTTGAAACGCATCTCGGCATAGGAGAGCGTAGCCAACTCCTTGGCCCGGGTCAGCGCCACGTAAAAGAGCCGCCGCTCCTCCTCGAAACCGTCGGGCGACTCCACGGCCCGCTGCGACGGGAAGAGGTTCTCTTCCAATCCGACGATATACACGAATTTGTATTCCAGTCCTTTGGCCGAATGCACGGTCATCAGCGTCACCTTGTTGCGATCCTGGGGATCGTCCTTGTCCATGTCGGTCATCAGCATCACCCCCTGCAACCACTCCTCGATCGTAGCCCGCTCCTCTTGCTGACGCTCTCCGGCCCGGATCTCGGCCTCGCGCTGCTCGTTGAAGAGCTGCATCGAATTGAGCAGCTCCTCGATATTGTCCAGCGCACTGGTCGCCTCGGGGGTGTTCTCGGCCCGGTAAGCGCCGATGATCCCCGAACGGGTCGCAATTTCGAGTCCCAGGTCGTACAGTCCCTTTTCGGCCCGGGCCAACGACAGCCCCCGGACGAGGGCCACGAACTCGGCCACCTTGCGGACGATGGTCTTCTGCACGGGATCCGTCACCGGCTCGGCCGTCAGCGCATCCACCGCTTCCCACATCGACAAATTACGAGCTTTGGCCAGCAAAGCGATCCGCTCTACGGTCGTATCGCCGATACCCCGGGCAGGGTAATTGACGATCCGCTTGAAGGCCTCGTCGTCGCGGGGGTTGATAACCAGCCGGATATAGGCCAGCAGATCCTTGATCTCCTTGTGGTCGTAGAACGAATTGCCCTTGTAAATACGATAAGGTATTCCTTTGCGGCGCAGCGCGTCTTCGAGCGCCTGGGACTGGTTGTTGGTGCGGTACAGAATCGCTGCCTCGGCCCACTCATCGCCCGCAGCCCGCACCTTGTCGCGCAGGTCGCTGACCACCATTTCGGCCTCCTCGCGGTCGGTATAGGCTCGGAGCACGCGGATCTTTTCGCCCATATCCCCTTCCGAAAAGCACTTCTTCTCCATGCGTTTCGAATTGCGTTCGATCACCGAATTGGCCGCCTCGACGATCGTGCGCGTCGAGCGGTAATTCTGCTCCAGCTTGAAGATCATCGCGTTGGGGAAATCCTTCTTGAACGAAAGGATGTTCTCGATCTTGGCCCCCCGGAACGAATAGATCGACTGGGCGTCGTCGCCCACCACGCAGACCTTCGAATGGAGCTGCGACAGGCGCCGGATGATGACGTACTGGGCATAGTTGGTATCCTGGTACTCATCGACCAGGATGTATTTGAACTGCTCCTGGTAACGGGCCGTCACGTCGGGACAGTCCCGCAGCAGGATGTTGGTCTGCAACAGCAGGTCGTCGAAATCCATCGCCCCGTTCCGCTTGCAGCGGGCGCAATAGATGTTGTAGATGTTGCCGAACTCGGGAATCTGCATCCGCCGGTCTTCGGCTGCGGCACCCGCATTGGCCAGGTAAGCGCCCGGCGTCACCAGGCAGTTCTTGGCGTAGGAGATGCGCGAGGCGAGCATCGCAGGTTTATACTTGGTATCGTCCAGGTTCAACTCCTTGACGATGGTTTTCAGAAGGTTCTTGCAGTCCGACGGCTCGTAAATCGTAAAACTCTGAGGGAAGCCGATCCGTTCGGCGTTGTCGCGCAGAATGCGCGAAAAAACCGAGTGGAAGGTTCCCATGCGGATATAGCGGTGCCGTCCGTCCGGCAGCATCTGGGCGATGCGTTCGCGCATCTGCTCGGCGGCCTTGTTGGTGAAGGTGAGGGCGAGAATGTTGTACGGAGCCACCCCCTGCTCGATCATATAGGCGATGCGCGAAGTAAGAACGCGCGTCTTGCCCGACCCGGCGCCCGCAATGATGAGCGACGGCGAATCGTAGTTCACCACCGCATCCCGCTGGGCCTGATTCAGGCCTTTCAATATTTGAGATTCCATAACGTGCAAATATAGCGATTTCCCGGCAACGACGGAGCGTCCGCAGCCGAATAATACGACGGAGCGCCGCAACCGAAGGCGAACCTGCGGGACCCCCTCCGCCCGATCTTCGCCCCGAAGCGGCGCCCGGGTACGGTTTTTCAACCGGGGCACCGCCCCGCATCAGGGCGAAAAGAGCGGTCGGGATTTTCGATTTTCGAAAAAAATACATATTTTGCAATAATTTTGTAGGGTATGCGTTGCATAAATACCGAAAACAACGAAAAATCGAAAATACACACCGAAAAATGAGTGAAGTCATCAACATCAAGGAACTCAACGAACGGATCGAACGCGAAAGCGTCTTCGTCGATACGCTGCGCAGCGAAATGGGCAAGGTGATTATCGGACAGAATCACCTGATCGACACCCTGCTGATCGGCCTGCTCTCCAACGGGCACATCCTGTTGGAAGGCGTGCCGGGGCTGGCCAAAACGCTGGCCATCACCACGCTGGCCAAGGCGGTCGATGCCGATTTCTCGCGCATTCAGTTCACCCCCGACCTGCTGCCGGCCGACCTGATCGGTACGCTGATCTACTCGCAGAAGAAGGAGGAGTTCCTCGTCCGCAAAGGCCCCGTATTCGCCAACTTCGTCCTCGCGGACGAGATCAACCGCTCGCCGGCCAAGGTGCAGTCGGCTCTGCTCGAAGCCATGCAGGAGCGGCAGGTGACCATCGGCGACGAAACCTATCCGCTGCCCGAGCCCTTCCTGGTGCTGGCGACGCAGAACCCGCTGGAGCAAGAAGGTACTTACCCGCTGCCCGAGGCGCAGGTCGATCGTTTCATGCTGAAAGCCAAGATCTCCTACCCCCAGAAACAGGAGGAGCGCGACATTATGCGTATGAATCTGGCCGGGGAAGGACTCCCGAAGGTCAATAAAGTGACTTCGCCCGAAGACATCGTCAAGGCCCGCCGCGTAGTCGAAGAGGTCTATATGGACGAAAAGATCGAAAAATACATCATCGACATCATCTTCGCCACCCGCGAACCGGCCGAATACAACCTCGAAAAACTGCAGCCCCTGATCGCTTACGGCGGCTCGCCCCGTGCGTCGATCTCGCTGGCCAAGGCTGCCCGGGCCTACGCCTTCATCCGCCGCCGGGGTTACGTGATTCCGGAGGACGTGCGGGCCGTCTGCCACGACGTACTGCGTCACCGCATCGGACTCACCTACGAAGCCGAGGCCGAGAACATCACCACAGAGCAGATCATCACCGACATCCTGAACAACGTAATCGTACCCTAATTGAAAATGCAATAATGCAGGAGACCGAAAACGATATCCTGAAACGAGTCCGCAAGATCGAGATCAAAACCCGGGGGCTTTCCAACGAAATCTTCGCCGGAAAGTATCACACGGCCTTCCGGGGACGCGGCATGTCGTTTTCCGAAGTGCGCGAATACCGCGCCGGCGACGACGTGCGCGACATCGACTGGAACGTCACGGCCCGCTCGCGCACGCCCCACATCAAGGTCTACGAAGAGGAGCGCGAGCTGACGATGATGCTCCTGGTGGATGTCAGCGGCTCCCGGATGTTCGGCACCACGGACCGCCTGAAGAAAAACCTGCAAACCGAAATCGCCGCCGTGCTGGCCTTCTCGGCCTCGGAGAACAACGACAAGGTGGGCTGCATCTTCTTCTCCGACCGGATCGAGAAATTCATCCCCCCGAAAAAGGGGCGCAGCCATATCCTGGCCATCATCCGCGAACTGGTCGGCTTCGAGCCGCAATCGCGGGGGACCCGTATTTCGGAAGCGCTGCGTTTCCTGACCAACGTCACCAAAAAACACTGCACGGCCTTCCTGCTCTCGGACTTTCTCGATCCCGGCAAGGACCGTACGGCGCTCGAGGACGCGCTCAAGATCGCTTCCGGAAAACACGACCTGGTGGAAATCCGCGTCAGCGACCCCCGCGAAGCCGAACTGCCCGACGTAGGGATCGTCGAAATGAAAGACGCCGAAACGGGCCGAAAAGCGTGGGTGGACACCTCCTCGGCCCGGGTGCGGGAGCACTACGCCCGCGTCTGGCAGGAGCGGAGCGCCGCCATCCTCTCGGCGCTCAAACACCACCGCATCGACACGGCCGAGGTATCGACCGACGGGGATTACGTCGTGGAACTCATCAAACTATTCAAACAGCGATGAAGTCGATCCCAAATAACCCGGCATCAACCTGCTCTCCGTTCGCACGCAACGGCGGTATTCAACCGTCCGCCGCCGCAGAGCGGCAAAATGCCGCGCAAACACCTCCTTCGGAAGCGGTGCCCGTCGGCCTGCGGTCTTCGGGTCGTCCGAAAGCCGGTCGGACATCCATCACGAAAAGAGTAAAAACAGCTCTGGCGACAGCTCTTCTGACGGGGCTGACGACCGTTCTGTACGCCGCACCGCCGACGATCACCGCCCGCGTCGAACCCGACAGCATCGGAATCGGCGACCGCTTCGACGTGGTGATCGACGTCGATCGTGATTTGGTGCAGGTCGTGGAATTTCCCACCTTCAACCCGCCTCCGCAGAGCGGACTGGAGGTCGTCGAATCGCATCCGGTGGACACCCTCCGGCGCGACGGACGTCACCTGAGCCTGCGCAAACGCTACACGCTGGCGGCGTTCGAGGAGGGCAACCTCGGCCTGGGACGCGCACAAGTGCTCTATCTGGACAAGAACATCACCGACACGCTCTATACCGCCGACACCCTGCGGCTGCAGGTGGGAACCTTTCAGATCGACTCCACGTCGCACACGATCTACGACATCAAAGCCCAGCGCACGCTGCCCTTCCGCTACGGCGAAATCAGCGGCTACGTCCTCTGGAGCCTGCTGGGTTTGATCGTCCTGGGCGGCGCGATCTACGCAGGCCGCCGCCTGATGGCCCGCTACGCCCGCAAGGTACGCGACATCTTCCGTCCCGCACCGCCCCTGCCGCCCCACATCGCGGCCATCCAAGCGCTCGAAACGCTCCACAACCAGAAACTCTGGCAGAGCGGACGCCACAAACAGTATTACTCGGGCCTGACGGACATCCTGCGCACTTATCTGGCCGGACGATACGGCTTCGGCGCGATGGAGATGACCTCTGACGAAATTCTCGCGGCAGTCCGCCGTTACGACCTGCCGCAGAAATGCGTCATGGACCTGCAGGCGATCCTCCGGGACGCCGACCTGGCGAAATTCGCCAAAGCCCAGTCCGAAGGGACGACCAACGAAGACAACTACCTGAACGCCTACTATTTCGTCGAGGAGACCAAGCCTGCGGAAATCGCGGAGGAGGGCACCGAACAGGACGACACCCAATAGCATCCGACACGCCATGCCAAACAGAATCCTACTGATATTCATCACCCTGTTGCTCGGAATCGGCAGCGCCTCGGCCCAGAAATACCCCGAGCGCAGCCTCGTGCGCAAGGGCAACCGGGATTTCGCGAAGGAGCGGTACGACCGCAGCATCGAACGCTACACGCAGGCGCTCGAAGCGGCCCCCGAAAACTTCGAGGCCGCCTACAACCTGGGGGGCGCCCTCTACCGTACCGAAAAATACGAGGAGGCGGCCAAGATGCTCGAACGCATCGCCGCAGACTCCACCCGCACCGACCAGGAACGGGCCGAGGCTTTCTACAACCTCGGCAACGCCCAATTCAAACAGGAAAAATACCCGGAAGCGCTCGAAAGCTACAAGAACTCCCTGCGGATGAATCCTGCCGACCAGGAGGCCAAGTACAACTACGCCTACACCAAGCGACTGCTGCAAAAACAGCAGAACGAGGATCAAAACAAAGATCAGAACAAGGACCAGCAGAACAGCGGCGGTCAGGATCAGAATCAAGACAAAAACAAGGATAATAATTCGGACAAAGACCGGCAGCAGGACAAGGGCGGCGAGCAACAGGATCAACAAGACCGGCAGAACGGTCAGAATGATCCCGACAAGAACGGACAAAATCCCGACGAACAGCCGCAGGATTCCGACAAGCCGGACAGCGACGACCGGCAGCCCGGCCAACCCCGCGAAAACGGCATCTCCCTGGAAGAACAGGAACGGATGCTGGATGCGATCCAGGCCCAGGAGGACAAGACCCAGGAGAAACTCAAGGAGAAAGCCGGGGTCGCGGTACGCGGCAATAAAAACTGGTAACGAATCAATTCTGAAACGGCTATGCAATTCGCCTCTCCATACTTTTTGTGGCTGCTCGCGGTCATTCCGCTCATGGTGGTCTATTACGTCTGGCGGACCCGTCAGGGCGGCGCTTCGATCCAAGTATCGACCATCGACGGTGTCGCCGAAGCACCGCGCACCGTACGTTATTACCTGCGGCATCTGCCTTTCGCGCTGCGCTGCGCGGCCGTCGCGCTCCTCATCGTAGCGCTGGCCCGCCCCCAATCGGTCGATGAAGGCTCGACGAGCAACACCGAAGGCATCGACATCGTGCTGGCGATCGATATTTCGACCTCGATGCTGGCCCAGGACCTCCAGCCCGACCGCATCCAGGCAGCCAAGCAGGTCGCCGGCAACTTCATCACCGACCGCCCCGGAGACCGCATCGGACTGGTGGCCTTCGCGGGCGAAGCCTTCACCCAAAGCCCGCTGACGACCGATCAGGGAACGCTGCAAACCCTGCTGGGACGCCTGCGCAGCGGCGTGGTGGAGGACGGCACGGCCATCGGCAACGGACTGGCGACGGCAATCAACCGCCTGCGCGAGAGCAACGCCAAGAGCAAGGTCATCATCCTGCTGACCGACGGAGAGAACAACCGGGGCGAAATCGCTCCCCTCACGGCTGCGGAGATCGCCCGTGACCAGGGCATCCGCGTCTATACGATCGGTGTCGGAACGCAGGGCAAGGCTCCTTATCCGTTCCAGACGGCCTTCGGTGTCCAGTATATGGATGTCGATGTGGAGATCGACGAGCCGACCCTGAAGCAGATTGCCGCTACGACCGGCGGACAGTATTTCCGTGCGACGGATAATGCCAGCCTGAAGGAGATCTATTCGGAAATCGATAAGATGGAGAAGACGAAGATCAGCGTGCAGGAATACAGTAAAAAGCAGGAAGAGTACAAGAATTGGGCGATCCTGCTGTTCTCGCTGTTGCTGGTCGAGATATTATTGAGAAATACATTGTTAAGAAATATACCGTAAATATAAAAGGCTTATGTTTCGTTTTGCACATCCGGACTTTTTATACTTGCTCTTCTTGCTTCCCGTACTGGTTGCATTCTATGTGTATGCAATCGTCTTGAAAAAGAAGGCAATCAAGAAATATGGTAATCCCGAATTGTTGGCAGAGTTGATGCCGGAGGTTTCTCCCAAGCGTCAGCATCTGAAGTTTTGGCTGTTGTTCGGAGCCATCACGATGGTTATCATAGTTATGGCCGGACCGCAGTTCGGCTCCAAACTGGAGACAGTGAAGCGTCAGGGAGTGGAGATCATGGTTTGTCTGGACGTATCCAATTCGATGTTGGCAGAAGATGTCTCGCCGGATCGCCTGTCCAAGGCCAAGCAGATGTTGTCCAAGCTGACTGACGGCTTTTCTAATGATAAGGTCGGACTGATCGTTTTCGCAGGAGATGCTTTCACGCAGCTTCCTATCACTTCCGATTATGTCTCGGCCAAGATGTTCCTTTCATCCATCAACCCGTCGATGGTGTCGACACAAGGTACGGCTATCGGCGCAGCTATCAACCTGGCGATGCGTTCCTTTACACCGAGCGAGACATCGGACAAGGCGATTATCCTGATCACCGATGGCGAGAACCACGAAGACGATGCCGTGAAAGCCGCTGCCGCAGCAGCAGAATACCAGCAGTAGGATCACAATCAGCCAGATGCAGGAGCAATTGTTGTTGTCAAAGCACATGCCGTTCACCTCACTTGTTTTCTGTATGGGCTATTCTATGCCGGACTTGGCTCCGGCGTATCTTGTCCGGGGCAGACCCGGCGAAAAAACAGAAAGGAACCAAACAAGATGTCCGATTATCAGAATTCCGATACGGCCAAATGGGATGCCGATCAGGTTCGCAGACAGACCGGCGAGACGCAGAAGGCCGCCAAGGGAAAGAAAAAACGCCGCTTTGGCTGGCTGATCTACCTGGCATGCGTGATCGTGGGGTCGTGCCTGCTGGCCGGTCTGGGCTGGCTGGCTGTCAACGATGTGTGCGCCCTGAATAAAGCGCCCCTGACCGCCACCATTGAGGTGGAGAGCGGCGATTCCGTGGGAAAGGTGGCTACCAAGCTGAAGAAAGCCGGGCTCATCGACTCCAAGCTGCTGTTTATGATCACCAGTCCGGTGTTCCATGCCAGCCGCTATATTCAGCCCGGCGTGTATGAGCTGAACACCGACATGGACTTCAACTGTCTCATCAAGTCCATGCAGCCTACCGGCGGCGTGGCGGCTACCGTGACCGTCACCATTCCCGAGGGCTACACCGTGGAGCAAATCATCCAGCTGCTGGCGGAGAACGACGTGTCCGACGCCGCAGCCCTGGAGGAATCTGCCAAAAATCATGTGTTCGACAAGTTCGACTTTGTGGACAACGAAAATCTGGGCAGCGTCAGCCGCCTGGAGGGATACCTGTTCCCGGATACCTACGAGTTCTATGTGAAGGAGAATGCCGATTCGGCCCTGAGCCGCCTGCTGTCCAACTTCCAGGACCGCATTATGGACGACCCGGATATTGCGCCGCTGCTCGCCAATTCTTCCTATAGCCTGAAGGAGATCGTCATCATGGCGTCCCTTATCGAGAAGGAGACGGACGGTACCGACCGTGCCGTGATTTCTTCCGTCATCCACAACCGGCTGGAGAACGTGGGCGAGACGGCCCACCTGCTCCAGATTGACGCATCCCTGGTGTATGCCGCCGGACGGGAGATCACCGAGGATGACTATCAGACCCTGGACAGTCCCTATAACCTGTATACCCACCAGGGCCTGCCCCCCACGGCCATTGCCAACGCCGGTAAGGCGTCTATTGTAGCTGCCCTGAAGCCGGATAAGACCAACTACTATTTTTATGTGCTCAACCCCGATACCCAACGTCATGTGTTCAGCCAGACTCTGGCCGAGCACAACGCCAACCTGCGTAAGTTCGGGTGATGGCCGAAGTGAGAAAGAAGCCGGAGCTGCTGGCTCCGGCCGGGGATTGGGAAAAGCTGCAAATGGCTGTTTTATACGGGGCGGACGCCGTGTATCTGGCGGGCACGTCCTTTGGCATGCGGTCCTTTGCGGGAAATTTCAGTGATGAAGAGCTGCCCCGGGCGGTGGAATTTGCCCACCGCCGCGGAGTGAAGGTCCACGCTACCGTGAACACCATGCCCCGCAGCGGCGAGGTGGACCGCCTGCCCGAGCACCTGGAAAAGCTCAACGACGCCGGTGTGGATGCCTTGATCCTGGCAGACCTGGGGGCTTTTACCCTGGCGGGAAAGTACGCTCCCCGGTGCCAGCGGCACATCAGCACCCAGCAGTCCATTGCCAACTATGCCTGCGCCCAGGCGTGGTTCGACCTGGGGGCGCAGCGGGTGGTGCTGGCCCGGGAGCTGGGGATGGACGAGATCCGGGAGATCCGCCGTCGGGTGGACCCGGCGCTGGAGATCGAGACCTTCTGCCACGGGGCCATGTGCGTATCCTACTCCGGGCGGTGTCTGCTGTCCAACTACATGACCGGACGGGACTCCAACCGGGGTGCCTGCGCCCAGCCCTGCCGCTATCAGTACGCACTGATGGAGGAGAAGCGCCCCGGGGAGTATTTCCCGGTGTTCGAGGACGAGAAGGGCACCTACATCATGAATTCCCGGGATATGTGCATGATCGACCACTTGGACGACCTGATGGCCGCCGGGGTGGACTGCCTGAAGATCG
>ENA-ORRO01002879-ORRO01002879.1-human-gut-metagenome-genome-assembly--contig:-NODE-2879-length-10443-cov-3.690605_pt1 | contig 10443 bp, 6 predicted proteins | sample MGYA00242176_ERZ509136 | MGnify/ENA primary metagenome ERZ509136 (study PRJEB26280, sample SAMEA2338644) | human gut metagenome | biome: human gut; feature: human-associated habitat; material: faeces... | reverse complement strand
GGTCCAGTAGCAGCCGGTCGCGCCGCCCTCGTACTCGACGAGGACCACATCGTTGTCATCGAGCACGCGGCCGGGGACGACGACGTCCATCTTGGCCAGCACGCGCCTGATCTTCAGGCCCGTCAGCATCGACACGGCGTTTTCCACATGCGTGCCGAGGTCGCCCAGGCAGTTGACGCCGCCGGACTGCTTCGGGTCGCAGCGCCATTCGCCCTGCTTGCCGCCCCACTCGCCCTCATAGGCGAGCCAGCCCTGCGGATACTCCGCCATGACCGTGCGGATCTTGCCGAGCTTGCCCTCGGCGATATAGCGGCGGATATGCTTGGCCGTCACATGGCCCATATAGGTGTAGGTCACGAGGAAGAGCAGGCCCTTTTCCTCGGCCAGCGTCTCGAGCTCCTTCGCCTGCTCCGCCGTCAGGCACAGCGGCTTGTCGCACGCGACATGGATCCCGGCCTCCAGGAAGGCCTTGCAGGCGGGATAATGCGTCACGTTCGGCGTGACGATGGTGACAAAGTCGATGCCGTCTTCGCGTCCGGCCTCCGCCTTTGCCATTTCATCGAAGGTTGCGTAGCAGCGGTCCGGCGCAATGCCGAGCTGCACGCCGGTCTCGCGGCATTTTTCAGGCGTTCTGGAAAAGCAGCCCGCCACCAGCTCCGCCTGACCATCCAGATTGATCGCGCGCCGGTGCGCGTCGCCGATAAAGGAACCCGGCCCGCCGCCGACCATACCGTATCTGAGTTTTTTCATTGCTTCGCGCTCCTGACGTCATGAAATTCTTGTGTGTAAAAAAATTCCGTTTTTAACCGGTTTTTTCACAATTTTTTCGATTTACTAAATCTTTTATATATCTTTTCATCGTAAACTCACAACCAATATCTTGCGATTTCAGTCCGACAATCTTGCGCTCCTCTTCTTTTTGTATGAGCCTCCAATCCTCCCCTCTGCATTTTGTTGATTTTGTCCATTGATTTTTGCTGATTATAAAATACACCCCGCCGGTCTGACCGGCGGGGGGGGGACTTACAGGATCTGCAGGATATCGCCCTTGAGGTAGAGAGACTGCTCGGAGGACAGGCTGGCGGGGGGATCGCGGGACTGCATCAGCGGCTCGAGCAGGCGCGCGTCGCGGCCGGCATCCTGCGCGGCCTCGCGCAGCATCCGGAGAAACAGCTCCGGCGTCATGAACTGGCTGCACGAGCAGGAGACGAGGAAGCCGCCCGGGCGTACGAGCTTCATGCACTGCAGATTGAGCTCCTTATACCCGCGGTAGGCGCTTTCGAGCACCTTGCGGCTCTTGGCGAAGGCGGGCGGGTCGCAGATGACGAGCCCGTACTGCCGTCCTTCGGCGGCATACTGCCGGGCAAGGTCAAAGACGTTCGCGCAGGTCGTCGTGACGCGGTCGGCCACGCCGTTAAGTTCTGCATTTCGCCGCACGAGGGCCAGCGCCTCCTCCGACACATCCACTGCCTCGACCGACGCCGCACCGTAGAGCGCGGCATGGATGGAAAAGCCGCCGGTGCAGCAGCACAGGTCGAGCACATCCTGCCCGGGCGCGTAGGGCTTCAGCCGCCCGCGGTTTTCCTGCTGGTCGAGGAAATGGCCGGTCTTCTGCCCGTTTTCGATGCAGACGAGCATCCGCGCGTCGTGCTCCCGGATGATGAGCTCCTCCGGGACCGTGCCGTAGACGCAGGCCTTGATCTGCGGCAGCCCCTCTTTTTCGCGCACGGGCAGATCGTCCCGCTCATAGATCCCGCGCGGGGCAAAGATCTCCGCGAGGATCTCCACCAGCGTTTCTTTCCACTGCTCGAGACCGAGGCAGGCGATCTGGAACGACAGGCAGTCGGCAAATTTGTCGACGGTCAGCCCCGGCAGCCCGTCCGACTCGCCGAAGACCACCCGGCACGAGTCAGAAAAGCCCAGCGTCTGCCGCGTCTGCCACGCCGCGCGGATGCGGCGGGCGAAAAAGTCACGGTCGATCGTCTCCTCCGCCCGACGCGTGAGCACGCGGACGGTCAGCTTCGACCGGGCGTTAAAGAACCCGCGGGCCACGAAGTGCTGGCGGCTGTCCAGCACGTCGACGACGCAGCCGTCGATGCAGATATCGTCCGCCCAGTCCAGCTCGTTGTCATAGATCAGCTTCTGCCCCTTCAGCACACCGGCTTCCTCCCCCCGGCGCAGGCAGACCTTCGGATAGTCCATAGCTCCTCCTATAGCTCGAGCGTATAGCGCTCGCAGGCATTGATGATGGTGGTGCCGCCGCGCTGCAGCACGCGGGGGATCGCATGGCCGTACTCCGTATGCACGTGGCCGTGGATCAGATAGCGCGGCTGATAGCGGTCGAGCAGCGGCAGGAAGGCCTCAAAGCCGCAGTGGGCAAAGTCCTCCGCGTCGCCGAAGCCGCGGGCCGGGGCGTGCGTAAGCACGATATCGACGCCGCCCGCGCGGCGGATCTTCCAGCCGAGCTTCCGGATGCGGGCTTCCATCTGCCGCTCGGTGTACTGGTTCCGCCCCCCGGAATACAGGGGGCTGCCGCCAAGACCCACGATCCGCAGGCCGCCCACCGTCACGAGCTTGTCTTCGATGCACTCGCAGCCCTCCGGCGGGCGCGATTCGTAGTTGTCGTCATGGTTCCCCCGGACGTAGAGCAGGGGCGAGCGGCCGAGCGTGGCGAGAAACGTCAGATATTCGGCCTTCAGATCCCCGCACGAGAGCATCAGGTCATACTCCCGCAGACAGCCGGGCTTGTAAAAATCCCAGAGATAGCGGCTCTCCTTGTCCGCAAGCAGAAGCAGCTTCACAGCAGCGGCCCCCTTTTCTTCGGCTGGAGCGCATCGCGGTAGACGCCGAGCAGGCGCACCATCGGCTGCGCCATCGGCAGCAGCTCCTCATAATCCGGGATCTTGCCGGTGACATTGCTGCACAGCCAGTCCATACGCAGGATCGTTTCCGGCGAGAACCACTGCTCGCCGTCATTGCGCAGCGTGCCCTCCTGGTCGGTGATGCGGCGGTGGAAGGGGGTCAGCTCACCGTGCACCAGCGCCTCACGCAATACCCGCAGCAGCTCCCGCGGGCCGTCCGGCACGCTGGGGGCCAGCTGCACGTCGACCGCGCCGCTGGCAAAGCCCCACCAGTAATTGACCGCCCCGGCAGCACTCAGCTCGTCCCAGCCGCCGCGCAGGATGCTGCGCGCGAGGCGGATGTAGATCTCGCCCCAGTTGCGGATCGGCAGCGCCTCGCGCCGCGGCTTTCCGTCCTCTACGCGGCACAGGCCGCGCCAGCCGTTCTCTTGCCCCGGCCGCTTGAGGTCGTGGGCGCAGATCATGCCGAGCCCCTCCGCCGCCAGCGCGGCGGCAGGCTCCTGCTCGCAGCACGACCAGCGCAGCAGGATCTGCGCGTCCGGCCGCGTCAGCTGCGCGCCGAGCGCGAAGGCGTTGATGGCCGCGGGCGTACCGAAGACCGGCGCGTCGGCGACGTAGCCGATGCGCGCGTCCTCTGCCAGCGTCCCGGCCAGCGCGCCGAGCAGGAATTTGGCCTCATAGATCCGGCTGTAGTACGTCCGGACGCCGGGATACGGCATATCGACCGAGCAGTTGAGAAAGCGCACGCCCGGATACTTGGGCGCGAGCTTGCGGCAGGCGAAGATCAGCGGCACCGTCGTGGTGAAGACGACCTGCGCGCCGTCGGCCGCGGCCTGTTCAAGCGCGTCCTCGGGACTCGGATAGTCCGTCACGAGATAGACCCGCGCGTCGATGGCCTCGCCGAGCGCCTGCACCAGTCCGTAGGGAGTCGAGTGGTCGCCCCCGACCAGGCCGACGTCGTATTGGGCCGAGAGGTCGCGGTAGCCTTCCATGAAATCTTCGATCCATCCTTCGGGCAGGTCGTGCGGGATAGCCAGCGAGAGCAGGGTTGCGATCGGGCGGGCGCCCATCGCCGCGACATCGCTCAGATTGACGGCCAGGGATTTACGGCCCAATTCACGCGCCGAGGTCGCCCGGCGCAGGAAGTGGATGTTTTCGGCCAGCAGGTCGGCGGTGAAGACCAGCGATTCGCCGCTGCCCAGCGGGAAGACCGTGCAGTCGTCCCCGATGCCGTCGAATCCGTTGCGGGGAATTGCGGCGAACATGTCGCGGATCGTGTCGATAAGTCCGAATTCAGTCATGTCGAATGGCGGTTTGTGCGGAGCGGCGGCGTTCGGGTAAATTGAACGGACGCGGCCGAAGTCCGGAATGTAGCAAAGATACGAATAAGCCGAGCGCAAAAGCAAATTTTATTTGTATTTTGCCGAGGCGCGTCTTATCTTCTACAAAGATAGCGAAAGCCGAGAGCAATTATGAGAACTTGTTCTTGAAAATTGCCGAACCGCATCCTGTCTTCTGCAAAGATAGCCAAAGCCGGGAGGATACGAAAATTTATTTTCGGCGCCCGGGTCGTCCCGACTTTCGGACGGGTGTGAAATGTGTGTGAATTCGATGCGAATCGGAGGATCTTGCGGCGTATATCCGGGTTTTTCACTATTTTTGTAAGCAGGAATGACGAAGGCGTGCCCTTCGTGCCGTTTGTCTGGCTGGGGATAGTCGGAGCGCTGCCTGTGCTGTGGATGTTTTCGGGATTTTCGGCTCGTCGAAGTGTCCGTTTTCGGATTACGACGGAAGATATTCGGAACGATGCGAGTTCTGTCTGTCGGGTGCTCGTGCGTAAAGGATTGGTGCGCGATCGAATGGCGGAAAAGCTTCGGATAGAGGCGGATTCCGGATTCCAGGTGTAATTTTGATTTGAAACGATATAATTTAACAAGAAGCTGTATGTGGGGAGAGAAGAAAACCAAGATCGTAGCCACGTTGTCGGATTTCCGCGCCAACGAAGAATTTGTACGCGGCCTTTTCGAGGCCGGAATGGACGTAGTACGCATCAATTCGGCGCATGTGACCGAAGAGGGGGCCGCGAAGATCGTCGAGGCGGTGCGCCGGGTCAATCCGGCGATTCCGGTCATTCTGGATACCAAAGGACCTGAAATCCGTGTGACGGCCGTGGCCGACGAGTACGGCGGTGCGATCGGCTTTCAGACCGGGGAGCGCGTGAAGGTGCGCGGGACGGCCGATGGCGAACCTTCGACCCGCGATACGATCTACTTCAACGTGGCGACGGTGGTACGCGATATCGCGGTCGGTGCGCGGTTGTTGATTGCCGACGGGGAGTTGGAACTCCGCGTGACGGACAAGACCGACGAGGAGCTGATGTGCGAGTTCGTGCGGGGCGGCACGCTGCGGTCGCGCAAGAGCGTCAATGTGCCGGGGATGAAGATCGACCTGCCGTCGGTGACGGAAAAAGACCGCCGCTTCATCGAATGGGCCGTGAAGAACGACGTCGATTTCATCGCTCACTCCTTCGTGCGGAGCGCCGGGGACGTGCATGCCGTGCAGGAGATTCTCGACCGTTACGACAGTCCGATCAAGATCATCTCCAAGATCGAGAACCAGCAGGGGATCGACAACCTGGACGAAATCGTCGAGGCTTCGTACGGGGTGATGGTCGCCCGGGGCGATCTGGGGGTCGAACTTCCGGCCGAGGCGATTCCCAACGCGCAGCGGCGTATCGTGGAGCGTTGCATAGCCGCCAAACGACCGGTGATCATCGCTACGCAGATGCTCTATTCGATGGTGCGCTCGCCCCGTCCGACTCGGGCCGAGGTGAGCGACGTGGCCAGTGCCATTTACGAGCGCGTGGATGCCGTGATGTTGAGCGACGAAACGGCTATGGGCGACTATCCGGTGGAGGCCGTGAGTACGATGTCGCGCGTGGCCCGCGAGATCGAGAAGGACGAAACGCATTTTACGCCGATGATCGATATGAACATGGTTTCCGTGAACCACGAGATCACGGCGCAGTTGGCGCGTTCGGCGGTGCGGGCCAGTACGAACTTGCCGATTCGCTATGTGGTGCTCGATACCGCGACCGGACGCACGGGCCGTTATCTGGCCGCTTTCCGGGGCCGGTGTCAGGTCCTGGCGGTTTGTTATACCCGTCATGCGCAGCGTATTCTGGCTCTTTCGTACGGCGTCGTGCCGATCCTGCGTGAACAGCAGTCGCACGAACGCTATCAGGATCGTTACCACTTCGTGATCGACGCCCTGGATTTTATCCAGCGCAAGCATGCGATCGAACCGACCGATCTGCTGGCTGTGGTGGGCGGCAGCTTCGATTCGAAATACGGCGCTTCGTACCTCGAGATTTCGAGCGCCGAACGGTTCCGCGAGCGGGATGCCGTGTGCGACGGCTGCTAAATCCGAAGGGTCGTGGGAGGTGAATTGCGGGACAAGGTCGCAAGCGGTGTAGCGTGGAGCATTGCCGAAAAGGTAGGCTCCATGTTGCTGCAAATGGGGGTGAGTATCGTCATCCTCCGGTTGCTGACGCCCGAGCAGATGGGTATTATGGCTATTCCCGTGGTTTTTTCGTCCCTGGCACTGGTGATGGTGGACAGCGGTTTCTCGCAGACCCTGATCCGAAAGGCGGTGCCGTCGGAGGAGGACTACAAGTCGGTATTCGTCTTCAATATCGCGGTTTCGGTGCTGCTGTACCTGCTGTTGGTGGGGGCGATGCCCTGGATCGCCCGTTTTTACGGGATGCCCGAGTTGGTGCGGATCGCTCCGGTGTTGTTCCTGCTTGTGCCTCTCAATGCCCTGTGCGTGATTCAGAATACGATTTTCACCCGGCAGTTCCGTTTCGCCCGGCTTTCGAAGGTCGTTTTTACTTCGTCGCTCGTAAGCGGACTGGTGGCTATCGGTATGGCTTGGGCCGGATGCGGTATCTGGAGCCTGGTGGGGCAACGGGTAGTGGCGATGGGTGTACGGGCCATGTTGCTGTGGGGGTTGAGCGACTGGCGCCCTCGGGCGGCTTTCGACGCGGGCCGTCTGCGTGCGATGGCTCCGTATAGCTTCCGGTTGCTGGCGACCGATCTGATTTCTTCCGTTTACAACAATGTTTCCCAGCTTTTCGTCGGGAAGCTCTATGCTGCGGATGTGCTGGGCTTTTTCAACCAGGCGCAGAAACTCAAGGAGCTGCCCGTGACATCGACCATGCAGGCCGTTCAGAGCGTGACTTTTCCCGCGCTTTCCAAGATCGCGGACGACGAGCGTAAATTCGCCGAGAGCTACCGGCAGGTAGTAATGATCGTCGCTTTCGTGATGCTGCCGATGATGGCCGGTCTGATTGTCGTCGCTCCTGAAATGGTGGACAGTCTGCTCGGGGAGAAGTGGATGCCGATGGTTCCCTATTTTCAGGTTATTTCGCTGGCCGGAATGTTCGCTCCGATCGCTACGGTTTCGAATAATGTGCTGAAGGTGAAGAGCAACGGTCGGATCATCGTGCGGCTGGAAGTGGTCAAGAAGGTAGTGATGACCCTGGTCCTGATCCTGACGATCCCGCACAGCGTGCTCGCCGTGACGTGGGGCCTGTCGGCGATGGCTTTTTTCGAAATGATCCTCAATTTTGGCGCGACGACCCGGTATGCGGGGCTGACGGCAGGTCGTTTTCTGCGGACGTTGCTGCCTATAGCTTCTGCGACGGCGGCGATGTTCGGTGTGGTTTGGGCTTTCGGACACTTCACCAGCTTCGCACCTCTGCCTACGTTCCTATTGAAAGTGGCGGTCGGCGTGGTCTGTTACGCTGGGTTCGGAGCGTTGTTCCGGCTCGAAGCGATGCGGGTCGCGTGGGAATTAGTAAAAAAGCTCTTCCGGTAAAGGAAGAGCTTTTTTATATCCGGTTTAACCGTTTTCGATCAATGCGAAACCATGTCGAATTTGTTCGGGTATCGCCGGGTACCGGAAACGGAGAAGACTATTATGCGTAAACCTTCGGGGTTCTTTCGCCGCGCAGTACACTCAGGGCGTTGAGCATCAACGCACCCATTTCGTCTTCGCCCGGATAGATGAAGATCGGGGCGAGGAACGAACAGTGTTCGCGGATTACGTCGTTCACCGGTTCGTTGTACGCCACGCCGCCCGTAAGCAGGATGGCATCCACCTGACCTTTGAGAACCGCAGCCATCGCGCCGATCTCCTTGGCGATGCTGTAACTCATCGCGTCGAGCACGGCTTTGGATTTCTGGTCGCCCTTTTCGATGTCGATGCAGATCTGCTGCACGGAGTTCTGGTTCAGGTGAGCCACCAGACCGCCTTTGCCGGCGAGCATCTTCAGCACGTCGCGCTGGCTGTACTTGCCCGAAAAGCAGAGGTTCACGAGCGCTCCGGCAGGCACCGTGCCTGCACGTTCGGGTGCGATCGGGCCGTCGCCGTCGAGGGCGTTGTTGGTGTCGATCACCCGTCCCTTGCAGTGGGCCGAGACCGAAATGCCGCCGCCCATGTGGGCAACGACCAGGTTCAGGTCTTCGTAACGCTTGCCTACCTTTTCGGCATGGCGGCGTGCGATGGCTTTCTGGTTCAGGGCGTGGAAGATCGAAATGCGGGGGCATTCCGGAATACCGCTCAGGCGGGCGATGTCGTCCAACTCATCGACCACGACCGGGTCGGCGATGTAAGCCTTCACGCCGGCGGCCTGGGCGATCTGCTCGGCGATCAGGCCGCCGAGATTGGAGGCGTGTTCGCGCTGGGCGTTCACCAGGTCGTTCTTCAGAGCTGCGTTTACTTCATATACGCCCGATTCGATCGGCTTGATCAGACCGCCGCGACCGATCACGGCCGAGAGGGACTTCACGTCGAAGTTGTTCTTTGCGAGTGCTTCGAGTACCATCTCCTTGCGCCAGTCGAGCTGGTCGATGATGCGCGGGAAACGAGCGATCTCCTCGGCCGAATGGCGCAGGGTGAGCGCCAGCGTAGGCTGCTCGTCGTCATACAGGGCGATCTTCGTCGAAGTCGAGCCCGGGTTGATTGCTAAAATCTTGAATCCCATAAATCCGATACCTGAATTATTTAGCGGCCAGACAAGCCAGTGCGATCGAGTAGAGTTTGGTGAGGCTGGAGTCGCCGCGCGAAGTCAGCACGCAGGGAACTTTGGTTCCCATGACCATCGCCGCGATCTCACCGCCGCCCATGTGCGTGGAAGCCTTGAAGAAGACGTTGCCCGATTCGATGTTGGGGAAGAGCAGACAGTCCGCATCACCTGCGACGGAGGAACCCTTGACCTTCTTGATCTCGGCGGCTTCCTTGTAAAGCGCTACGTCGAGCGACAGCGGACCGTCGATGACGACGTTGCCCAGCTGTCCGCGATCGCCCATCTTGGCGAGCAGAGCGGCTTCGGTCGAGGAGAGCACGCTCGGCAACAACTGCTCCGAAGGTGCGATGCAGGCGATCTTCGGCGTCTTGATGCCGATCAGGTTGGCGATGCGCGTCAGGTAGCCGATCAGGATGGTTTTCTGTTTGAAGTCGGGCTGCGGAATCACCGCTACGTCCGAGATGACCAGTAACTTGGGATAGTTCGGCATTTCGACTACCGCTACGTGGCTCAACGTGCCTTTCGGGGGGAACAGACCTGCGTCCTTATTCAGGATGCCGCGCATGTACTTGTCCGTGGAAACCAGCCCCTTCATCAGTACGTCGGCCTCGCCCGTAACGACGGCATTGACAGCCAGATTGACGCACTTCACGTCGTTGCTCTCGGGGATTATCTTGAAAATGTTGCAATCGATATTTTCTTCTTTGCAAACCTGCTCGATGATCTTGGGATCGCCGAACAGAATCGGCTCTACCAGACCTTCCTTATAAGCTGCATAGACGGCTGCCAGCGTGTGGGCGTCCTGACCGTAAGCGACTGCAAGGCGCTTCTTACCTTTTTTTCTTGCCTCTTCGACAATTTCACTCAAATGTTGCATGGGTTGTGTGTTTTAATATAATTGTTTGGTATTATTTATTGACGATTTCGTAAGTGTCGGTGGCGATGACCAGCTCCTCGTTGGTCGGAACGACGGCCACCTTGACCTTCGAATCCGCTGCGGAGATGATCTTGTTTTCGCCGCGAAGACCTTCGTTGATCTTCCGGTCGAAATGCACGCCCATGAATTCGAGGCCTTCGCAGACCTCCTTGCGGGTTTCGGGCGAGTTCTCGCCGACGCCGCCCGTGAAAACGATCAGATCGACGCCGCCCATTTCGGCTGCGTATTCACCGACGAATTTCTTGATGCGCAGACAGTACATGTCGCGGGCGAGGATCGCACGCGGATTGCCCTCTTCATAGGCTTTGTCGATGTCGCGCATGTCGCTCGATACGCCCGATACGCCGAAAACGCCCGATTGCTTGTTGAGCATGTTGTTCACTTCGGCATAGCTCATTTGCTCCTTTTCGCCGATGAAGGTGACGGCGCTCGGATCGACGTTGCCGCAGCGGGTGCCCATGACCAGACCATCGACCGGCGAGAAGCCCATCGAGGTATCGTAGGACTTGCCGTTCAGCACGGCCGTGATCGAACCGCCGTTGCCGATATGGCAGGGG
>ENA-ORRO01002877-ORRO01002877.1-human-gut-metagenome-genome-assembly--contig:-NODE-2877-length-10450-cov-4.128908_pt1 | contig 10450 bp, 9 predicted proteins | sample MGYA00242176_ERZ509136 | MGnify/ENA primary metagenome ERZ509136 (study PRJEB26280, sample SAMEA2338644) | human gut metagenome | biome: human gut; feature: human-associated habitat; material: faeces... | reverse complement strand
CAGGCAGAAAAGAGAGGAAACTTTATGCAAAAACAGGACATTTACGAACGGATGCGGGCGCTGGGCGTCCCCCTTACCGCGCGGCTCTGCTGCGGTAGCGGGTGCGCTGCAGCATCCGTTCTGTCTCGGCGCGGTGCTGCTCTGCCAGGCGCTGTTCCCGGGCATTTCCGGCGCGCGAGATACTCAACAGCACGCCCATCTCGCTCAGCAACAGCAGCAGACTGGTGCCGCCGGAGGAGAAGAACGGCAGGCTGATGCCGGTGTTGGGGATCAGTGCCGTGCCGACGGCGATATGCAGAAACACCTGCCAGGCGATCTGCGAGATGATGCCGATGCCCAGCACCGTGCCGTACAGGTCGGGCGCGCGCAGGGCGATCATAACGCCCATGATCAGCAGCACCGCAAACGCACCGATGAGGATAACACAGCCGAAGAAGCCCAGCTCCTCACCGATGACGCCGAAGATAAAGTCGTTTTCGGCGTAGGGCAGCCACTGGTGCTTCTGCACGCTCGCGCCGATGCCCACGCCGAACATGCCGCCTGTGGAGATAGCATAGATGCTCTGAAGGGTCTGCCACCCCATACCGGCAGTATCCAGCGGCGCAAGGCCCCAGGCAGCGTCCATACGGCCCGCGGCGTAGCCTTCCCCGCTGGCCAGCCCCTTCAGGAAGTAGCTGCCGGCTACTGCACACGCCGGAACGAGCGGCAGCAGCCAGCGGCCGGGTGAGAGGGTGCAGATGAGCATCGTGGCAAAAATCAGGCAGAGCAGGATCATGGCGGAGTTGTGCGGCTCCTTGTGCAGCAGATACAGGATGGGCAGCAGCGGCAGCGCAGGCTTTATCGCGCCGTACCACAGCCTGTTCTTCTTGTCATAGTCGCGGTCCAGCATATCTGCCGTCCAGATCATGAGTGAGAATTTTGCCAGCTCCGACGGCTGGAAGGAGGCACCGCCCGGCAGATACACCCAGCGGTAGGTGCCGTTGGTGTCCTCCGGGCTGAGCAGCGCCAGGATCAGCAGCACAATGGTGATGATGTACAGACTCTCACTCATTAGACGCAGCGCGCGGTAGTTGATGTTGGACAGGACCCACATAAAGAACAGCCCTACAATTGCAATCATGACCTGCGGTTTAATGATACTGTACAGTTTACCGCTGCTGGCGTAAGCGCTGGAATAACTGGCCGAGAACAGCATTGTCAGCCCGAAGAACAAAATGACCAGCAGCAGGGCGAGAAAGCCCCGGGAGACCGGCCCCCGCTCCAGCTTGGGCAGGCGTATGATGGGTATCATGCGCACAATATTTCCGATGGTATGGTCAAACAAAAGGCCCAGCAGTGTACGCACAATGCTCACGGCAGTGCTCATGGGCGGTCACCTCCCTTAGGGGCAGAAACAGGCAGAGGCCGGGTAGGCCCGGCCCCGCTGCTTATGCCACACAGATGTAAAAAATTCCCATTGCCACACCGATGACGGCAATCAGCGCAAAGAAGCCGTCGATCTTGACCTCGCGCCAGCCGCGCATTTCAAAGGCGTGGTGGATCGGCGTCATGCGGAAGATGCGCTTGCCGTGGGTCGCCTTAAAATACGTGCGCTGGATGACGACGGTCATCGCGTCCCAGATGTAGACAATGCCGAAAAAGAGCACCAGCTCGGGGCGCTGCATCACAAAGGCCAGCGCCGTAACGATGCCGCCGAAGAACATGCTGCCGGTGTCGCCCATAAAGACCTTGGCCGGGTAGAAGTTCCAGACCAGAAAGCCCGCGCAGGCACCCGCCGTGGCAGCGGCGATCAGCGAAACATGTACAAAGCCCAGCAGACTGCCGGCCAGCAGATAGCCGATCATCGACACGAAAGTCACGCCGGTGCACAGGCCGTCCAGACCGTCGGTCAGGTTGACAGCGTTGACAAGGAAGATGATGCCGAAGAACGCGATGGGATAGTAGAGCAAGCCCATGTCCACCAGCCCAAAAATCGGGAACTGGACCTGCGTGGTCAGCAGCCCGAGGCTGTGCAGGCCGAACATGAACCCGAAGGTCAGCGCGATCTGCAAAATCATCTTCTGCGCCTCGGTCAAGCCGAGGTTGCGATGCCTGACGACCTTAATGAAGTCATCCAGAAAGCCGATGAGGCCCGAGCCGAACGCGAGAAACAGCACCAGCATACCGGCCTGCAGCTGCGGCATACCAAGCACCTCCGGCAGCTTGGGGCTGTACATGACCCAGACGATGCCCAGCGTGGCCAGAATGCCCAGAATAAAGCAGAGGCCGCCCATGGTGGGGGTGCCGTTTTTCTTGCTGTGCCATGTGGGGCCTTCCTCGCGGATGGTCTGGCCAAAGTGCAGCCGGTGCAGCGCCGGGATCATGAATTTGCCCGCCACCGCCGTGATGGCAAAGCCGCCGACGGCTGCCGCCGCCAACAGGGATGAGATTTGCTCCATGCCGTTGATTCCTCCAAACGTGTGTTGGGGTGCTTACCCCTGCGGCAATTCCTTATAGTATTCCTGCAGCAGCTGCTCCAGGCCCATGCTGTGGCTGGCCTTGACCAGCACAGCGTCACCGGGGCGCACGAATTGCCGTAAATATTGTAGCACTTCTGCTGCCGTTTGGCAATGCACAGTTGCAACACCGCGCGCCTTGGCGGCCTCGGCCATGGCTGCGCTGCAGGGGCCGTAGGCGATCAGCTGATCGACCCCCGCGTCTGCAACCCACTCGCCTGTATGGCGGTGCCCCTCCTCGCTCGCACCGCCCAGCTCAAGCATATCGCCGAGCAGCGCGATCTTCCGGGCATTGGGCAGTGCCTTGAGGACAGAGAGCGCAGCCTTCATGCTGTCGGGGCTGGCGTTGTAGCAGTCTTCAATGAAGGTGATGCCGCCCTTTTCCACGATATGCTGGCGCATGCCCGTCGTCCGGTAGGTCGCCAGCGCGGCAGCGCAGCGGGCAGCGTCCAGACCCAGGCGGGTCGCGGCGGCGTAGGCGGCCAGCGCGTCGTAGACCGTGTGGATGCCCGCTGTCGGGATGGCGGCGTCGAACGTACCGTACTGCGTATCGACGATTTTGAAGGTCGTGCCGTTTGCGCCGGTGACGACATCCACCGCGCGGACATCGGCATTCGCGGCGTCAATGCCGAACCAGACCGGCCGCAGGCGGCTGGGGATGCTTGCCGTGGGCAGCAGGTCGTTGTCCGCGTTCAGGGCCAGCGGTGCGCCGTCGGGCAGGCCGGTGCAGATCTCCAGCTTTGCCTTCAGTATATTCTCGCGCGTGCCGAGATTTTCCAGATGCGAAACACCGATCATCGTGATGATGCCCGCGCTGGGCCGGGCACAGCGGGTCAGTCGCTCGATCTCACCCGCGTGGTCCATGCCCATCTCGACAACGGCGTACTCGGTGTCGTCGGTCAGGCGGAACAGCGTGTTGGGCACGCCGATGTCATTGTTCTGGTTGCCCTCGGTCTTGAGGGTCTTGCCGAAGGCGGAGAGCACCGCGTAGCAGAACTCCTTCGTCGTCGTCTTGCCGACGCTGCCCGTGACGCCGATCATTCTGGGGTTGAACAGCATCCGGTAGTTGGACGCCATGCGGATCATGGCCTTGCCGCTGTCCGGCACAATGACCGTGCGGTCCGCAGGCACGCCCTCGACGGGATGGTTGGCAACGATATATTCTGCGCCGCTCCGGTAGGCACCGGCGGCGTAGTCATGGCCGTCAACACGCTCGCCGGGGAAGCAGACAAAAACGCAGCCCGGCTCGACCTTGCGGCTGTCGGTCACAACGGCGCGGATGGTGACCGGCTCGGCCAGCGTCAGTCCGGCCAGCAGTTGATTGGCAGGAATGGTTTGCATGAAAAAGACCTCCTATACAGAAATGCAGCGTTTCGCAAAAGCCCGGGTGCCCCTGCGGGGATGCTTACCCCTCCTCGTTTGCCGGGTCGATCTCCTCGGTCACCGTCGGGGCGTCATTGGTGGTATCCTCTCCGCTGTCCATCGTCAGCGTTATGATCGTGCCGTAGGCAGCGGAGGTTCCGGGCTCGACGTCCTGCGCCACGACCTTGCCGCTGCTGTCGCCGGCGAACTGCACGTTCAGGTTGGCGGCCTTGAGCATCTGCTCGGCAAAGGTGCCGGTCTTGCCGACGACGTCGGGCGTTGTGGTCATCGAGTTCTGGTCGGTGGCCGTGTACAGGTAAATGGTGGAGCCCGCGGGCACCACGCTGCCGCCGACGGGGTACTGGTAGACGATATTGCCGCTGCTGGGGCCGATCAGCTTATGCTTGAGGCCCAGGCGGTTCAGCGTGACCTGCGCGTTCGTCCAGGTGTAGTTCAGGCAGGTCTGCACGGTCACCGTGCCGGTGGGGTTGTAGTCAGCGTCCTGCTCGATGCCCAGATAGGGCGCGATCTCGCTGATGATGTTGCCGACGACGGGAGCCACGACCTGGCTGGCATAGTCCTTGACCCAGCGCGGGTCGTCCAGCAGAACGAAAACCTCGATCTCGGGATCGTCGATGGGCAGCACAGCGGCAAAGCTCATCATTTTATAATAGTCGCCGTCGCCGCGCAGATGGCGGTCCGTGCGCTCTGCCGTACCGGACTTGCCGCCGATGCGGTAGCCCGCCACGTAGGCGTTGGCGCAGGAGTGGTAGTTCCCTGCCCCGTGGACGTTGTTTTCCATCATGGCCAGCAGCTGCCGTCTGACTTCTTCGGAGATGACCTGGCGGCGGATGTTCGTCTCGGTCTGGGAGATAATGTTGCCGTCCTTGTCGGAGATGGAATCCACGACATAGGGCGTAACAAGGTAGCCGCCGTTGGCGATGGCCGCTACGGCGGTGGCCATCTGCATCGGGGTGATGGACTCGTTCTGGCCGAAGGCCGCCGTGTACAGGTTTGTATCGACCTCTGCCATCTGCTCGGCGTTGTAGACGCTGGTCCAGCGGGTCTCGTTGGGCAGGTCGATGCCGGTGGGCTGGGTAAAGCCGAACGCCTGGATATAATCGTAGAAGATCTGCGGCTTGAGCGTCTCCGCCGCCTGAATGAACCAGAGGTTGCAGCTGTGGTTCAGTGCGCCCGCCATGTCCTGTTCATAGTGGACCTCGCCGTTGGCGCAGCGGTAGGTATGCTCCCACAGCTCGCTGCCCTCATTGACGGTCAGGCTGCCGCCGCAGTAGAAGGTCTGCTCCGCACTCATAACACCGGAGTCCAGCCCTGCCGAGGCCGTGATGAGCTTGAACACCGAGCCGGGCATATACAGCTCGGTAATGTTCTTATTCTTCCACTGAGCCTCGCGCATCATACCCTGCAGCTGGGTAGCCTCGCTGGAGACCTCCTCGCCCTTCTCGTTCGTCGTCTTTTCATGGCTGATGATTCCGTCTGCAATGATGTCCTTGACGGCCTTCTCGCCCAGACGGCTTTCCAGCCAGTCAATGTCCTCCGCGTCGATCTCTGTTTTGGCCAGGATCTCGTTCATCTTGGGGTCGGTGATCGTCTTGGGGTCGTTGGGGTCAAATTGCTCAAGGGACGCCATCGCCAGGATCGCGCCGGTCTTGACGTTCATGACAATGGCGCTGCCGCGGCCATGGACCGTAAAGGTGCTCATCGCCTCGGTCAGGTACTCCTCGACGATGGACTGTACGTTCTCGTCGATGGTCAGGTTCAGGTTGCTGCCGTCGATGGCCTCATGCACGTCGGCCTGACCGCTGGCCAGCGGTTCACCGTAGGCATCCGTTTCGGCCACGCTGCGGCCCGGCGTACCGGCCAGCGTCTCGTCGTAATATTTTTCCAGTCCATAGGCACCCGAGCCGTCCTCGTTGCAGAAGCCCAGCACCGAGGCCAGGAACTCCCCATAGGGGTAAGTGCGGGAGGCTGCCTGTTCACTGGTCAGGTAGAGGATACGGGTTGCCTTGCTGGTTTTGGCCTCGCCGTCCTTCTTGTTCTCCTTTTCCTCGGTCTGCAGGCTCGTGTCCACCGCAGCGCCGTCCTTGAGGCGGTAGCTGTCTGCATAGGCCAGGATAGCATCCGCCACGGGCTTTTCGACGCCCTTTTTCACCACACGGTACTGGTACGGCTCACCGGTATCCTTGTTGGACGCCGTCAGCGCCTTGTACACAGTATCCGCCGTTGTGCCGTCGTCCAGCAGCTCGGCAATGTGCTCTGCCGCTGCGCGGATCTGGTCCTCCGTCGCCCCGCTCTTTAAAACGGAGGACGGGTCGGCCACGATGTTCCATACCGTGCTGCTCTTGGCCAGCAGCTTGCCGTTGGCGCTGTAGATCGAGCCGCGCACAGCGGGCAGCGTTGTGTCCTTCAGCTGCTGGGTCACAGCCTCGGCGCGGTAGCTCTCGGCATCACGCACCTGCCACACATACAGCTGGTAGACCAGCACGCCGTAGCAGGCGAGGATAAATACTGTCATGCAAACCAGCGTCCAGTATTTTATGCCCTTGCTTGCCCGGGGACGATGCCGGGGGGAATGGTTGGGTCGTTGCTCTGTCATGGATACACCTTGTTATTTCAAAAGCCTTTTTGCCGACGGCAGCAAGGCCGTGCAGCAAAAAGGCTCGTAGCTGCATATTTTTGGTTGTTTTACGGGTTCAGGCTGTCCAGCAGGCTCAGCGCTGCCGTGCGCACCTCATCCAACAGGCGGCCCGCGGCGCCGGTGTTCCGCTCAATGATGCTCTGGTCCTCCAGCTGGACGTAGGTGATCTGGCTGGGATCGGCCTTGACCAGTCCCAGCTCGCCCTCGGCCACCTGCTGCAGACTGGCGCGGCTCGTGATGTCGTTCATCCGGGTGTTCAGGTAGTCGTATTCGCTCTGGGCCTCGGCCAGCTGGACGCTGACCTCATCGACCTGTGCGTTCAGTTCCATCAGCGTTGCACCGCTCATCAGGCTGCTGATTGCCAGTCCGCCAAACACGGCAAGGATCAGCACGATCACGGCAGTCCGCATCACATGGCGGACGCGGTTCAGGCCGTGGTTGCCGCCGCGCACCGCACGCACCTGCGGGCGCGGCGGGGGCTCCAGTTTCGGTGCTGCAGAGCCCTCGTGCAGCAAAACAGTTGTCATGAATAATGCCTCTTATGCTTTCTCCAACACTCTCAATTTGGCGCTGCGGCTGCGACGGTTGGTCTCCAGCTCCGCGGCGTCAGCCTCAATGGGCTTGCGGGTAATCAGCTTGGCCTTGGCCACACCTCCGCAGGTGCAGATGGGCTGCTCCGGCGGGCAGGTACAGCGCTGTGCCCAGCGGCGGAACTTGTTCTTGACCAGCCGGTCCTCCAGACTGTGGAAGGTGATGACGCAGAGCCGCCCGCCCGGGGCCAGACAGTCAAAGATGGCGTCGAGCCCCTCGTTCAGGGCGTCCAGCTCGGAGTTGACCGCAATGCGGATGGCCTGGAAGGTGCGGCGCGCCGGGTTCTTCGCCTTGCGGCGCTCAGCCGGGGGCACGGCGGCGGCGACGATCTCGGCCAGCTGCAGCGTGGTCAGGATGGGCCGCTCCGCCCGCGCGGCGACAATTTTGCCCGCGATCTGCCAGGCATACGGCTCCTCACCGTAGTCACGCAGGATGCGGGTCAGCTCCTCACGATCCAGCGTGTTGACCAGATCCGCGGCGGTGGGGCCCTGCTGGCTCATGCGCATATCGAGCGGCGCGTCGGCATGGTAAGAGAAGCCGCGGGCCGCGTCATCCAGCTGATGGCTGGACACACCGAGATCGAGCAGGGCCCCGTTGACCGCCGGGATGCCAAGCTCCGCAAGGACGCGGGCGGCCTCACGGAAATTGACCTGCACCACCTGCGCCGGCAGACCCTTGAGCCTTTCGGTGGCGACTGCCACCGCATCCGGGTCCTGATCGAGCGAGATCAGACGTCCTGTGGTCAGGCGTTTGGCAATTTCTCTGCTGTGACCGGCGCCGCCGGCGGTGCCATCCAGATAGATACCGGCAGGGTCGATGTTCAGCCCGTCCAGACAAGGCTGCAGCAGTACGGGGATATGTGAAAATTCCATGTGTTATCGTCCTGTTTTGTTAAAAGTCAAGGTCTTCCATCGCAGCGGTGAAATCCTCATCGCTCGTTTCCTGGTTGGCGTTCCACGCCTCGGTGTTCCAGATCTCGGCAAAGCTGCGGCTGCCGATGATGGTCACATCGTGGTCGAGGCCCGCGTACTCCCGCAGCTTGGCGGGCAGCTGAATGCGGCCCTGCTTGTCCGGGGTGACCTCGACAGCGGAGGCGTAGAGCATACGGCTGACCTTGCGGCCCTTGACGAGGCCCTTTTCCTCAATTTTGGCGGCGACCTTTTCGAACTCTTCCGCCGGGAAGGCGGCCAGGCAGTGATCCAGCCACCGGGTCACGATGAAGGTCTCCCCCATCGCGTCCCGGAAGCGGGCGGGAAAGTTCAGACGCCCTTTTGCGTCGATTGCGTAATCATACTGACCGACGAGCATCCGGCCTTCCCTCCCTTCGTCATACTGCACAAATCTTCGGCAAGATTTTTTACGTCGCTGCGTTCAGTTTGTTAATAACTCTGTGGAGAACGTGGAAAACTACCCATTCTTCCCCACTCTTGTTGTTATTTACACCACAATTACCCACCTGTGGTAAAATAATAGTACCATTTTATTCAGCAAAAAGCAAGGGCAGGCGGGGAAAAACTGCGCCATGAATTGATTTTTCACAGTTTGTACAAAGGGATCGGGATGCAGGTCAGCAGTTTGCAGCAAATGCGCACGCGGCAAAATTCCTGCCCCCGGGCATAGAAAAGCGCCGCACCATATTGCACGGTGCGGCGTTGTTTTTTACATATTGTGTTGCCATGGGCAGAAATGTGTCGTGAATAACAACACCTCTGCATTTTTTTACTTGGGCATGTTATTCTTGGGGCGGGCGGCGCTGCGCAGATTCATGCGGGTGTTCTTGATGTCCGCCATGCTTCGGCCCAGCACCTCCTCGGAGTTCTTCAGGATCGTCTCGCAGTACAGGGTCGCCTTGCGGGTCAGTTCCTTGGCGCTCTTCTGGGCAGCGGACAGGATCTCCGCCGCGTGCTGCTGACTGCGCTTGACGATCTCCTGCTCGCTGGTCAGGACGCGGGCGCGCTCCTCTGCCTGCTGAATGATGCTTTCGGACTCAATGCGGGCGTTCTGCATGATTTGCTCGCGGTCATTCACGATTTTTTTGCTCTCGCGGATCTCGTCGGGCAGGTTGTTGCGCACCTCATCGATAATATCGCGCATACGGTCCACATCGACCATGCGCTTGGAAGCGGAGAACGGAACTATCGTCCCGGCCTCTAGCGTTTCCTCCATCATCTCCAACAGTTCTTCAACGTTCATACCTCTTCCCCTCTCTCATAGCGGCTGACCTTGATCTTGCCGTAGTTGTACTGCTTCACCAGCGTCAGAGCGCCCGCCTGCTCAGGCAGGTCGGCCTCGCGCTCGGTCTCGCAGAGCACGACCCCGCCGGGGGCCATCTTAGCGGCCAGCAGCGGCAGCACGGCAGCCACGGTATCATGGTGGAACGGCGGATCCAGCAGAGCCAAGTCAAACGGCCCGCGGATGTTGGCGAGAAAGCTCTCGGCCTCGCCCTGACGTATATCACTCTGGCGGTCCACCCCTGCCGTTTTGCAGTTGGCCTTCACAATGGCGAGCGCCTCGGCGGAGCGGTCCACAAAGAGGCAGCTTTTGGCACCGCGGGACAGAGCCTCGATGCCCAGCTGGCCGCTGCCTGCGAACAGGTCCAGCACCCGTGCCCCCGGCACTAGGAACTGCACGCTGGAGAACATAGCCTCCTTCACACGGTTGATGGTCGGGCGGGTAATGTCCTCGCCCGGCAGGGCCTGCAGATTTTTGCCGCGAGCTGTTCCGGCAATCACGCGCATGGTGCCGCACCTCTTTCCTTTCAAATTACACAGATTCAGTATTTATTATGGGGCTTTCCCGCGCCCTTGTCAAGAGCGCAAAATGTAAAATAAAGTGGCAAAAATGTTACAGCAGGTCCAAAACAAAACTCCCAAACCGTATCCCGGTTTGGGAGCTTTGTTTTGGAGCGGCTGATGGGAGTCGAACCCACGTCCTCAGCTTGGAAGGCTGATGTACTAGCCGTTGTACGACAGCCGCGCAACAACTAATATTATATCGTTCTCCCCGCCATTTGTCAAGTGGGCAGCTTACAGCTTCATCAGTTCTGCCTTCAGGTTTTTCAGCTCTTTTTCAAGGCGGTCTTTTTCTTTGTTGTAGTCCTGATAGGCCTGCAGCCGGGCTTCTACAGCGGGATCCTCGGCGCTGAGATAGCCGCTGCTCATTGAGGCCGTGTAGCTGAACTTTTTCAGTGTGCCGTTGAAGTCGATGACCATGAACTGCCCCTCTGCGGGCTGCACGGTGCCGGCGCCGAACATTTTGTGGGTGATCTTGCAGCCGGTCAGGTCGGGCAGCTCGGCAGGGCTGGCCAGCAGCTCCTGCAGGGTCTGCTCGCACTCGCCGATGC
>ENA-ORRO01002865-ORRO01002865.1-human-gut-metagenome-genome-assembly--contig:-NODE-2865-length-10495-cov-3.141475_pt1 | contig 10495 bp, 9 predicted proteins | sample MGYA00242176_ERZ509136 | MGnify/ENA primary metagenome ERZ509136 (study PRJEB26280, sample SAMEA2338644) | human gut metagenome | biome: human gut; feature: human-associated habitat; material: faeces... | reverse complement strand
TCCAAAAGAATCGTAATCCAGTGTTGCTTATTCATATGATACCCCGGTAAAAATCCATACGTTTGAATAATCATCCCAACCAGATCAGGATCACATTTTACATCCAGGATGTCAATGTTTCCATCTTCTTCTAATCCCAGTATTTTCTTTTCCACTACCATAATTATAGCATACCATTTTCCATTTTTATGTCGAAGCACCGCAGAATCAGGATCTTTTTTCCATAAATATTCCGGTTCAGTTCCATATTGCTCTTTCACATATTGAAAAATTTCTTCACGTTTCAAATTTATCCCTCACTTACGATTTCTTTCTCTGATTATACGCTATCAGGATTGTATTCTCAACCACTTCTCACAGTTCCATTTATGTTTTATAGCTTTTGCATAGCCTGCTTTGCAGGCTACACCCCAAAAGAAGCAAGCACTGCCAGTGTCATGACACCTGGCTCATTTTGTCAAATTCCCTTTCCGGTTCATTCTACCAAAATGTATCAGGGAGTATCCCTGGCCCTCTCATATTTTATAATTTCTTAATTTGACGCTTTCACCCAGTCCTGTTAAAATAACTTACAGATACATCTGTCCAAACCAACAAAAAACCAAGTACCATAACTGTCATAGCCGAACTGGTTAGACAGTTTTTTTGTACTCTTTTTTATAGAAAAAAACGAATTGGAGGATTTCAATGAGCAAACGTACCAGAATTCATCCCGTACAATTTTATTTGAATGATGACGAACAATACATTTTAGAAGAAAAATATCGTCTTTCCAGGATGAAAAGCAAATCTGCCTTTCTACGGAAAATGATCTTATATGGATTTGTATATGAAGTAGACTACTCTCATATCCGAAAAATGAATACCCTGCTGGGCAATATCAGCAGCAATTTGAATCAGATCACCCATCGTATAAACAGTACCAATACAGTTTACCCAAAGGACCTGGACGATATAAAGGAGTTAATGGAAAAAATATGGCAGTTACAAAAATCCATGGTATCAAAACAACCGTTGATAAAGCAATAGAATACATCTGCAATCCAGATAAAACTGACCAGAATCTATATATTTCTTCCTTTGCCTGCTCTCCCGAAACAGCCGTTCTTGACTTTAAATACACTTTGGATCATACACATGACTGCAGAGATCCGCACAATACAAATAAGGCATTTCATCTGATTCAGGCATTTTCCCCTGGTGAAGTTTCCTATGAAGAAGCCCATCAAATTGGCAAAGAACTTGCGGATCGCTTACTGGAGGGAAAATACTCCTATGTTCTGACAACACACACTGATAAAGGTCATGTACATAACCATTTAATTTTCTGTTCTGCAGATAACATCACTTTTTCTCATTACCATGACTGTAAAAAGAATTACTGGAAAATACGAAATCTCAGCGACACTTTATGCCAGGAACATAACCTGTCCACAATTATGCCAGATGGTAAAAAAGGAATGAAATACAATGAATGGGCTGCAAATAAATCTGAATCCAGTAAAAAAGCGCAGCTGCGAAAAGATATCAACCAGACAATCCGGATCGTTTCCACTTATTCAGAATTTCTTACATTTATGGAAGCTAAAGGATATGAAATAAAAAACGCAGAATTTGGCGAAAACAGCAGAAAATACATTACCTTTCGTTCTCCCGATATGTCCCGTCCAGTGCGTGGAAGTGCTAAATCTTTAGGAAAAAATTTTACTAAAGAACGTATCAAAGAACGCATTGAAAATAAACGTCAGAAAGCTATTTTTCCTTCTGTTCATAACAAATTAATAGATACCAATGCTCCCAATATAGCAGGAAACATTGGACTTCAGAAATGGGCAAATAAGGAAAATTTAAAAATTGTCTCTGCTGAATATAACAAGATGTTCACACATAATCTACATAATTTTTCAGAACTTGAAGACCGCATAGCCTTGTTACATATGCAGCAAAAAGAGGTAAATACCTCTGTTGTTTCTCTCGAGTCTCAGATACGCCATCTTCGAGAAATGCTAAAATATGCCGAACAATATCAGAAAAATAAAATTTACGACGACCATTATAAAAGCTCCAAAGATCCAGATCGTTATTTCCGTAAATATGAATCTCAAATTATTCTTTTCGCGGGTGCTGAACATATTTTACAGGAAAATGGTATAAACCTGAAACATCTTAATTCCAATAAGTTGCAAGAGCAAATTGCAGATCTTATTTCCAGAAAAGAATCTCTAAATACTCAATACGTTTCTTTTAAGCAAGAAATAAAAGAGTTGGAATTGATACATCAAAACCTGTCCAAATATCTCAAACAGGATGCTCCTGAAATACAAAGATCTTCTCATAACCAACTCCCTTCTTTGTAAAACCATAATAATAGGCAGCGATTTCACTCGCTGCCTAAATTCCCGTTAAACCGATATCCTACACCTCGTACTGTTTGTATATATAATGGTTGTCCAGGATCATCTTCTATTTTTTCTCTGATATTGCAGATATGTCGCATAACCACATTATAATCACCGGAATAAGGTTCATTCCATACCAGATCATAAACCATTTCTTTTCCAAATATTCTACCTGGACTTTTCGCTAAAAGAAGTAAAATATCATATTCATATTTTGAAAGATGAACATCACTATCATTCTTTTTAACAATTCGTTCCTGTAGATATATTTTTAATTCTCCAAACCTTATAATTTCCGGTATGAATTGGTTTTTATGTTCCCAGCTAGTCAATATGTTTTCACTTATGCTTCCATTAGCATCTGTGATTCTCTCAATAATTTCTATCTTTTTCACCTTTATTGCCTCTACATTATTAATTTTATATTCTATATATCATCTGCCATTTGACTTTTTTCTTCTACAAGTAATATAATATATTTATTACATATGTAGGATTTAGCAGGAGGATTTTATTATGTCACTACCCCAGATTTCAGAAGCCGAATTTGAAGTTATGAAAATTGTATGGAAATATGCTCCCCTCAATACAAATGAAATTACAGAAAAACTTACTCTAACTACCAGCTGGAGTCCAAAAACAATTCAAACTCTTATCAAGAGACTTGTTTCCAAAAAAGCTCTTTCCTACGAAAAACAAAGCCGGGTATTTGTCTATACTCCATTAGTCCAAGAAGATGAATATATACGCCAGGAAAGCAATTCTTTTTTAAAGCGATATTATAATGGAAATCTTTCTTCTATGCTGGCTTCTTACCTTGAAGACGATAAGCTCTCTTCAACAGAAATTGATAACTTACGCCATTTATTATCAAAACATCAGAAATAGGAGGTTTTGAATGAGCAACTGGATCATCCACTTTTTAATCAGTAATATCTTCATATGTATTTTTACACTTGTAATAATCGGAACAAAAAAACTTCTGAAAAAATATTTATCTGCGACTACACAGTACCATCTCTGTTTTCTTTTATTTTTATTACTTGCCGTGCCATTTTTTCCTGTACAGATTCATGGCTCACAACTTTTTTCATGGTTACATTTTTTTCAAACTGACTCAGGACTTAACTCTGGTACCGACACGCTATCCGAACTTACCAGTAATACACAAAATATTTTGTTAAACCAGGTGAATGATTTTTCAGTTTCCATCAGTAGTCAATTTTCTGGAGGCTTGAATACCATACTCTTTCTAATATGGATAACGGGTGTTATGATTATGTCAGTCCTCACCCTTCATTCATTAAACTATGTACGTTCCATAAAAAGATCTGCTCTCCCGCTTCAAAATCAGCAGGTAAAAACTATTTATTACAATTGTTTAAAGGAACTTAAAATCTCTCACCCAGTATCCGTCTACAGTACTGCATTTTTAAAATCACCAGTTTTAATCGGAATAATACATCCCAGAATTTACATTCCCATCCATTTAATTTCCGAACTGAATCCTGATGATATGCGTTTTATGCTGCTACACGAATTACAGCATTACCGTCACAAAGATACATTTATTGGCTTCCTCATGGTCATAAGTAATATACTCTACTGGTTTAACCCTTTTGTTTGGTACACTTTAAAAGAAATTCTCTGTGACCGTGAAATAGCCTGTGATTCTGCTGTATTGCAGATGATTTCTGCTGATGAATACCAAGCTTATGGAACTACACTGATTAATTTTGCAGAAAAAATATCCTCTTTTTCCTCTCCACTGGCAGTTGGAATGTCCGGAAATTTCAGGCAGATGAAACGACGTATTCTCAACATCGCCGTTTTTAGGAAAGAAACTCTTTATCAAAAAATGAGAGCATTGATAATTTATCTGGTCATTAGTGCTGTTTTTATTGGATGTACACCCATTTTATCCATTGATGCCTCTACTCAAAGCGTATATCATTTTAGTGATACAGACAAAAATATCTCCCTGTTAGATATATCCGAAACATTTGGAACATATGATGGATCATTTGTTTTGTATGACAATAATTTGGATTCCTGGAAAATATACGATCTTGAAGAAGCCACCAAACGTATTCCGCCAGAGTCTACCTACAAAATATACGATGCATTATTAGGGTTGGAATCCGGAATCATCACACCAGAACACTCTTCCATGACATGGAATGGTGATGCCTTTCCTTTTCCATCCTGGGAAGCTGATCAGGATTTAAACTCTGCTATGCAAAATTCCGTTAACTGGTATTTCCAGGCAATTGATTCGCAGCTCGGAATTAACAGAGTCCAGGAATTTTTGAATAAAATAGAATATGGAAACCAGACAACCAGTTCAAATCTGGATTTATACTGGTCCGATTTTTCATTAAAAATCTCGCCTTTAGAGCAAGTAACATTATTAAAAAAATTTAACACAAATGAATTCCATCTAAATTCCCAAAATGTATTTTCTGTTAAAAATGCTATAAAAATTGCCGGTACCTCCGATGGCACCTTTTATGGAAAAACCGGAACAGGCTGCATTGACGGGCAAGATATCAATGGCTGGTTTATTGGATATATAGAAACCTCCGATAATATCTATTATTTTGCAACCAATATCCAAAGTGATTCTAATGCAACTGGCAAAAAAGCATTTGAAATCACTTCTGATATCTTAAAAAAATTACATATATGGAATTAACAAATATGAAAGGGCTGATAGTTGTTATCAGTTCTTTCTTTTTATTCTATATTGATATTTGGGAACTTCTTTCGTACCATTATTCAGAATTTTATTCCCCATATATTTAAAACTCTTATCATCGTTGAACTTAACAGTCAGCTCACTTGTAATAACGGCATCATTACATATAAATGTATCACATACAGCATCAACAACCAACACACTGTTTCCCTCTCCGCTATCTCTTATTTCAACGACCTCCGGTAAAGATGTTCCAAAATAAGTAGGGCTATAATTTAAACAGCCTAATCGTTCCCAGTCATAAGTTTGATGTTCCGAATCAAATACTGCCCATTTTTTAATTTGATCTGCTGTTATCGGCAAAAACTCCATTATCAGATTTTCAAACTCTTCTGCCGGAATTCCACTTGAGTTACCTGAAAACTCATATCTCTCCCCGTATTTCATTCGATATAAATATTCATATAAACCATTATAATCTAACCCTTCCATATCAGATCTATCCCAATCAGAACATAAAAGATTATTCCCCTGATATCCAAGCAAATACACACACCTCTTTGAAACTTCCCTGCATTCATCACTTAAAGGTTTAATTCTTATCATAGAACTGCCATCAACCGCTTCTGATACTTCCGGATACTTTGGAACGCATAGCGTATAACCAAACCAGCCTTTTTCTGTATATTTCCATTCTTCTATCCTTGTATACGAAACATATACAATAGATGGATTGTCGTTCATACCCCAAACAGCTTTCACAGCCAGCAAATACATATCTGTCCCATCATAATTGAATTTGAGTCTTTCTATCCCACCATCCCTGTTAATCCTATATAAGACGATATCTCCTTGCAGGTCTTGTTCTGCCTTGAAAAGAAATTCTTCCATTTTAGAATAATTAGCCATATTTGAATACGGTGCTGATGTAATAACGGGGACATTTTTTTCCTTTAATACTTCCTGCATTTCTTCCATTACTGTCTCAGAAACTACTATATTCGATGAAGTCCCTTTATCCGCCTTTTGATAAATGACTTTCATCTGATTCATAACATTCTTACAATCTTCAATAGCTTCTTCTTTCACGACTTCATCTACTGGCAAATCATATCCTCTTTCTTGTACAGCATAATTCGCAGTTTCCTGTGAAATATATTCTAAATCAGCCCCTTTACATTTTGTATTTCCTATGAAAAAGCATCCCGAAATAAATAAAACGCTCATCATCTTTTTCAGTTTTCTTTTTGTAATCATATCAATTATCTCCATAACATTCCTCCCACTTTTCGTCTGATAATCTTTCCGTATACCAGGTAACCTCTATTTCTGACCTTGATACATAATTGGATACATATTGAAATCTATCTTTATCTAACAGCCGAATGGTTACGCTATGACAAAACGCCTGATCTAATTCTTTTTGTGGCCATACCGCATTTACTTCCAGTGTTATTGTTCCATCTTGATTTTCTATGTAGGAAACAACTTCCGGATATGGAATATATGGTGTGGGAGCAAAATCATATACGATTCCTCTGGTTCGATACCGATATGTCTGTATTTCTGTGTGAAATACCGTTCCTGTCTGCAGTATCTCTGCGCTTATATTAAAATATTTTTGAAATATCGCTTCAAATGATTCTTTTGGGATTTCATAAGTCTTTCCTTCCTTAAATTCATCAGTTTTTTCTTCCATTGAAAGTAAACGGTCAAAAACATCATAAAAATTTATTCCATCATAATTTTTTTCACTCCAATTAGAAGTAAACAATTTATTAAGTGTATATCCAAAAGGAAGTATATATTTTCGATTCAGCTCCCTGCATTTTTTATTTAACGGCACTACCCGAAAGGCCCGATATCCAGACGGTCCATCATATCCAGCCGGATGATATTCTTCCATAAAGAAATACCCGTTTTCTGTATATTTCCATGAATTAGCTCTAAACTCATGATAATATGTTTCCTGCCAAGTGTCCTCTTTCCATTTAAAAGAGCTTACTTCAACGTCTATTTTCCCCTGTTTGGTTTTCAGATCATACCGAATAAAATGATCTCCTGCTATAACTTGAAATATAGTAGTTTTTCCATTTTTCTCTTTTTCTGCTTTTTTCAAAAAATCATCTACTTTAATACTTTGAACCATATCCAGCTGATTGTAGGAATCAATTACTGCATATCCATATTTTCCAAAATAATCCATACTTTTTTGTATTGTACTCAGCTCATATAGTGCATTTTCTTTCACAGCATTCTCATATATGTTCCGATAGCCTTCTGCTAGCATTTCACACTCTCTGTAAATTTTTTCTTTCGTATCTTCAATTGTCTTTTTCTGCTCTTTCTTTATGCCACATCCACTACAGACAGCAAGAAAAATAACTCCCACAAATATTTTCCAAATTTTTTTCATATCATTTTCCTCTTACATTTGTAATATTTAAAGGTAAAAATTATTCATTACCAAGATATTCATCCAGTATCGCCTTATCCTTTTCCACCACATAACCGCTTCCTCCAATATCTTTCACATTCTCTACCATACTGATGAGCAAAATAGGATTCTCTGTATCTCTATCTGTAGTAAAAACTGTAAACCAGCCAATTTCTGTTCCAGATGTATCTTCTTTTGTAGCTTTCAGTTCCGCTGTTCCGGTTTTTCCTGCTAATCTAATGTCTTCCCGGCATGCTCCATAACCAGTTCCTTCCGGGTTATTCACTACACCCTCTAACCCCTCCATAACCTCCGAAACAATTTGTGGTGAAAAAGCATCTTTTATCCAGATTTCACTGGAAGTGCTTCCACCATCCGCGTGAAGATATGGCTTTATCATATTTCCATCATTTAGAAAAGCCGTATAAATGCTTGCAAGATGCAAAGGATTTACCAGAATCTGTCCCTGTCCATACCCACTGTCAGCAAGCTGGATTTCTGTTTCTATCTTGTCCATATTAGAATATTGGGACTCTGACATTTTAATATCAAATGGAAGTTCCTGATTAAATCCTATTTGATTTAGAGACTGCATCAGTTGATCCGCACCAATTTTTAATGCTGCTTTTGCAAAATAAATATTATCTGAATAAATAAGCGCATTTTTCAAGATCACAGGTTCATAATCATGAAGTGTAGTCACTGTATAATCTCCCCACGAGGAATCTTTCTGCCATGCCAGACCCTCATTTCCAAAATCGTCATTTGCAGTAAATGCCCCCACTTTTAATCCAATTGCAGCAATTACAGGTTTAAAAGTTGAGCCTGGACACCATGTCTGGCGAAAGCGGTTGTATAAAGGCCTGTCTTCATTTTCATTTAATGCACTCCACTGGCTGTTGTCCATTCCACGTACAAAATCATTATTATCATAAGATGGCGTACTTACCAACGCCAATACTTCCCCTGTATAAGGATTCAAAGCTACAGAACATCCTCTGTCTTCTTTAAATTGTTCATAAAGAGTACTTTGAAGATCACCATCAATCGTAGTATGGATATCTTCTCCATCTTTTTTAGGCTCATATGCAATGACACTTTTTTTATTTCCATTTGCATCTACAATACAGATCTCACACCCATCTGTCCCTTTTAATTCTTTTTCATAAAGCGTTTCCAGTCCAGTCTTTCCAATCACACTGTTTGTACGATACCCTTCCCCTTTATGTTCCTGCAAATCTTCGGCTGTAACCGCCTGTACATACCCTACCAGATGAGAGGCAGCTTCTTTTAGATAATAAGTTCGTACTTTTACATCAGATAACATAATACCTGGAATCTTCAATAATGTGTCCTGCTTTTCTTTTTCTTCCAGAACAGTTTCATCCGGATTCACTGTCAGAAGATCGACCTCTTGTATTTTAGGAATTGTTGCTACTGGTACAAAAGAATCTGCTTTTACCCAACCGGCTTTTAACTTATCCTCAATTTCGTCTGCTCCAATTCCAAGATACTCTGCCAGTTTTTTTATTGTATCTTCTCTGTTCTCCATCCTGCCCGGAACAATTCCTACCGAAGATGCAGTTCCCTCTCCAGCCAACTGACGACCATTTCTGTCTAAAATATCTCCTCTCTTTGCCTCTTCTGACGTTACCTGAACTTTATCCGTTGCAGATAACTCTGGAAAAATCAACTGATCCTGCCAGATTAAATGATATCCTGTCCAGTTATGTGAAAATACCGCATTGTTGGTAAATTCTACATTTCCTGCAGCAGTCTGCATATTTGTTGTATAGGAAACTGCCGCATTTCCGTTTTCTTGTCTTTTTACTGTAATATCGGTTATGGACAGATCAGACATCTCAATGCCTTCATATATTTTAGAATTTCGTTCTATAAATTCTTCCTTACTGTTCATGCTGCTTTTTTTCTGATCCAGCATGGCATACATTTGCTCATATTCCCCTTTTTCAATATATTTCATATATTCCATTAGTCTTTTTTCAGGAACATTACAATTCATTATTGTTACAATACCGATTCCACCACCAATCAATATACCGCTAAATAAAACTATTTTTGTGATAGTCTTCGTGTGTTTTTTTCTTTTCTTTTTTCTCATATAGTTTTATTTCTCCTTTTTTCATATTTTCTTAAATATTACACTTGTAATATTTAAACGTCAAGCTTTTTCTTAGGTTTATATATGTAAACAAGAGGAAAGATTTGGATAAAAAAAGAAAGGGCATCTCAAAGCCTTCTTTGATAAAGAACTTTACGACACTCTGAGGTAATGGTTTCTCCGGATGTTTCCCAAACGCTATAATCACTCTCCAGAAGAACCAAAAACGATTTTTAATTTTTCTCTCAGAAAAAAAGAACTACTCTAAATCTGCAGATCTTTGAAATAACCCTGCTCGTTTCTTATAATCACAAACATATTCAGGCAACACATTCTTTGCTGGCAGATTATTATAGCGGAAAACGCAACAAATCCCTTTATTAACTTTTGTTCCATATATTTCCTGTACCAATCCTATTGTTTCATCATCTGAACAAAAGCTCTTCGGAATCTCCCTACAATCCCTGATAATAACGCAAATCTGTTTACTATGTCCTCTCTGTCAGTATACAAGCCAGCTAATCTCTTTATTATAGTATCTAAATACTTCTTCCCAATTCCACTACTCAAAATTTCTTCAGTCACTGTTTCTGCAGATGTGTTTTTATATCAGCCAGAGTTCCCCTGGCTGAATTCTTCCAATATATACCTGTTAACACTTCTCAATGCTGACACTTTTTCCTTCGCTTCTCATCTTTCACCTGCTATACTGCACTCTGGCTTGAATTCATTCCCTCTCTTCCAGTTCCGATTTATAATCTTCCAAGTCCATAAGAAAAGTCTCATAGCCTTCATCACTCATGCATAACAGCTTTCTTAGGGTATTGCAGACAAGCCTA
>ENA-ORRO01002862-ORRO01002862.1-human-gut-metagenome-genome-assembly--contig:-NODE-2862-length-10498-cov-2.640333_pt1 | contig 10498 bp, 8 predicted proteins | sample MGYA00242176_ERZ509136 | MGnify/ENA primary metagenome ERZ509136 (study PRJEB26280, sample SAMEA2338644) | human gut metagenome | biome: human gut; feature: human-associated habitat; material: faeces... | reverse complement strand
TCCCGACAGTAAGCAAGTGCATAATACAATAGAAAGAATGGCTTTTGTGCTTTTCTGAGTCATAATCGAAATCCTCCTTCAATAATATCTAACCACAAACGGAAAAAGGACGTTTGTAGGGAAAATACGAAGATGTGCATAGAGATCGCAATGTATTTTATAATAGCGCCGTCACTCGTCGAAGACAACCGTTCCAGGGATAGAGTTTTGAGTAATGATAAAAAGTAGCACTGCAAATCCTCAAAACCATCTTCTCGATGTAAAATAAAGGCGTAGTGCTTCAATAGCGGTGTGAATTTTTGAACGAGTGTCCATGCTGCGGTTGAATCACCGGATTGGTATGCAACAATGCCTTGATAAATTTCCGGGGCCATTTTCTTCTATCACCCCGAAGGGTAAGGAGAAAACAGCGGACGGTTTGTAAACGTAAGAAAAAAGAAATTAAATTATAGCAGTAAGACTTTGAAAATCGCCATTTGAAAAGCATCCACACAACGCCGCTATAATGCCAAGTAGAATGATTCGGCGATGCTGCTACTGCTTTGCTTATTGCTGCTCGGAAAAATAGAGTCCCAGGTTTTCCTCGATGCGCTGGACGGCGGTGTCCAGGTCGATCTCGTTGCCGTAGTAGTCAAACGCAGCCTCATGCGTTACATCATAAATCGTGGCAGAGCTGACGGACGGCGCGCCCAGCTCTTCGATCAGGGAATCCCAATCGCAGGTCAGCGGGTCGGCGGCGTAGGTCTGCTCCCCGTCCGCGATGGTCTGCGCCAGATAGGCGTTTTCCACATCCCGCTGTACCGAGAAGCCCTTGTAGAGGGAATTCAACTGCACAACGGGGTCTGTCAGCATGATTTGGACAAAAGCTTTTGCCAGTGTGGGGTTGGCGGCGTTAGCCGGGATGGAAACGATCTCTTTGGCCTCAAAGCCGCTGCCGGGCAGCGGCCGGATGGCAACGGCGGGGTAGCTCCAAAACAGCTTCAGCGCGTCGGAACGGCTGCTTACAACGCCGGTACCGCAGGGGTAACTCCCCTCGGCCACCTTGATCAGGCTCATGGCAAACTCCGACTGGGCCACGCTCTGTCCGTTGCCGCTGGCCATCACATACTCGTTGGTTTGGGCGGTGATCTGCTGGCCATCGATCATCTCTCTGGTGGATTGCAGGAATGCGCGCAGCGCGTCCTCGTCAATGCGCTTCTCCTCCGGGAAGAGCCCGGCGCTGGAGGCAATATAGAAGGAATCAAAAATATCCTCGTAGGAGGTGTTAAAAATCAGGCTTTGCTCCTGATAGAGCGCGGCCAGCGACGCCAGCGAGGTGTAGTCATCCACGTTGATCTCGCTGCTGCCGCTTACAAAAACCGGCACGCGGAACACCGACGGATAGGCGTAGGGCCTGCCGTCCAGCGAGTAGGCGGTCAGGATGTTTTCATAGTATCCGTCCATCGAAACAACACCATCCAGCGACGCCAGCACACCTTTCTCCATCAGCGAACGGATGGGCAGGCCGTCCAGAAAAAGCACGTCGGGCGCTTCACCGGCCAGCAGACGGGTGTTTAGATTCTTGATGATATCCTCGTCGGAAAGGGCCTGGCTGGTGGCATCGCGGCCAAATTCCAACTGAACGTCACAATCCGGGTACTGGTTGGCAAAGACCGCGGCGGCGCTGCGGATGACATCGCTGTCCTCCAGCGCCCAAATATACAGGCTTTGCGCTGCCTGTGTGGGCAGGGTGGCGTCCAACCGGATCAGGACAGTCAGCGGCGCGCCGTTCTGCAGGCAGGACACCAGGAAGGCGGCATCCCCCAGCGGGAGAATCTCATAGTCGGTGGTCTGCGGTGCGGCGTAGACAAAGCCTTTTTCCTGCACCATGGCCTGCTTGACCGAGGAACCAAAGCCCGCCTGAAAAACTCCGTCCATGGTGAGGAAAACGATCTGCTGGTTCTCGCCGTCCACCGCATAGGCGGCCACCTCCTGTGCCTCAGGAACAATCGCAAAGGAATCGGCCTTTTCACCGGAAGGAAGCGCATAGACATCCATCGTTCCGGCATTCCGGTTGCGCAGATACAGCCGGTTGCCCGATACCGCAAAGGTATAATCCACAACGCTGGGACGGATCGTGGCGGAAATATCCCCGCTCTGCCCGTCCACAATCTGCAGAACACAGCTTCCTGCGCCGTCCGCCAGGCAGACGACCGCATACCCCGGGGCGGCGGCAAAGTCGGTGATGTAGGGCGCGGTGCCGCCGGCAGGCGGCGTATCCGTCAACACTGTGCGGACGCTTCCCTGCGAATCGACGCGGTAGAGCGTCAACGCGCCGCCGGTCTCGGCGGCGGCCACCCACCACCGGCCGCCGTAACAGGCGGTCAGCGTTTCCACCTGCGTTTTGTCCAGCCCGTCCAGAAAGGCTTGTACGGTGGAGGGATCGATGGTTTCCCAGCCATCCCCCGTCCAGGAAAACGCCGCTGCGGTGTTTTGGGCGTCATTATACAGCGATAACGTGGGAACGCCGTCCAGCATCTGTAGCTTGGCGGGAGCGAAGCCGCTGTCCACCGCGGGGGTGACCTCCGTCTGGGTGTATTTTCCCGTGGCGTACTTCGTTTGGGAGGCCGTTCCCGGCTCCTCGGTTGAAGGAGCGGCGGAACACCCTGCCAGCGCCAGCAGCAAAGCCATGAGGGCGGCCAGCGGCGCAAGCCGTGATCGAATTCGGTTCATACAAATTCCTCCTGACGGGGCGGCGGCGCAGGCGGCCGCTGCCCTGGCAATTTTGGTAATACCACTGTACCACACAAAACCTGAAAAAATCCTGAATGCGCCTGCGGCTCTTTCCGGCCTTGGTTGCGCTCCGGGAGAATTTGTGCTATAAATTAAATGATCTGCCGCTTTTGATACGGCCTGCGAGATATGCCCCGGGAGGTAGAATACATGAACTTGCTAGTGATCGAAGATGACCGGAAACTGAACCGGATGCTGTGCGAAATCCTTGAAAAAGAGGGCTACACGGTGAAAGCCTGCACCGACGGGGAGGAAGGCGCTTACTATCTGCAGCAGAACGCCTACGACCTGGCGCTGGTGGACTGGATGCTCCCCGGCGAAAGCGGGCCGGACATCCTGCGGGAAAGCCGCCGCAAGGGGATCATGACGCCGGTGGTGATGCTGACGGCGCTGACCGCCGTGGAAAACAAGGTGACCTGCCTGGATGCCGGCGCCGACGACTATCTGGGTAAACCCTTTGACAGCCGGGAGCTGTTGGCCCGTGTCCGGGCCAACCTGCGGCGGCAGGCCCCCATCGAGGAGCTGGTGGTGCTGCGGTACGGGGATCTGGTGTACGACACCAAGGCGCTGCTGCTGGCCTGTGGCCGGGAGGAGATCGCGGTCTCCAAAAAGCTGGGCCTTATGATTGAACTGTTTATGAAAAGCAAGGGTCAGGCGCTGGCACGAGCCACCCTGTTTGCCCGCGTATGGGGCGCGGACGCCGACGTGGAGGAGGCCATTCTGGACAATTACATCGGCTTTTTCCGCCGGCGGCTGGCCCAGATCCACTCCAAGATGAGCCTGCGGACCGTTCGAGGTGTTGGGTATGCCCTTGTGGAAGAAAAAGAAGGCCGCTGAACCGGCCGCGCCGTTGGACGTTCTGCGGTGGAAGATCGTAGCGGTGAACATCCTGTTTGCCGCCATGGTGGTGGCTACCCTCTGTTTCGTGGCCGCCCGGCAGGGAAAGAACGCCCTGGAGGAGAAGCATAGGCTGGCCTTCGCCTCCCTCTGTTCCGCCCTGGAACAGCCGATCCTGGAGACACAGACCATCGACCATAAGGCGATCTACAGCAGCGCGTTGGAAACCCGCCTTATTCGAGAAGGGAGCCCCCATCGAGAATCCCTACCTGCAGGGCGATGATGCCGCACCGCTGCTCACTCTCAGCGAACCAATGCTGGAAGAGGCGCGGCAAAGCGTGGATGGGCAGAACGGCCTGTGGGCCAAAACGGTTGTCCGGCAGGCATACACCCTGCGGGACGGGAGTGCCCTCTGGTTTGCGGAATACTGTGCAATCCCCACGGCCAGTGGGAATTGGATCGAGATGTACCTGTTTCAGGATGCCGCGACCTTCCGGCAGGAATGGGGCAGGATGCAACTGTTGTACGTAGCGGTGGCGGCGGGCGGCGTGCTGGCTTTGGGGGCGCTGGCCTTTGCGCTGACCGGCTGGGCCATGCAGCCCGCCCGGCGTGCCGAGCGGATGGAGCGGGAGTTTTTGGCGGCGGCCAGCCACGAGTTGAAAAGCCCGCTGGCAGTGATCATCACCAGCGCCGAACTGCTGCCTTCCGGCGGCGAGGAGGCAAAATACCGCGCCAACATTCTGTCAGAAGCGCACCGGATGGCGCAGCTGGTGCAGGAGCTTCTATCCCTTTCCCGTCTGGAGACCGCTGCCCGTCAGATCATGCCGGCAAAGCTGGACACCGAGGCCTTTCTCTGGGAAGTTTACGAGACATGGCAGCCGGTGGCGGCAAAGGCCGGTGACCGGCTGACCCTCCGCCTGCCGGACGGCGCGCTGCCGCCCATTCGGGCAGACGAGGACGCGCTGAAGCAGGTGATGGCCATTCTGTTGTCCAACGCCGTTCAGCACACCCCCAGCGGTACGCAGATCGAACTTTCCGCCGTGGCGGCGGGGCGAACGGTCTGCCTGTCGGTGGCCGATACGGGGCCGGGCATTGCGGATAAGGAACGGGCTTTCCAAAAGTTTTATCGCGCAGACCCGCAAACCGGCGATGCCAGCCTGGGTCTGGGCCTGAGCATCGCGCAGAAGCTTGTGGCGCTGCATCACGGCAGCATCACGATCCGGGATACGCCGGGCGGCGGCGCTACGCTGCAGGTCACGATCCCACAGGCGTGATATTGGCAGAATCCACAACCGTTTGTCGCATCATTGTAAAAAGTGCTGTGAGAGCCTTTTGGTTTTCTCACAGCACTTTTTGTGTACATACCGAACAAGAAATCACTCGTCGGCATCGTCGATTTTCGATGAAAGAAACGCGCGTTTTCGCTCGAATGAGCACTTTGATATGAAATCCGTGCTATAACAAGGGCAATTTACGGAATAGGATGTGAATCGCCAATATGCAGATAGTAGAATTAGAAATGGTTCCTCTTTCTCTTCGACCGGTATTGCAGCGACTTTATGATATGAAAACTACGCAGTCTGCTCTGCGTGAAGGAGTACTGTTTTCCACCAAGAGAAACAACTACTACTATGATACAGGCACCGGAAAGGTAATTGTGTTGGACGATGATACCAGCTACATTTTCCGCGTATTGTTTGACCCCACGTTGAGCGCCGAAACATTTTTGATATCACTGACAAAAGTCGATCCTAATGCAGTGAAAAACCTCCTACAGACAATTGACGCAGAGCGCTTGTTCCAGCGACCGCCGCTTTTGAGCATGGGAAAAGAAATTGCGGCGGGTGTAACCGATACGGAGCAGAAAGTTGAACAAATCATTCTTGAAGTGACGGAGCAATGTAATTTCCGCTGCAAATACTGCGTCTACTCAGAGGATTTCTCAGGGAACCGTGATTTTGGGAATCGGCGGATGCCGACAGAAATTGCCTTTAAGGCAATTGATTGGGCGTTGGAAAACAGCGGCGCTAAACTGGCAATTACTTTCTACGGCGGCGAGCCGTTGCTCAACTTTAAGCTGATGAAAGCTGTGATTGAGAGGTCTCAGGCCAAGAGAGGGAACAAAGAGATTGTTTATAGCTTTACTTCCAATATGTCGCTCATGACACGCGAAATCGCCACCTATCTGGCTCAAGTTCCGAACTTATATATTATGGCCAGTATCGACGGCCCACGCACTGTCCACGACGCATATCGTGTGTACGCAAATGATGCCCCCACGTTTGAAGACAGCATTGGCGGTCTTCGAATTTTGGCGGATGCCTACGCAGGTTCCCACATGCCGGTTAATATAAACGCTGTGTTGACACCTCCATTTGGATTTGAAAAGTTGGAGCAGGTAAATGCATACTTCGAATCGCTGGACTGGCTTCCGGCAACCTGCCATGTAAATATTACTTATCCATCGTATGGAACTTGTCCTGGCTTGGATGAGTATTACGACAAAATCACCGGCAATCCCAAGTATGCTCTTCGTGGTATGTGCAACCCCCTTATGATATGGCAACAGCGCAAGGCAGAAACCGACGGGCTTGACGCCTACAAAGCCAGAAACATATATTACCATTCGATCTTTGACGACTTGGTTAAAATCAACAATCGCATTATCGTTGATGAACCTACACTGCGCCGGGGATTAAATGGATGTGTACCTGTTTGATGAACCTTTTTCGGCGTTAGATGCTATTTCAGAGCAGCACATTATTAAGCGGCTTAACTTGAAAACAAAAATGTCTATTACCATTTTTATAACACATCGATACTCCAGCCTTCGATTGGCGGATTTCATTCTGGTATTAAAAGATGGCGAATTAGTCGAATCCGGTTCCCATCAGGAACTGCAGAAAGCTGGGAAGTATTATTCAGAATTAATCAAAGCGCAGATCGAACCAATCGACCATTTGGCGCAATTGGATGAGACCTAAAAGCTGTTTTGGCAGAAAGGTATTCAGGTTTTTTTCAGGTTCCCTGTGCTACAGTGTAGGCAGGGAGGTGAAGGCGATGAAACGGCCAAAGGTCACTGGCCTGCGCCGGAGGGAGAGCTGGCAGGCACTGCCTTTTCTGCTGCCCAGCCTGTTGGGGCTGTGCCTGTTCTATCTGTTCCCACTGGCCGAAACGGTTCGGGCCAGCTTTATGGACCCGCTGCGCAGCCGGGCCGTCGGGTGGGGGAACTACCGGGCGCTCTTTCAAAATACTGCGTTCCGTCTGGCTGTCCGCAACACCTGCCGCTTTCTCTGCATCTGCATCCCGGCGCTGCTGGCCGTCAGCCTGCTCTGTGCGGTGCTGCTTGGCGCGGCAAAACGGCGGGCGGTCTTTTTCAAAAGCGTCCTCCTGCTCCCCTATGCGATCCCTGTTGCCAGCATCGTTGTGTTATGGAGGGCGCTTTTCTCCGGCAAGGGGCTGGTCAACGGCTTGCTGGTGGGGCTGGGGTGCCGGCCCGTGGACTTTATGGGCAGCAGCGCGGCCTTTTGGGTGCTGATTTTCACCTACCTTTGGCGAAACAACGGGTACGATATGCTGCTGTGGCTGGCGGGTCTGGAGACCATCCCCCGGCCCTTGTATGAAGCGGCAGCGGTGGATGGAGCCACCCCTTTTCAGACCTTTGTCTTTATCACGCTGCCCAATCTGCTGCCAACGGTGGTGCTGACCACCATACTGAGCCTGGTCAACTCCTTTAAGGTCTTTCGGGAGGCCTACTTGGTGGCAGGCAACTACCCGCAGGAAAGCATATATCTGCTGCAGCACCTCTTCAACAACTGGTTCCTGTCGCTGGACATCGGCAAGCTGTCTGCCGCCGCCGTGCTGCTGGCGCTGGGGCTTGGCTGCGTCGTGTATCTACTGTATCACTTTTGGGGTGGTGGGCAGGAATGAGAAAAAAGGAGCCTCTTTTGCCGGTGCTGATCCTTGGCCTGCTGGCCTTCACCGTCCTTTGGCCGCTGTGGTTTACCGTCGGCGGTGCGCTGATGGCGTCGGACGAATTGACAGCCGCCCTGGGGCCGGCCCTGTTGGACACAGCAGACGGCGGGTATGCGGTGTGGACGATTCTGCCTTCCTGGCCGACGCTCCAACCGCTGGCGGAGCTGCTGCTGGACACCCCGCAGTTTTTTTCGGTCTTCTGGAACACCTGCCTGCTGGCCTTTGCACAGATCGCCGGTCAGCTGGTGGTCGCCGCCCCCGCATCGTGGGCGTTTGCCAAGCTGCGCTTTGCGGGCAGGCGTTTCCTGCTGCTCGGGTACATTGCGCTGATGGTGCTGCCCTTTCAGGTACTGATGGTACCCAACTACCTGATCGCCACACGCCTTGGAATCTACGATACGCCGCTGTCCGTCATCCTGCCAGGGGTGTTTTCGGCGTTCCCGGTTTTTATCATGACCCGCAGCTTTCAGGATGTTCCCAATGAACTCCTCGAGGCGGCCAAGCTGGACGGCGCAACGGCCTGGCAGATCTTTTGGAAGATCGGCGTTCCGCTGGGATATGCCGGAATCTTTGCCGCCTTGGTGCTGAATTTTATCGAAGGGTGGAACGCGGTGGAGCAGCCGCTGCTCTTTCTGAAATCCCAATCCAACTGGCCGCTTTCCATGTATATGAACGATATTGTGACAGACAACATGGGGATCGCCATGGCGGCCAGCCTGCTCTCGCTGATTCCGGCGATGCTGGTGTTCATGTATGGGCAAACCTATCTGGAACTGGGCATCCAGGCCGGAGGCATCAAGGCATAAGGAAGGAGACATTTTCTGTGAAAATCGTCAGGGATTCTGCCGTTCGTCAGGAACCGGCGCAGCCGCAGGCCGTATCGCCGGAGGAAAACAGGTTTTCGATTCGCCCCCGGCAGATCGCGCTTTTCTTTTTGTGGATGCTGGCTTTTACGCTGCTTGCCCGCGGAACATCCGGCGCGCTGCTGCCAGAGGTGCAGCTCTCCACGCCGGCGCCCAATACCATCACCCAGAGCCTAACGGCGACAGGAACCATTCAGTGGGCGGCGGGCAGCCTGTTCTATCTGCCCGAAGGGCTGCTGGTGGAGGCGGTTTTTGTCTCGGAGGGGGAGGCTGTACAGGAAGGAGACAAAATAGCGGCCCTCCGCCGGGAGGATGTGGAACAGAAGCTGCGGAGCCTTCAGGCAGAACTTGCGCAGAAACAGACGGAATATGCCCGGCTTACCAAACCGGTGGCGGCGGACAGCTATGATCTGGAAAAAGCCCAGCAGGCCCTGCAGGCCGCCTACCAGGCAGCGGAGAACAGCGCGGCAGCCTGGGCGGAGAAAGAAGCGAATGCCGGCAGCGAGCGGGATGCCCTGCAGCGCGAACTGAACGAACGGCAGGAAAAGGCCGCCCAATATGCCCGCGAGATCGCAGAGAAGCAGGCACAGCGGGAGTTGCTGCAGCAGGAAGAATCGCCGGACGAGGAAATCATCAGCCGGATCGAAGCGGAGCTGACGCAGCTTACGGCAGAGGAAACGCAAAACCGGGAGGCACTGGCCGAAGCGGAAGCCCGGCTCAACGAGGCGGACGCAGCGCTGGAAAGCGTCCAAAGCCAACGGGAAGAAGCGGCTCGCACGGCTGCGCAGGCCGCCGAACAGGCGGAGCAGGCCCGAAACGACGCCCGGCACGCCTACGAGAAAAGCGTGGAAGCCGCCAGTGAAACAGCCGCCGCCAATGCGGCCAGTGCCACGGTTCTGGCGGAACAGATCCGGGAAATGGAAAGTAGCGTGGAGACGCTGAAAAAATTGGACGAGCAGGAGGGCGTCTTCTGTGCGCCGCAGACGGGTACCGTGGAATCTCTGCAGCTTATGCAGGGGCAGACCAGCGGCCAGGTGGGCGGGAGCATTTCCGACCCCGAAAGAGGGTATCAGATCCGATTTGCGCTGGAGGCCGAGGACGCGGTGCAGGATACCGCCGGCGTTACGGTGACGGTCATGCAGGGAGCAAAGTCCGAAAGCGTGAAAATCAATTCGTCCGTTTCTCAGCAGGATGGAGGCGTGGTGCTTTCCGCTGCGCTGACCGGGTCGGATTGGCAGGTGGGAAAAGCGGAACTCACAATCCGGCTTTCCGAGACGGAATATGACTGCTGCCTGCCGGTCAGCGCCCTTCACAGTGATAACGGCGGGGATTTCGTCTATTCGGTGGAGGAGCGCAACACTATTTTGGGGCTGCAAAACATCGTGCGCAAGGTTTATGTGGAGGTCGTGGAGCGCAACAACGAGCTGGCGGCCCTGCGGAATTATACGACCGGTGCGCCGGTGGTGGCCGCCACAACGAAGAGCTTGCAGGAGGGCGCACGTGTGCGTACAGCGGGATGAAGATTCGAAAGGCGGTGCTGCTTTTGGCATGCGCGGTTTCCTGGGGGATCGCTGTTTGGTTTGCGGGGAGGCTGTGGGCAGCCTATCCGCTGGTTTCGGTGCGCTCCGACGTGCCGGTCACGGGGCGGCAGCTGGAAGCGCTGCGGTCTGCTTTGCGGCAGGAGGATGGGGCGAGCGCGCTTGTTCCCGCTTTTTGGAGCCAGGCAGAGGGATCGGCGGAAAGCCGCTGGGAAACCTGCGGGATCACTGCCATTCTATATTGCGGCGAGTATGACGCGGTGTATCCTGCCGTGCTTCTGGAGGGGCGGTTCCCCGCTGCGCAGGAGAATGGCAAATGCGCGGTCTCAACCGCTGCCGCGTGGCAGCTCTGGGGCAGCGAGGACGTGCTGGGGCAGGAATTGGAGATAGAAGGAGACATCTACCGCGTGTGCGGGCTCTTTCGCAGCAGCGCCAGCCTGGCCCTGTGCGGGGAAAGCCTTGACCATGGCTTTTCCAACATCGAGTTTTGGGGCGGCTACGCTGCGCCGCCGG
>ENA-ORRO01002861-ORRO01002861.1-human-gut-metagenome-genome-assembly--contig:-NODE-2861-length-10499-cov-3.609441_pt1 | contig 10499 bp, 8 predicted proteins | sample MGYA00242176_ERZ509136 | MGnify/ENA primary metagenome ERZ509136 (study PRJEB26280, sample SAMEA2338644) | human gut metagenome | biome: human gut; feature: human-associated habitat; material: faeces... | reverse complement strand
CACTTCCGCACCAACCTGCGGAAGCGGCCCTTGCCGTATATGGCGTGTCCCAACGCTCTGTAATCGCCGCTAATTTCTGGCGACCGGCAGCTCCAACGTAAACGTGCTGCCCTGTCCCGGAGCGCTCCACACCGAAGCGGAGCCATGGTGGGTCAACGCCACATGCTTGACGATGGCAAGGCCCAAACCGATGCCTTCCTCGGAATACCCATTCTGGTTGCCGCCACGGTAGAACCGTTCGAAAATACGGCTTTGCTCCTTCTGCGCAATGCCGCAACCACGGTCAAGCACGCTGAGCAGCACTTTGGTGCCGTCCTCGTTCGGCTTGACGGATACGGTTATGCCCTTGCCGTCCGGTGAATAGGCGATGGCGTTTTCGAGCAGCTTTGCGACCGCGGCCTGAATCTGCTCACCTTCCCCGTTGATGTCCAGCGATTCGTCGCCATCGATTTCAATGTCGATGCCGCGCCGTTGCGCCATGTCGCGATGCGCGCCGACGACGGTTTTCACCTGTTCCATGACGTTGATACGGTTGCTCGCCGTCGGCAGAATCGGTTCCTGCGCCTTGATAAGCAGCAGCAGGCCGGACACCATATGTTCCATGCGAGCGCAGGATTGGCGCAGTTTTACGGTGTTCCCCTCAATCGCGGCCTTATTGTCCGAGTCATGTTCCAACGCGTCCGCAAGCTCCTCCAGCGACTGCGTCGGCTTGAGGAGCTGCTCCGAAACGTTGGTGATGAAGGAATCACGGATCTGGGAGAAACGGACGGTTTCGCTCACGTCGGAAACCAGCACCACCACAAAGCGTTCGTTGAGCCTGCCTACAATCACCTTCAGCCAGTTCGGGCGGGACACCGTGGTCACCGGCTTGTCCGGCGATTGGCCGATCAACGCCTGTTTGGCAACCTCCCGCATGGTTGGCTTCCCTGCTTTCGGAGCCTTCTTCGGCTCATGCAACGTGGTCGTGGTCAGGCTGAACTGCTTCTTGCCGCCGTGGGCACGGACCTCGTGCACCGCGCTTGCCACGGTGTCATCGGCGATGGCGTCGTCCCGCACCACGCCAAGGGCGTAGGCGTCCGGATGCGCGCGTATCACCTCGTCATGCTCGTCGACCACGATGGAGGCCAGCGGCAGTATGGACAGCAACGTGTTCGTCGCGTCGTCCAAAGTATCATCATTGTTGCGATCGTCACCATGGCGATGTGTCAGATTGCGCCACCACGTGCCTACGGATTCAAACATGTCTTCATTCTCGCACACCCTGACGTTCCCCGATGAATGGTCGTGGCGCGATTTTCGTGAACGCAGGGTGAACGTGCCGGTGAACATTGGCGGAACAACACGTCCGTCACGTGCGAATCCGCCACTTCCCTAATACACTTGGGAGAGGTTATATCCGAACCCGATATTGACATACGTGAAGCATTTGAAAGGCAAGCATATGCGCGTTATCTTCAATGAAGAGCTCAAGGCAGTCGCCGATGACCTCGACCGCATGGCGCAAGACGTTCGCAAGGCAATCAATGGTGCCGGCGACGCGTTGCTGAACCAGAATCTTGAAGCCGCCCAGGCCGTCATCGACGGCGACATCGAAATCGATGCCCTCGAATCCAGCGTCATCGACCAGTGCGTGAAGCTGCTGGCCAAGCAGAACCCGGTGGCCACCGATCTGCGCGTGGTCGTCTCCACCCTGCGTCTGGCCGCAACGTTCGAGCGCATGGGCGATCTGGCCCGTCACATCGCCGAAGCGGCCCGCCGCACCTATCCTGCTTCCCCGCTGCCGGCCGATGCCCAGCCGCTGTTCGCCGAAATGCAGGCGTTCCTTGACAATGTGGCCGACCAGGTGGTTTCCATGCTTACCGACCGCGACACCAAGACCGCCGAGCAGATCATTCTCAACGACGACAAGCTCGACGCCCTGCACAAGAAGACCTTCGAACTGGCCCAGTCCGAGGATTGGAAGGGCACCAACCAGCAGCTCATCGAGTCTCTGGACGAGGTGGCCCGCATCCAGCAGGAGGGCGCCGCCAAGCGCAGGGAGGCCGAGGCCCAGCTGGGCCGCATCGAGGGCGAACTGAAGCAGAAGCTGCTGGAGCTGCGTGGTTAAGCTGAGGGATACGACTTCTCCGTGAAAGGAGACTACCATGAAATTTTATCAAAAACGTGGCTTTGCGCTGGTGGTGCTGGTGCTGGCCATTCTGGGCTCCTGCGTCTACGGTATCAGCAAAAAGCCCGCCGACCTGCCCCAGGTATCCTACGGCAACTGGCTGCGGGACGACGCCGACCTGTTGACGGACGAGACGGAGGCCTCCCTGCGGCAGTATGACCAGAGCTGGGACAGCAACTATCGGGCCATTATCGCCGTGGCGACGCTGGACACGCTGAACGGCTGGACCTATGAGAAGGCGGCGGCGGAGCTTGGCTCCCGGTGGGGGCTGGGCGGCAATGATATGCTGCTGCTGTTGGTAAAGGACAGCGACTACTACGTGGCGCTGGGCGACAACGTGCTGGACGCCATGACGGACACCTATCAGGCGGGACTGCAGGGCGCTGTGGAGGCTCCCTACTATCAGGGGGACTACGATGCGGCGGCGCTGGCCTTCTTCCGGCAGGCGGATGTGTTCTATGCCCAGACGCTGGGCCGTCAGCAGAGCGGCGGCAGCTATTCCGACTATGAGGATAACGGTGCGTGGCAGGGCAATGACTCCGGCTCTGTGGCGGCTGTGGTGCTGCTGGTGGTGGGCATCTTTGTGGTGTGGATCCTGCTGGATGGCCTGCGGTATCGCCGGTATCGCCGCCGTCCGGTGGTGGTAGGCGGGCCTGTGTACTATCCCGTGTTCTGGGGACGGCATCCCCGTCCGCCCCGGCGGCCTGCGCCGCCCCGTGGCCCCCGTCCGCCCATGGGAGGCGGTCCTCGGCCTCCTATGGGGGGCGGCCCCAGCCCGCCGATGGGAGGCGGTCCTCGGCCCGGCAGTCCTCGTCGCAGTACCCCTCGACCCTCCCGGCCTTCCGGTTCCCGGCCCTCCGGTGATAATAAGGAGCCCGTTGTTCACCGCTTCGATGACCGCCTCCTCCTGATGGACGTCCAGCTCGATCTGCTCTCCGGCCACGATGGACTCCAGCACATAGGGCAGGCGGGGCAGATTGAGCCCTACTACGCCCACAGCCAGCACGATGTAGAACAGCGCCATGAAGGGCACCAGCCGTTCACTGACGCTGCCGATGCGCTTGATGCCGCCCAGCAGCACCATGGCGACGAGCATCGCCACAACGATGCCGACAACGAGGTTCAGGGTGGAAAGCGCGTTCTGACCGACCACATTGAACTCCGTCAGGGCCGTGTCGATGGCGGCGACGATGGTGTTGACCTGGGTCGCGTTGCCGGTGCCAAAAACCGTCAGCACGCCGAACAGCGAGTAGAGCACGGCCAAGAACTGCCAGTGCTTGCCCAGACCGTTTTTGATGTAGTACATCGGGCCGCCGACCCATTCGCCGGTGGCGCTGCGCTCCCGAAAATGTACGGCGAGCGTGACCTCCGCAAATTTGGTGCACATACCCAGCAGCGCGGAGCACCACATCCAGAACACTGCGCCCGGCCCGCCGATGGCGATAGCGCCCGCAACGCCCGCAATGTTGCCCGTGCCCACCGTGCCCGCCAGCGCCGTGCAGACGGCTTGGAACGGCGTCATCGCACCGTCAGAGGCATCCTTTTTGCGGAACATACGCCCGATGGTGGTTTTGATCGCATACGGGAATTTGCGGATCTGCAAAAAGCCCGTCCGCACACTGAGCAGCAGCCCCACGCCGATGATGCACACCATCGCCGGGATGCCCCACACAAAGTTGTTGACCGCCTGATTGATGGTTGCAATTGCTTCAAGAACCATAAAACCCCATACCTCTTGCCTTTTGATTTTGCCGCAAAAAACAAAAGGCCTGCAATCCCGGCCTTCCTGCCGGTTTTACAAGCCTTTTGTCCGTTCATGACAAGTATGACTTATATCACTGCTATTGTAGTATAACACGATACCGGGTGCTTTGCAATCCCCTTGGCGGAGTGCTGGCGGCACAGTTTATATTGTCAGTGAAACTTTTTTGCGGTATACTACGGATTATAGATAGAAACACCGCTGAACAGGAGGAGAAGACCATGAACGATGACAAGCTTTGCATTTCCCCGGATGCCCTGATTGCTATGATCGTGACCGAGGCGCAGGACCGCGCGCTGGCGCAGATGTCGGGGTCGGAGGCCGCCGGGGACGTGCAGCCGTCGGATGCGTTTCTACTCAAAATGGACGCGCTGGTCCGCAATACCCGGCGCAAGGCTGACCGAAAGCGGCATTTGCGGGCGGCCAAGCGGCTTTTAATTGCGCTGGCCGTGGCAATGGCGATTTTCTCCTGCACAATGCTGCCCGTCAAGGCCGTGCGGGACGCGGTTGTCCAAACACTGATGACGTGGCATGACCAATTTGTGGCGGTCAGCTATGTCAGCGAGGAGTGGGGCGTTATGCCGGAGTCAGTGACGCTGTCCTATCTACCGGACGGCTTTACCCTGGCCGAGGTCAGTGAGCCGAAGGATGTCGGGCACTACTATGCCTCGTATGATAATACGGAGACCGGAGCGTTCTTTACCGTAATGATTGTACCCATTCAGGGTAGGCAGGATGTCTTCCTGGACGATGAACACTCCCAATATTACTCGATTACCTTTGACGACCACGACGCGATTTGGGGCGATATGTTTGAAGGCCAAATGAATGATTTGCTGTGGGAGCATAACAAACTCGCCTGCTCCGTAGAGGGCAACATCAGCCTGCATGAGCTTATCAAAATTGCCCAGGGCATTGTGCTGGAATAAATTTGACAAATTGTGTAACCAAACGCCGCCTTGTGACGGATACCTTATAACACGGAAGTTTATATTCAGGAGGAGCCTACGTGCTGGTTTTCTATCTTGCCGCACTGGACAGCGACGACGACAAAAACAAATTTGAATACATATACCGCAAATATTACCGCTTTATGCTGCACACGGCTGCGGGCATTATTAAAAATTCCTCCTTGGCCGAGGATGCGGTGCATGAGACGTTTGTGCAGCTGCTGCGTGGAATCGACACGCTGCGCATTGATAACGAGCGGGCTCTGAAATCCTACCTTTATATGGTAACCCGGGAGCGGAGCATTGATTTCCTGCGCAAGTGGGAGCGCCGCCGCGGTGCCCAGCCCGATTACGAAAGCCTGGCCGCCGCGCTGGACAACTACGCGGAACCGGAGGAAGTGGCCCTGACAAATTTGCAGCTGGACAAGGCTATTGCCCTGCTGGACGAAATGCCGCTGATTTACCGCCAGACACTGGTTTTGCGCGTGAAGGGGTATTCCATCCGCGAGATTGCCAAAATCACCGATTCGAGCGAGTCCAACGTCAAGACCCGCATCCACCGCGCCCGGGCCATGCTGCTGAAATCGTTTGGGGAGCAGGCGGAGTGAGCAGGATTTGAACGTTCCTGCGCCGGAGTTTCTGACCAACGAGCAGCAGTTGCTTTACCGCCGTAGGGGCGGATTCCATATCCGCCCGGACACTTTGCGGCTGTTGAACACAGCCACGGGCGAACCATGTTTACCCCCTATCGTCTCTACCCAATTTTCTATCAGGAGTTGATTTTTATGTCCGAGTCCACAATTACCCACAGCGCCAACGGCGTAACCTGCACCATCGAAATGACCGCCGACGAATACCTTGTATCCACCGAGCCGCTGCTGCGCATGGCCGCACTGTCCAAGTGGGCTACCTTCCCACGGGGCGTGTCTTTTGCGGTGTCCGCTGTTGCCTTTTTCCTGCTGGTCTCCTATGTCACAGAAATTCCGGCGCTGTGTACCTTGCCCGGGTACGGCCCACAGTATGCGGTTGTTTTTGGTGTCGTCTGCCTGCTGCTTCTGCATGTGTTTTTGTTGTATGATCTGCGGGCTTATTTTGTATTTTGCTACCGCCTTTTTCATCGTCATGCCATAAGGTGGAGACTCCGCCGCTGCTTCGGCGCGGATGCTCTGTGCAAGCAAACCGTCACGTTTTGCAGCGACAGCTCCATTCGCTGCACATCTCTACATCAACCTGCCGCTGACGGCTCGCTTGCCGTTCTGCCCAAAAAGCGCATCCTCTGCGCCGTCCTGTCGGGACATTTCCTCATGATTTTAGTAAGCCGTTCCGCCGCTTCCCGCACAGATTTGTCCGCGCCGGAGAGCCTATACAAAGCACGCATTTCCTTGAAGGATAGCATCTGCATCTCCGCCGCGCCTTTTCGTTCTTCCGATTGGGAGTCTCTGCTTACCCAGGTCAAAGCAATGGATATTCCGATTCTAACTTCATCTATTTCTACACGGTTAAGTTAAAAGGCAGGGTTCTCAAATACAACAAAAAGTCACATTCAAAATCACATTGAATGTTGCTTTTCATTTGTACAAGATAGATTTTACAGCAGTGCGCGTACCTCGTCCATCCATGTTTCGATTGTGGACTGGGGCGTGACAAGATTCGGCCCGCCGGTGGAATCAAAGCGGAATTCCCGTTTCTGTGCAAACGACTATAGCACTGTAACTTGTGGCTTGTCGCTTATTTGTCGCTTAAATCTGCAATAAGACACTGAAAAATAGCAGAAGAAATTAGAAGATTGCCTGTTGAAAAACGGCGGGTGTATGCTATACTATTATTTGTATTATTGTACCTGAAAGGTAAGGTCAGGCTATGGACAAGTACATTTTGGAACGGGATGGACAGTTAGACTTTTATAAGGTCTTTTTGCCCCGTGTCAATCCCGCTTTAGATATTGATGAAATACTTGCAGACAATAACGATGGGGTTATCAACGGAAACTTGCTTGAATTCAAGTTGCACGTTACCGATTTGAACGCCGTTCTTTTCCAATGTATTAAATACCTGTCTGCCTTGCGCGTCAAAGGCAAGCCCGTTCCGGCGAATATTTTGATTATCGATGTAAACGCCGCCACGCTTTGGCTGTACCGCTCCGCGCCGTATTTGTCGGATATTGAAAAGCTGTATTTCGGCGGCGCATCAAAGGACAATAGTGGATTTATCGGTTGCAACGCTGAAACAGTGTTGCACTTTGATAAACCGCTTGACGTGGAAAGCATTGTTACCCTGCTCAAAGAATGCAACTATACAAAGATACACATTGATGAAAATTGCATTGTTGGGTGGGCTATGTCCTTTTACAAAGCAGTACCAATGGCGCGGAAAGAAGATTTCCTTGGTGATGATACAGGCAAGCACAAAACAATCGGGGAAATTAGAAAACCCGTTCATTTTGAACGGTACATTTACCCTTATACCGGGCAAACAAATGTCAAATTTAATTATTTGATGGATAAGCTAAATGACACGCTTCAGAAAAAGAACTTGGGGGCATTTTACACGCACAAGCTGTATGCCGAAAAGTCCCTTGAATTGGTGCGGGCTGCAATCGCCCGTGTTCCCACCGGAAATGACTATATCATTCTTGACAGGTGCGCCGGAACAGGAAACCTTGAAGCAGGTTTGACAGACGAGGAACTTTCACATTGTGTTGTTTCAACAGTAGAATATTATGAGTACAAGGTACTTCAAGAATTGTTAGGGGCAAAGGTTCGGCACATTATCCCGCCTATTGAAATGACAGACACATTTAACGCCGGGCTAGTTTCGGGCGCAGACGCTTTAAGCAAAGAATATATAGAAAATCCGGTCATAAAGCAATACATTGCCAACCCACAATGCACGATTATATTGTTTGAAAATCCACCGTATGCAGAAACAACTTCTGCCGAACACCAACGACAGCGACAAAGCAAAAAATCATCTACTTGGAAACAAAGCTATGTAGTAACTGAAATGAAAAAAGAAGTCAAAGGAACAGCGTCCAACGATTTAGGAAACGTTTTCATTTGGTCTGGTTTTAAATATTATTTGCGGCAACCAACAGATAGCTATATAGTGTATTCTCCTGTCAAGTATTGGAAAGCGCAACATTTAATTGACAGGAAATTTGTCAAAGGATTTGCATACAATCGCCGCCATTTTCACACTAATATTGACGCTTGCATTATGTGCGCATATTGGCAAAATATAGCTGACAGCAGAAAGGAAATTGAAATAGCGGCTTATGATATAGACGATAACACAGGCACGTTGGTTTCGTGTGGACTGCTCCCTGTAAAACAGGTCTTTACAACATACAGCAAAATATACTATGACAAACGCCCTATACCAGATGAGCAGCGGACGGGTATTCTTGCAGGGTTAAATGGTCTTGAAAAGGTAGGCGGCAAACAACGAAACAAGCCCGCAACCGCACCCGATATAATGGGATATATGGTCGCACACAGTTCGGGATTTGATAATCCAGACTTGGATTCTAGCCTTTTGATAGCGGCTCGCTATGATGGAAACGGCTTTTTCCTGCGTAAAGATAACTATCTTGAAAAACTTCCTATGTTTTGCGCTTCACGCTATATTACATATAACAGAGCATGGACGGAACGTGCCCGCATTATGAAGTCGGCGGACGGCGCGGACAGATACAATGCGGACGTTGCAAGTGGTAAACTTGCGCAATTCCTCTTGAAATGCCTGCTTTTCACCTGTACAGAAATGCAGAATCATATGCGCACATTCACGGGGAGCGATGGGCGGTTTTATCGCGATGAACTTTGCCTTGACGGTACGAACGGAAAAACAATCGCCCTGCGCGATATAAAGGGGCTTATCCCCGGTGATAGGGAAAAGGCTATTTTGAATCAATGGGAAACGGTTCTGCAATGGGCAAAGAAAGCAGAAAACTATAGCCCTTCTTTGACATATGGTGTATATCAGATTTACGCTGAACTGGATACATCGCACGTTGACGAAACGACGGGCAATACAATTTGGGATAACGTGGAATTGCATACTGCTCTTGCGGGCTTGAAAACGCTTGTCAAAGACTATTACAATTCTGAAATCGTCCCAGTGCTTTTTGAATATGAGTTTATAAAATAACAAAAACGGCGGCAGGCTTTTGGAGTTTGCCGCCATTTCATTTGTTTTTTCGCTTGCAATACAGCTTCAAGTCTGCCTTGTAGCCCTCGAACGGGTCGATGTGGACAATATCGTACTGCACGCCCCGGAACAGTATCATGTGGCTTGTGGTAAGGTTAGCCCGGTAGCCGATTTGAAACAGCGCAAACAAAAAGCAGGCAGTGTCGTGGAAAGGAGGAGGAAAGCGACACTGCCTGCTGTATAGGAACCCCTGAACATTGCGGCTTGATCAGGAGGGATTTGGTAGTCTGTCCGCCGTTCTGGCTATTGCCTCGCATAGAAACGGGAGACAGTTTTTTATGGGCCTGCTGTGCACCGCTGCTGCGGCCGCACCCGCAGGGAAATATGCCTGCATGGGCTTTTGCGGGGAGAACCTTTGGGAGGCTATGGGGGATGTCCGTTCCGTTCTCCCTGAGTGCACCCTTATTATGCCAGACAATCGTGGCAATTCTTTGTGGTAAATTTGAACAGTTTGCAAATAAACGCCCTGCCTATAAAAAAGACTGCTGAAAAGTCCGCGCTTCTCAGCAGTCTGAATCTGAAATATTCCGCGTTACACTCCAAAGAACTCCTTGGCGATGTCGGCGCTGCGCTTGGCGTCCTTGGCGTACCAGTCCGCGCCGATCTTTTCGGCATATTCCGGGGTCAGCACGGCACCGCCCACCATGATCTTGCAGTCGAGCTTAGCGGCGTGCAGGGCGGCGATGGTCTCCTCCATGCTTTTCAGGGTGGTGGTCATCAGGGCGGAAAGGCCTACCAGATGCACGTCCTTTTCCCGCACGGTGTCCACCACCGTTTCCACCGGTACGTCCCGGCCAAGGTCCAGTACCTCAAAGCCGTAGTTTTCCAGAATGACCCGGACGATATTCTTGCCAATGTCGTGCACATCGCCCTTGACGGTGGCAAGGACGATGCGTCCCTTGCTGGCGCTGCCCTCGCCCTTTTGGGCAATGGCGGTCTTGATCTCCTCAAAGGCGCTCTGGGCGGCGCTGGCAGCCTGCAGCAGCTGCGGCAGGAACAGGGTGCCTTTTTCGTATTTGGCACCCACGATGTCCAAGGCGGGGATCAAGGCTTCGTCCACCACCTCCAGCGGCTGCTTTTCTGCCAGCAGGGCGCGGGTATGGGCGGCGGCGTCACCCTTCAAGCCCTTTTCCACCGCTTTCATCAGGGCAGCGTAGGGGCCGGTATGCTCTGCTTCGGCAGCACTGGCGGCAGGCACGGCTTTTGCAGCTTGTGCCAGCGCAGTGCTGGCGGGCACGCGGTCGGCAAAGCGCTCGATGTACTTTGTGCTCTGCTTGTCCCGGTTGGTCAGCACGTTGTAGGCGTACACCGCCGCCATCATCTCTTCGCTGGAGGGGTTCATGATGGCAAGGTCCAGCCCAGCGTACATGGCCATAGTCAAAAAGGTGGTGTTTAGGTAGGGGCGGCATGG
>ENA-ORRO01002860-ORRO01002860.1-human-gut-metagenome-genome-assembly--contig:-NODE-2860-length-10505-cov-18.123062_pt1 | contig 10505 bp, 8 predicted proteins | sample MGYA00242176_ERZ509136 | MGnify/ENA primary metagenome ERZ509136 (study PRJEB26280, sample SAMEA2338644) | human gut metagenome | biome: human gut; feature: human-associated habitat; material: faeces... | reverse complement strand
GTGGCTCGTAAAAACCTGCCATTATAGCAGAATGGGCTGTGGCCGCATCTCACAACGGGCCGCCCTAACCGGGACGTCCCCTACGCACAAGGCCATTGGCCGTGTATTTTTGTAGCCAGTAAACAGAGTTCCCATTTATCGCCTGGCTGCGATTCCGTAGGGGACGTCTTGAGCAAGGCGTCCCGCCACAGCTGTCCGTTTTGGCAACCGCCCTGCGCCTTCCTCTGGTCGGCACCTGACGGGCCAAAAAGGCCGCGTGAATCCCGTGTACAGCCAGAATTTATGACGAATGGCACAGGGTTGTAATACAATTCTGAGTTTATCGCGGCGAAGCCGCATCTGAATCCGAGGAAAATCCCGTGAATCGTATTTCGTAAAGGCTCACTATTATACTCGAATGGGTTGTAATCCACTCTCATAGCGGGACGCACTTTGGGCGTCCCCTACGCACAAGGCCGTTGGCCGTGCAGTTTTTGGCGACCTGCGGCCTGCGTTCTTTTCCTGTCGCCTGTATGCGATAACGAATGATACATGGCCATAATCTCATCGAGATAGGATTAACAATTTCCTAAAAAATCGAAGGTCGATTTGGGTCTAGCTTCTTCTAAGATTACGGGTCATCATTGCTCTCAGGGATAAATTGTGAGATAATTTAATAAAGATATAGATTTTGGGTAATATGCTTCAACTTGCAAGGAGATTAACTATGGAACCTGCTGTTTGTACAACGAATCTGAAACCGTTCACGGACATATTCGAGGACTTACCCTGCTGTTTTTACATCGTGCAGGCACAGGAGCCTTTTTCACTGCTTTATGCCAATGGAGAAACGCTGCGGCTCTTCGATTGCCGGAATTTGGAGGAATTTCGTCACCATATCCGTAATAACGGACGCAATGTAGTCGCCATAAATGACCAGCCCCGGTTTATGGAAGAAGTTCAACGGGAGCTGATAGAAAAACAAGGCCGTTTCGCTCATGTCCAGGCCCATTTGTTCACGCGGGAAAACCGCATCCGCTATGCGGACATATCCGGTCGCAAGGTGGATACGGAAATCTGGGGAAAGGTAATCTACTGCACCCTCCAGGAAATCGACATTCCCCAGAACGGTCATCGGGTAGACCGGGACATCCAGGACTATGTCACCCAGCATCTGGACGAAGCCCTGGAAAAGCATTGGATTCAAGTATACTATCAGCCGATCATCCGCACTTTGACGGGAAAACTATGTGGCATGGAAGCCCTGGCCCGCTGGGTCGACCCCCAGGTCGGCTTTCTGTCTCCGGCTTCTTTCATCCCGATTTTGGAACAGGTCCGTCTGATCCATCGCCTGGATACGTATGTACTGGAGGAAGTCTGCCGGATGCTGCGTCAGCGCTTGGATGAAAACCTGCCCATTACGCCGATTTCTTTTAACCTGTCCAAATACGATTTTGACAATATGGATGTCTTCACGGTAGTAGAAAATATGCGAAAAAAATATAGTCTGCCCCGCGATTTCCTCCATGTAGAAATCACAGAAAGCGTACTGGCACAGAATGCCCAGGAAATACACCAGACCATCGACCGCCTGCGGAACGAAGGCTATGAAGTCTGGCTGGATGACTTCGGCAGTGGCTACTCCTCCCTGAATGTCTTGAAGGACTACCGGTTAGACTTGATTAAACTGGATATGAGCTTCCTCCGGAACTTTACGGAAGTCTCCCGAAGTATCGTGTCCTCTGTCATCATCATGGCCAAACGGCTGGGAATCAAGACTTTGGTCGAAGGGGTAGAAACCAAGGAACAGGCAGATTATCTGGCCTCTATTGGCTGTGGCCGTCAGCAGGGTTACTATTATGGCAAACCGCAGCCCCTGACCGGCGTCTTAGCACATATGGAAGCAGAAGGCCGCACGACGGAACCTCGGAAATGGTTCCATTTCTACGACATGGCCAGTATGTCCATCCATGAAACGGACCGGACCAGCGCCCTTTACGAGATGGATGAGACAGGCTATCTCCGCTATATCTATACGAACCAACCCTATCGGGATGAAATCCGAAAAATGGGCTACAGCCTAGCGGACGTCGAAAAGAATATGAATCAGCCGAAAAAGCTGGAGGTTATCCGTACTTTCCGCACTTATATCGAATTATCCCGGAAAAGCCATCAGCTGGAAACCTACTACTATATCGACGACGGAGATTATATCGGCGTCCGAATCCGGGTAATCTGTGAAATGAACCGCCATCTGCTGATTCATACGGAGTTTCAGAACATTTCCCAAAGCACTCCCGGTCTCCAGCAGAACAAGCTGGACGCCAATCTCCGGTACTTGTACGATTTATTTGAAGATGTATACCTGATATCCCCTCAGGAGGACACGATAGAGCATCTTTACGCCAACAATAACAGCAGCCAGTTTCTCTTCCAGGGAAAGGCGCAGAATATCCAGGAAACACTCCAGCAATTTGCCCAGCAGCGCGTCTACGAAGAAGACCGGGCCAGTTACCTGGCCTTTGCCGACCTGACCACCATAAAACAGCGGCTCAGCCAAAATGCGTCGGGAAGCCTCTCCTGCTTTTTCCGTTCCAAAGATAAGCATGGCAACTACAAATGGCGGGAATGTATGGTCGTCCTGCTATACAATGTCCAGCATCCCCTGCTGCTGGTAGCCGTCCGGACAATCGATAACCCCGTGACGGTATCTGCTGTTTCCCGCGGAACCACCGATGCTCTCCCTGCCCTGCTATGGGCCAATTTCAAAAAAAATACCCGCTTCAATTATTTCTGGAAAGACAAAAATCGCCGCTTCCTGGGAGCCAGCCAGTCCTTTCTCCATCACTACGGTCTTCAGTCAGAAGAAGAAATCATTGGCAAAACCGATGAGGATATGAATTGGCATATGGATAATGCCCCTTACCGAAATGATGAACTGGATGTACTACACCAAGGAAAATTTATCGAAAATGTGCCGGGCGAATGTATTGTAAAAGGAATCCTCCACCACATCATCTGCTATAAATGGCCTATTTACCAGAATGGCCAGATTATCGGCCTGATGGGGGCCTTCTTTGATACGGATCAACTCTATCGCAAACTCCGCCAAAACTTGTCTGACCCCTTTAACGACCCCATCTCAGGCCTGCAAAACCGTCAGGGCTTCCTGAATGATTTAATGACCTGCCAGGAAACGTGGGATACAGCGCACCAACCGTATTGCCTGATTTTGCTGGAAAGCCGCTTTGACGAATATATGAAAAAATCCTATGAACTGCCGCTTTTGCGCAAACTAATCCGACAAGAAGGGCAGATTATCCAGGAAATGGCCGGAACAGATTCCACCATCTCCCGGGTCTTCAACTCCACCTTTGCCATCCTGCGCCAGGAAAAGAACCCAGAAGAATCGGAAGCCCTGGCCCAGAAAATACAGCACCGCCTCCAAGACATCCATCAAGTAGACGGCAGCCCCGTCACCATCACCTTCCACTGGAGCATCGTCCATTCCACGGACCCCCTGTTAAGAAAAGATACTACCATGAAAGCCCGCCGCTTCTACCGCCTGGCTATGAAACGATTGAGAAACGAAGATAGGTGATATGCGATTCCTCTGGTCGGCACCTACGCACAAGGCCGTTGGCCGTGTATTTTTTGTAGACGGCTGACAGTAATCATTTTTATCGCCTGGCTGCGATTCCGTAGGGGACGGCCAAAGGGCGTCCCGCTATGAATTCTGTGCATAGCCGGAATTTATGACGAATGGCACATAGTCGTAAGACAATCGTGAGTTTGTCGCGGCGGAGCCGCATAGAGTCCGAAAAAAGTAACGTGGTTCGTGGTTGGTGATTCGTGGCTCGTAAAAACCTGCCATTATAGCAGAATGGGCTGTGGCCGCATCTCACAATGGGCCGCCCTAACCGGGACGGCCCATACGCACAAGGCCGTTGGCCGTGTATATTTTTTGTTCGAGAAATTTGGCAAAAATAGGCCCCTAAAAAAGTTTTTTAAAATTTTTTGGTACACTTTTGGAACTTTTGAAAAAAGAGAAGCCTCACAAATGGCTTGGTTAAGCGATTTGTGAGGCTTGTTGCAACTATTCCCATTCAATCGTAGCGGGTGGTTTACTGGTAATGTCATACACGATGCGGTTGATATGGTCTACTTCGTTTACGATACGGCTGGAAATCTTATCGAGGACATCGTAAGGGATACGTGCCCAGTCCGCTGTCATGAAGTCGGTTGTGGTGACGCCGCGCAAGGCCAGGGTGTAGTCATAGGTACGGAAGTCGCCCATGACGCCTACGGAGCGGTTGTTGGTCAAGACGGCGAAGTACTGGTTGATGTCGCGCTGCATGCCGGCATTGGCGATTTCTTCGCGGAAGATGGCATCGGCATCGCGGAGGATAGCCAGTTTTTCTTTGGTGATTTCACCCATGACGCGGATAGCCAGGCCCGGTCCCGGGAAAGGCTGGCGCCATACGAGGTATTCCGGCAGGCCCAATTCGGCACCGAGTTCGCGGACTTCGTCTTTGAAAAGGTTGCGGAGCGGTTCGATGAGGCCCTTGAAATCGACGACAGCCGGAAGGCCGCCTACGTTGTGATGGCTCTTGATGACGGCAGCATCGCCGGCACCGGATTCAATGACGTCGGGATAAATCGTCCCTTGAGCCAGGAAATCGACGGAACCGATTTTACGGCCTTCGTCTTCGAAGACGCGGATAAATTCTTCGCCAATGATTTTCCGTTTCCGTTCAGGATCGCTGACGCCTTCGAGTTTCTTGAGGAAGCGTTCCGACGCATCGACGCGGATGAAGTTCATGCCGCTGTCCTTGAAGGCCGCTTCGACTTCGTCGCCTTCGTTCTTGCGGAGCAGGCCATGATCAACGAAGATACAGGTCAGCTGACTGCCGACGGCTTTGGAGATGAGGGCTGCCGCTACGGAGCTGTCGACGCCGCCTGAGAGGGCCAGGACGACTTTGCCGTCGCCGACGGTTTCTTTGATGTTGGCAATGGCCGTCTTGGCATAGTTGGCCATGGTCCACGAGCCGGTGCAGCCGCAGACTTCAAAGAGGAAGTTATGGAGCATTTCCTTGCCGTGTTCCGAATGGAGTACTTCCGGATGATACTGCATGGCATAGAGTTTCTTTTCCGGGTTCTGCATGGCAGCGACCGGGCAATTGGCCGTATGAGCTACGATTTCAAAGCCTTCCGGGATGGAAGCGACGTAGTCCTGATGGCTCATCCAGACGATTTCTTTTTCCTGCAGGCCCTTGAACAAAGGCGATGCCGTATTGACATCGATTTCGGTCTTGCCAAATTCGCGCATGTCGGCGTGTTTGACTTCGCCGCCTAAGGTCTGTGCCATGAACTGCATGCCATAGCAAAGGCCGAGGACCGGGATGCCGAGATGGAAGACTTCTGCTTCGATCTTCGGCGCATTGTCTTCATAGACGCTGCCAGGACCACCGGTGAAGATGATGCCCTGGGGCTGAAGTTCTTTGATTTTAGCAACGGCTTTGTGATACGGGTATACTTCACAGTATACGTGGTTTTCACGGACGCGCCGTGCAATGAGCTGGTTATACTGACCACCAAAATCGACAACGATGACGAGTTCTTTGGTATCCATTAAGTGCCTCCTCGTGAAATACTTTCTTTGACAGCGGCGGCTGCCTAAATCATTCGATTATCATATTATAACACACGAAGATGAGAGTGACTAGTCACAAAGGGGCTAATTACGTCCATTCCCGGTACAAATCTTTGAGGATGCACGCCCGGGTGATCATACCGACGACACGCTTATTGTCCACGACGGGAAGGACTTTCAAATGTTCCAGGCTCATGACGGCCGCTACCTGTTCGACGTCAGCTTTGGGCGTAGCAATCATGACGTTCTTGGTCATCAGTTTCGAGCAGGGCTGGTCGAGGAGGTTCTTGAACTCCTTGGCATATTTGCCGACGCGGCTGGTATAAATCTTGGTGCCGATGAAGGGCAGGCGCGGGATGTGCGGCTTCGAGCTGCGGTACATGAGGTCGGCACTGGAGATGAGGCCGATGAGATGGTCTTCTTCATCGACGACGGGCACGGCCAGCAGGCGGTGCTTGATGAAAATGCGGAAGACGTCGCGGATGGGAATATCCGGCGTTACCGAGACGAAAACCTTTTCCATGACATCTTTCACGCGGACAATTGGTTTTTCTTTCATTTCTTCAGCCATGGTACGTCCCCTCCCCTTAGTCATCGCCGTATTCGCGATACAATTCATCGAGGATGTTGCCGCGGGTAACGATGCCGACGATATGTTTTTCCTTGACAATCGGAATGACTTTCAGATGTTCTGCAACCATGACGCCGGCAATCTGTTCGACTTCCGCATCAGGCGCAGCGATGATGACGTCTTTGGTCATCATGTCCTTGGCCGTGCAGGCCATGAGTTTCTTGAAGCCCTTGTCGTATTCACTGATGCCGTTATAATAAATGCTGGCTCCCAAAAGATTGACATAGTGCGGGACATGAGGCTTTACCTTCTTGTAGAGCAAATCGGCGTCGGTAACGATGCCGGCGAGCTCTTCCTTTTCATTGATGATAGGAATGGCCGTAATGTGATTCTTGACGAACATGTTGACTAAATCAAAAACAGACGTTTCCGGCGAAGCCGTAACGAAATTCTTTTCCATAATATCTGAAGCTGTACGTTTAGACATAGTTATCACTCCTTTTCTTATATTATAAGTATTAGACACAAAGGCCCTGATTTCCTGCTTGGGAGGTAAAAAAAGGTCCTGTCGTATAACGACAAGACCTTTTAAGTGGCTAGTTGTTAGTGGTTAGCGGATGGTTTTAAATTTAAGGCACAGCGGGCCGCCTACGAACAACGAGCCACTAAATACAGCTTATTTTCCGCAATAGGCGATGACTTCGACTTCTACGAAGACGTCTTTCGGGAGGCGGCTGATTTCGACGCACGAACGGGCCGGCAAGGTCTTCTGAAAGTATTTGCCGTAGACTTCATTGACAGCGCCGAAGAAGTTGATGTCCGTCAGGTAAACCGTCGTCTTGACGACGTCATCATAAGAAAGACCGGCTTCTTCGAGGATAGCGCCGACGTTCTTCATGCACTGTTCGGCCTGTTCGACGACGCCGCCGGAAACGATTTTGCCTTTTTCCGGGTTGATGGCGATCTGGCCGGAAGCAAAGAGGAAATCACCGGCTTTGATAGCCTGAGAATACGGGCCTACTGCGCCCGGAGCTTTCGTAGTACTGATAACATTGACTGCCATGATAATGCATCTCCTTAATTTTAATCTAACTGTATTATACCTCGCAGGTCCTGGGAAAACCATAGGCATGCGGCAATAATCACGATTCTGATTTAGCGTCAGCCCCTTCGATGAGGTGCCCTTCCCTGTCATACTGCTTCTTGTTCAAACCGCAGGCGAACCAGGCGGCGATGACAGCGGCGATGAAAACCCACGACGAGAAGATGGACATGCGCGTGTCAGGGTTGTAAATCATGCCGATAGTGACGAGGATCAGGAAGATGATGCAGAAGTAATTGGAATAGGGATAGAGGGGCGATTTGAAAGGATGTTTCGCCATGACTTCCGGTCCCCAGGACTTGCGGAAATTTTTCTGGGCATAGGCCAGGACGAACCAGGCGACCATGCCCGGAAAAACGGAGGCACTGTATAAGTAAAGGAATAATTTGGAGTCCGGCACGAGGTAGTTGAGGATGACACCGATAGCCAGGACAACGACGGTGACGGCAATGCTGTTGCGCGGCACGCCACTCGGCGACAATTTGGCAAAAATCTTGGGAGCCTGGCCGTTCTGGGCCAGCGTATAGAGCATACGGCCTGAGCTGTACATACCGCTGTTGCAGCCGGACAAGGCCGCCGTGAGGACGACGAAGTTGATGATGCCTGCTGCTGCCGAGATGCCGACTTTAGCGAAGGTCATGACAAAGGGGCTGCCGATATAGCTGACTTCATTCCAAGGGTAAATACAGAGGATAACGAAAATCGAGCCGATGTAGAAGATGAGGATACGCCAGACGATATTGTTGACGGCCTTCTTCAAAGTGTGTTTCGGGTCCTGAGCTTCGCCAGCTGTAATACCGATGAGTTCAACGCCCTGGAAAGACGCGGCGACGACGCACATGGCTGCCAGCATACCGCCCCAGCCATTGGGCATGAATCCGCCGTGGTCCCAGAGATTGCTGATACCGACGGGGACGCCGCCATTGTGCCGAAGCCAAAGAGGATGACCGCAGCCCCGACGATGAGCATGACGATGATAGTGACGACTTTAATCAAGGCGAACCAAAATTCAAATTCACCGTAGTATTTGACGGCTGCCATATTAGCCGCTGCGACGATGACCATGCCGGCCAGGGCCGAGATCCATTGCGGCAACAGTGGGAACCAGTAGTGGACGTAAATGCCGACAGCTGTGATTTCCGACAAACCGACGACGACCCACAGGAACCAATAGGAGCAGGCAGTGAGGTAGCCGACGAAAGGACTGATATACTTATGCCCATAGGTGGCAAAGGAGCCGGTAACGGGTTCCTGATAAAGCATTTCCCCCATGATGCGCATGATGAAAAACATGACGACGCCCGTCACGGCATAACAGAGCAATACCGACGGTCCTGCCATCTGGATGGTGTTGGCCGATCCCATGAACAGGCCGACACCAATCGTCCCCCCAAGAGCGATCATCTCTACGTGGCGCGGTTTCAGGCCGCGTTCCATTTTCTGCTGTTCCATGATCTGCCCTCCATTACTTCAAGGTAACAAAATAATGATGGTCTTTGAGCATGGTCATCAGTTTTTCAACGTGCTTTTCGTTGGCCGTTTCCAGTTCCAGGGAGACGGCGGTCATGCCCATGTCGATGCCGTGCTGGCTGCGTTCATGGGTGATGGAAAGGACGTTGGCATTGGTGCCGGCAATAAGGGTCAGGAGCTTGACCAGTTCGCCCGGGATGTCGGGGATGACGGTCTGGAAGAAGATCTTGCGCTGGGACTTGATCAGGCCCTGGTTGATGACGCGGGTCATATTGTTGACGTCGATGTTGCCGCCGCTGACGAGGGCTGCGACTTTCTTGTTGCGGATGCCGGAAATCTTGCCGCTCATGAGAGCTGCGACCGGTACGGCACCGGCCCCTTCGGCAACGGTCTTGCCCCGTTCCAGGAGAATCAGGATAGCGCTGGCGATTTCCGATTCATCGACGGTGACGATTTCATCGACGTATTTCTTACAGATATCATAGGTCAAGTCGCCCGGTGTCTTGACGGCGATGCCATCGGCCAGAGTAGCCTTGCCGTTGTAGGTAATGACCTGTCCTTTTTCGATGGATTCCTTCATGGACGGCATGTTTTCCGTCTGGACGCCGATGACTTTGATCTTAGGGTTGACATTCTTAGCGGCTACGGCCAGGCCGGAAATGAGGCCGCCGCCGCCAATCGGTGCGACGATAGCATCGACTTCGGGAAGCTGTTCGATGATTTCCAGGGCAATCGTCCCCTGGCCGGCAATGACTTCCGGGTCGTTGAAGGGATGGACGAAAGTATAGCCATGTTCCGTCGTCAATTCAACGGCTTTGGCTGCGGCTTCATCGAAGAAATCCCCGTAGAGGACGACATTGGCACCGTAGCCGCGGGTCGCCGTAATCTTACTCAAGGGAGCGTGTTTCGGCATGCAGATGACGGACTGGCAGCCATATTCGCTGGCTGCCAGGGCTACGCCTTGGGCATGATTTCCAGCCGAAGCGGCGATGACGCCTTTTTCCCGTTCTTCCGGGGTCAGGGAAGCGACTTTGTTATAGGCCCCGCGCAGTTTAAAGGAGCCTGTCCGCTGGAGGTTTTCCAGTTTCAAATAGACTTCGCAGCCAGCCAAATCGCTGACGGAATTACTGTACGACAAGCCAGTCTTCTGGGCGACGCCCTTTAAACGTTCCTGGGCCTCTTTGATCATTTGTAAGGTAACTCTTTCTTCACTCATGTTGCATGCTGCCAAACGGCAGCGTCCCTCCTTCGTTAGTTAGAATAAATACGGTTTGATTATGCTTTTACTATACGCCTTTGATTGTCCATTGTCAATAGAGTATTTGGCTATTTGTATTTTATCAGTAGACTTATGTTTACTAAAGCGGAAATCATCATTGCTTATTTCGCATAATTTGGTGTTGAACGATGCGAAAAGAAGAAGCTGCCTTATACAGCAGCTTCTTCGTGGCTAGCAGTTAGTGGCTCGTAAGCGCTTTACTAACTACAAATAATAAAAGGGACTGTCACACGAAGGCTTATGCCATCATGCGGAGTCCCGTTGCTTCATAGTTTGTAGTACAGAATTTATGGTTTGCAGAAAAGACCTTTAAATTTAAAGCCATCTGCTAACCCCTAACAACTAGCCACTAACAACTGAAAAAGGCTTGTCGTCGTACGACAAGCCTTTTTCATATGGTGACCCCTACGGGATTTGAACCCATGTTCTCGCCGTGAAAGGGCGATGTCTT
>ENA-ORRO01002858-ORRO01002858.1-human-gut-metagenome-genome-assembly--contig:-NODE-2858-length-10509-cov-3.015592_pt1 | contig 10509 bp, 10 predicted proteins | sample MGYA00242176_ERZ509136 | MGnify/ENA primary metagenome ERZ509136 (study PRJEB26280, sample SAMEA2338644) | human gut metagenome | biome: human gut; feature: human-associated habitat; material: faeces... | reverse complement strand
GCCTCGGTAGGCGACTGGATCCGGAACAATACGAATTTACTGCTGATGTTCGCGCTGATCATCGTCGGCGCGCTGACCTCAGACAACTTCTTCAGCATGGACAACATCCTGAACGTCCTGCGCCGCATCACGGTCAACGGCATGCTGGCCGTGGCCTGTACGATGACGCTGCTCGTCGGCGGCTTCGATCTTTCCATCGGTCATGTCATGGCGCTGAGCGCGGTGCTTTGCATCGGCTTTGAAAAGTCCACGGGCAGCGGCGCGGTCGGCATCGTGGTCGCGCTGGCGGCGGGGCTTGTGCTGGGCCTCATTAACGGGCTTCTGATGAAGCTCACGCGCGGCGGCTCCGGCGAGGGCTTCATGATCACGCTGGCGACCGGCATGATGGCGCAGGCGCTGGCCAAGTGGTACTGCGCGGGCAGCGAGATCATCCGCATCGACCTGCCGGCTGAGATCGACTGGTTCAAGCAGCTGGGACAGGGGAACCTGCTGGGCTTCCCGATCTGTACGCTGATCTGGATCGCGGTCATGGTAGTTTTGCAGATCGTCATCAAAAAGACGACCTTCGGCCGCCAGATGCTGCTGACGGGCGCAAACAAGAAATCGGCCTTCCTCGCCGGTATCAACGTCAACCGCGTCAAGGTCATCGCCTATACCGTGGCGGGCTTCTGCTGCGGCATCGCGGCGGTCATCTATGCCGCCCGTTTCACCAGCGCGTCAGACGGCGCGGGCGTCGGCGGCGACTTCAACGGCGCGGTCTGCTCCATCATCGGCGGCAACGCCCTCTACGGCGGCCACGGCGGCATGGTGCAGGTGTTCATCGGTACGGTGACGTTCGGTCTGATCTCCAACATCCTGCAGCTGTTCGGCCTGAGCACGGCTGTGCAGTACATCGTGCAGGGCGCGATCTTGCTGCTGGCGATCAACCTGGATAATCTGAAAAAGAGGTGAACGATATGACGCTGGCAAAGAAAGCATGCAAGGACTACCGCATCCCGCTGCTGGCGGTGCTGATCTTCGTGATCATGTCGCTGGTCAACAAAAACTTTTTCACCCCGTACAATATCTTCACCATTGCGGATTCCATCTCCGGCTACGGCATCGTGGCGCTGGGCTTCACGTTCATCCTGCTGGTCGGCCAGCTCGATATTTCGTTCGGTTCGGTCATCGCGCTTTCGGCCTGTATCTTTATGATGATGCTGCAGGCGGAAATGAACTTCCTGCTGGCGCTGCTCGCGGCCATCGCGGTCGGCTGCGCCTGCGGCGCGGTGACGGGTTTCTTCGTCGCCACGTTCCGCCTGTCGCCGTTCATCGTCTCCATGACGATGCAGCTGGCGTACAAGGGCATCGCCCTGACCATCACGAACCAGACCCCGGTCTCCGTGCCGCACCCCGTGCTGCAGGCGATCAACAATATCAAGCTGTTCAACATTTTCCCGATCGTATTTTTCTTCTTCCTGCTGCTGGCGGTGCTGACAGAGCTGTTTCTGCGCAATACGCAGTTCGGCCGTAATCTGTTCCTCGTGGGCGGCAACATCTCCGTTGCGGATAACCTCGGCATCAAGGCGCGCAACTATATCTGGAGCGCATATATCTTCCAGGGCCTGTTCGCGGCCATCGGCGGCGTCGTCATGATGACGCGGCAGTTCTCCGCCTCCGGCAACCTGGCGCTGCAGGGCCCGATGGAGGTCATCCCGATGGTCATCGTGGGCGGCACGTCCATGGCCGGCGGCCGGGGCGGTGCGCTGAAGACGGTCGGCGGCGTGGTGCTGCTCAAGATCATCTACAACGCGATGACCATGTTCTCCATCCCAGCCCCGCTGCAGCCGTTCGTCAAGGGCCTCATTCTGCTGGTGGTCATTGTGAGCGACAAATATATGGAAAGAAGACACGAAAAAGTCTGACAGAAAGGAATCAATCGTATGAATATTCTCGCAGTTGGCGCACATCCCGATGACGTCGAGACCATGTGCGCAGGAACTCTGGCAAAATACGCCGCGCAGGGCCACAAGGTCTTCATCGCCACGGCCACCAACGGCAACATCGGCTCCGCCCATCATACGATGGAGGAGATCGGCCGCATCCGCAAGCAGGAGGCAGCCAACTCCGCCGCGATCATCGGCGCGGAATACATCTGCCTGGACTATGACGATGAGATGTTTTTCGAGATCGATCGGGAGACCCGGCTGAAATTCATCAATCTCGTCCGGCACTGCAAGGCGGACGTGATCTTCACGCACAACCCGCACGACTACAACCCCGATCACATGCTGACCAGCAAGATCATCAACGATATCGCCGTCATGATCCCCATCGCGCACCTGAAGACGGAGCAGCCGCCCTACAACGTCGTTCCGTCCATCTGGTATTTTGAACCCGCGAACTCCATGGGCTTCGTGCCGACGGACTACGTCGATATCACCGATTATTTCGATACGAAAATGAAGATGCTCTCCTGCATGGAGAGCCAGAAGCAGTGGATGGCCGACAACTATGCGCAGCTCGGCGGCGATACCGAGCGCTTCTACGACACCATCCGCATCACGTCCGAGTTCCGCGGCATGCAGGCCGGCTGCAAATACGCAGAAGGCTTCGTCCGCGCCCTCGACGGCTACCGCACGCGCCTGACTGAGCGTGTGCTTCCCTGAAAAATAAAAAACCACTACCATCACTACGAACTGAAAACAGGAGGAAAAACAAAATGGCAGGCGGACCTGGATCTTATGTATTGGGCGCGGAAGAGCGCAAGGAAGTACTGGATGTGCTGGATGGGGGGAATCTGTTCCGCTACGGCACGCCGGGCGTGGACGGCTTCCAGGCGAAGGTCGTCACGTTCGAAAATGAAATGGCAGAGCGGCTGGGCCACAAGCACGTGGTCGCCACGAGCTCGGGCACGGGCTCTTTGATGTGCTGCCTGGCGGCGCTCGGCATCGGCATGGGCGACGAGGTCATCGTCCCCGGCTATACCTTCATCGCCTCCATCGCGACCATCGCCATGATGAACGCCATCCCCGTCCTCGCGGAGATCGACGAGTCGCTGACCATCGACCCCACGAAGATCGAAGCGCTCATCACCCCGAAGACGAAGGCCATCATGCCGGTCCATATGCTGGGCAACCCCTGCGATATGGATCCCATCATGGAGATCGCGAAGAAGCATAACCTGTACGTCATCGAAGACTGCTGCCAGGCTGTCGGCGCGGCATATCATGGGAAGCGCGTGGGCACCATCGGCGATATGGGCGCATATTCCCTCAACGTCTTCAAGACCATCACCACCGGCGACGGCGGCTTCGTCGGCACGTCGAGCGACGAGCTGTATGAGCGCGCCTTCGGCTTCCACGATCAGGGCCATAAGCCCTGCCGGATGGGCGTCGAGGTCGGCAACCGCTCGATGGTCGGCATGAACATGCGGATGAACGAGCTGTCCGGCGCGGTCGCAGTCGCCCAGGGGCGGAAGCTCGACGGCATCCTCGATACGCTCCGCGCGAAGAAGAAGGAGCTCAAGGACCAGCTGCAGGGCATCGACGGACTTGGCTTCCGGAAAATCAACGACGAGAAGGAATGCGCCACGCTGCTGACGCTCCTGTTCGATACCAGGGAGCTCGCGGACAAGTTCTGCGCCGCCATGGGCACGGCTCCGATCGCGAAGTCCGGCTGGCACGTGTACAACAACATGGAGCAGATCCTCGATAAGAAGACCTGGACCGACAACCATCCGTTCCACCTGTCCGACCGGACGTATGAGAAGCATATGCTCCCGCAGACGGACGACATCCTGGACCGCGCGGTCAACATCTCCATCGGCGTCGTGGATAAGGGCCTGGGCTCCGGCTGCGGCATCAACATCAACTCGACCGAAGAGGAGATCAACGCCACCGCCAAGCACATCCGCGAGGTCATCGCGGGCCTGTAAGAAAAGCAGGAGGGCATCCAAATGAAACGAATCAAGACCGCCGTCGTCGGCTGCGGCTCGATCAGTGATATCTACATGACGAACCTCACGAACGGGAAGTTCACGGTCATGGAGCTCGTCGCGTGCAGCGACCTGATGGTGGAACGTATGAACGCCAGCGCCGCGAAGTTCGGGATCAAGGCCATGAGCCTCGATGAGATCTGCGCGGATCCGGAGATCGAGATGGTCATCTGCCTGACCACGCCCGCGGCCCACTATCCCATCATCAAGCAGGCGCTGCTGGCGGGCAAGCACGTGTTCAGTGAGAAGATGATCGCCGTCGACCTCTGGCAGGGCAAGGAGCTGGTGCAGATCGCGAACGAGAAGGGGCTGCATCTGGGCGTCGCGCCCGATACCTTCCTCGGCGCCTCCGTGCAGACGGCCAAGTACATCGTGGACAAGGGCCTGATCGGCAAGCCCCTGAGCTGCCGCGCGTCCATCTCCCGCGATTACGGCATTTACGCCGAGTTCCTGACGCATCTGGCCAAGAAGGGCGCAGGCATCGGCTTCGACATGGGCGGCTACTACCTGACGGCGCTGGCCGCCATCCTCGGCCCGGTCCGGTCCGTCGCCGCGTTCACGGCGACGAATGACCCCGACCGCGTCAACACCCGCATCGGCGCGCCGGGCTTCGGCCAGGCATACGATGTGCAGGTGCCGAACGTCATCTCGGCGACGATGCAGTACGCAAACGGCGTTCTGGGCACGCTGCACATGAACTCCGACTGCATCGAGGACGAGGAGACCTGCCTGAAGATCTACGGCACGGAGGGCATCCTCACCATGGGCGACCCGAACCAGTTCGGCGCGCCGGTGTACCTGCAGAAGCCGCTGTGTGAGCCGGTGGAATTCCCGTTCACGCACGGGTATCAGGAGAACTCCCGCGGTCTCGGCGCGGCGGAGATGGCCTGGTCCATCCTGGCCGGGCGCGATCACCGCGCGAGCAAGGAGATGGCCTACCACGTCTTTGAGACGATGCACGGCATCATGACGAGCGCGGAGACGGGCAGCTTCTGCCAGCTGCAGTCCACGTTCCAGACCCCCGCCGCCCTCCCCGCCGGCTACCGCAGCGTGGGCGACTGGTCCCGAAAGGAAGAATCCGCACTGATCTGAGCAGAGGAGGCGTCTATGAGAACGGTACAACTGGAGCTTCTGCGGCCGGGCGAGATCCTGGCGGAGCGTGAGCGCTGCTCGATCGTCTACCTGCCGGTCGGCCCGCTGGAGTGGCACGGCCCCGCCATGCCCTACGGCACGGACGCGCTGCTGGCGCAGTCGCTGGCTAGGTGCGCGGCGGAGAGGACCGGCGGCGTCGTAATGCCGACGCTGTTCATCGGCACGGAGCGCGAGCGCCCGGCGTCGATCCTGCGCGACAAGGGCTTTGAAAACCCGGAGCAGCTGTATGTGCTCGGCATGGACGTGCCGAAAAACAGCATGAAGAGCTTCTACGCCCGCGAGGACATGTTCGCCGTGATCGTCCGCGAGCACCTGCGGCTGCTGGTGCAGCAGGGCTACCGGCTCATCGTGATCGTCAACGGCCACGGCGCGTGGGGGCAGACCTCGACGCTCGAACGGCTGGCCGTTGAGTTTTCGAACGAAACGCCCTCGAAGGTCATCGTTGGCTTCCCGACGATCGCCCGCGAAGGCGAGACGATCGACTTCGGCCACGCCTGCGACGTGGAGACCTCGCTCATGCAGTATCTGACGGACGGCTGCGTCGATCTTTCCCAGCTGCCGCCCCGGGATGTGAAGCTCAAATACACCGACTGGGGCATCGCGGACGACTGCGTGTTCACCGGTCATCCGCCCGCGGACAAGTGCGTCGTCCGCGACCCGCGCGATGCTGCGCCGGAAAAGGGCGAGCAGTTCTTCCAGGTCGCGCTGGAGCACCTGTGCAAGCAGGTCACGGACGCGTACCAGCATCTATAAAACACACGAAAAGGGAACGGCGCTGCCGCTCCCTTTTCAAAAAGGAGCGCCTATGCAGATCGAACACAGAATGGACGCGAAGCGCGGCAATCTGATCTGGCTGTCCGACGGCCGGACGGAGGCTGCCGCCGCGCTGGATTTCGGCATCCGCATCGTGCACCTGAGCTGCGCGGGGAAGCCGAACCTCTTTTACAGCCAGCCGGATGATCTGTCCGACGGACTGGCGACGGAGGCGGGCTGGCGCATCTACGGCGGGCACCGCTTCTGGTCCTCACCGGAGAGCACGCGGTCCTACTACCCGGACAACGCGCCGGTCGCCTGCGAGCTGCTCGCGGACGGCGTCTGCCTGCGGCAGCGGACCGACCCCTGGACCGGCTTTGAAAAGACGCTCATCCTGCGCTTTCTGCCGGACGGGCGGCTGTCGGCGGAGCATATCCTGACGAACCGCAATCCGCAGACCGTACAGGCGGCCGCCTGGGGCGTCTGCACGCTCCGCGGCGGCGGGACGGCCCGGATCCCGTTCCCCGGCGGAACGGCAGGGGAATATACGCCCGGCCGCGTCCTGTCGCTCTGGGGCCAGACGTCGCTCGCGGATGAGCGGCTGCAGTTCGGGCCGGAGGAGATCTGCGCGCGCCATCTGCCGCGCGGCACGAGCCTGAAGCTCGGCGTCTACACGGCGAAGGGGAAGATCACGGCGGAAAATCTCGGCCAGCGGCTGACGGTCAGCTGTGAGGTCCATCCGATCGCGCAGTGCGCCGACCACGGCTGCAACGTGGAGCTGTATCTGAACCCTGACGTCATGGAGCTTGAAACGCTCGGCGTGCTTGCAAGACTCGCGCCGGGGCAGAGCACCCATCACACGGAATTCTGGACGCTCGAGCCTCTGTCGGAGGGCTGAACAAAGAAAACGCCTCCGTATGACCTGGGTCATACGGAGGCGCTGTTTTTAAGGAGAGGTCAGACCGGCGGGCGGAGATAGAGCGTGAGGCTGCCGGGGATGTAGCTCATGCTCAGACTGACGGCCTCGCCGGACAGAAGCGTGCCGATGGAAACGTAGGCCTGACCGCGGACTTCCTCCGACGTCTCTTCCAGTACGGTAAAGCCTGCCTGCTCCAGCTGCTTACGGTAGCTGCGGTAGTCATTCTCGGTGAGATCGGTGAGACTGATGCTGCAGCTTTCGTGCCCGGGATCCAGCATCGCCCACGCAACGCGGCCGGGCGGCACGGGAAGCCCCGCCGTATAGTCGTTTTCGGGCCACACCCCCGCGTCCAGCATGACGATGCCCGTCTGCGCATCCCCGTCAGACGGTACAGGGGCCGCCGAATCGGAGCATGCCGCCAGAGACAGCAGGAAAAGGGCCGCAGCAACCAAAACAAGCTTCTTCATGCCGCCCTCCTGCCGCTGCGGGCGGCCCGGATGAGCTGGAGGATGGCAAACGCGGCCGCGAGGATCCCGGCTGCGAGAAGGAGCAGGGTCACGTCAAACCCGGCCCCTTCGACCCGGATGTTCGTCATGGCGTCCGCCTGTCCGATCGCGCCGGGCGGCACGCGCTGCGCGGCTGCGGCGGCATAGAGCGCGAACGCGGCGGCGGCCACGGCGAGAGAAATAGCGATTTGGATCAGCCGGTTTCGCCTCCGGCGCGCGGCGGGATCGAAGCCGAACTGCTCCGCAGTCCGGTCGGCAAATTCCCGCGGCGTCCCCAGCCGCTCCGCGACCTGCTGCTCGCTTTCTCCGTGCTCCGCGGCGGAGGCGAAGATCTCCTGCAGATCCCGCACGACCTCGGTCTTCGCGCTGCGGGGGATATGCAGGTCCTTTCTGACCTGCCGGATATACTGTTTTTTCATTTGGCTTCCTCCGTTTGCTGATAAGCGGCGAGAAAGGCGTTGACGCAGTCCGCGTAGCTCGCCCAGAACCCGATCAATTCCTGCAATACTTCCTTGCCCCGGGGCGTGAGGGAGTAATATTTTTTTGCGCCCCCGTTTGCCGCCGCCGGAGCCAGACGGCACCGGATCAGCCCGCCCTCCTGCAGGCGGTACAGGATGGGGTAGATCGTCCCTTCCTTTGCATAGCCCAGCACGGATGCGCTGGCGTTGAGCGCGGCGATCAGTTCATAGCCGTAGGTCTCCTTGCGCCCGATCAGGGACAGGAGGATCATCTCCAGAGAGCCTTTTTTGAATTGCTGTACATATCGGTCCTCCATACGCATCCTCCAACCTTAGTATTACTATTTAGTATTCCTAAGTAGTAAGCCCATTATACACAGCCTCGCCGTGTTCGTCAATAGCCGTTTGAAAAAGACGACTCTGAGCGGCAAAGACTTTATGCTTGCGCGGCAGGGGCGGATGCGTTATACTGAAAACAGAGGAAAAAACAGGGATGCAGCCGAAAGGCGGCGAAGGAGGGCCGGGATGAAGCGGAATGCAGGATGGATGCTGCTGGCGGCGCTCTGCGTGCTGCTGTCCGCGGGCAGCCAGGACGAGACCGCCAGCAGCAACAGCCCGGCCAGCCCCATGCAGACCAGCAGGTTTACCCGCTGCTTTTCATCTGCCAGCGCTGCGCGCAGCCGGGCGGCCAGCGGAGCCAGACGCTCCCGGGCGGTCATGGGGCAGCCTCCGCAAAGCGCCAGGGCAGTTCCCCCGCATTGACGGCGAGCAGGGCCTCAATGGCGGGCTTGTCGCGCGGGTCCACGGGCGTGATGACACATACGCCATTCTGCCAGCTGACTGCAGCGTTGATTCCGGCGTTCCGCAAAACCTCGCGCACGGCATCCACCGAGGCGGCCAGCGCAAGCTCCCGGCTGTAATCGGAGTAGTCGGCGGTGTCCTGCCCATCGGGCAGGCTGCGCAGCTCCCGCACAAGGCCGTCCCAGTCAAGACCGTGCACCAGCTGCACGCCCACTGTTAAAATATACAGCACCAGCACGGCATTTATGACGGATTTAAAGCCGTTCTCCGGCCAGAAAAGCCGCAGTATGCCCGCCAGCGCGGACAGCACACAGCATCCCAGCGCTATGTGACGCAGTGAAGTCATCCCAAGCCCCCGTTCCCCGCCAGCAGCAACAGCGCCGTGGACAGAAAGATCATGAAGAAATACAGCACCAGCATGGATCCGCAGAGCCGTGCCCCCTCAAAGTAAAGGCGGCAGAGCTGTGCGCACTGCCTTTGACCGGTGGCCCCGGCCAGGATGCCTGCGGCGGCAAAGGCCAGCGCACAGGCAAGGCATTGGAGCAGTACCGGGGCAAACAGCGCGGCCAGTGCCAGCAGCGCCGCCAGGGCCAGAGAACCCTTCAGCAGCTGTACGGCGGCGGCAGCGCCCGTCAGCGCTGCGGCTGCGGCGTCCCCGACAACGGGAATGACACCCTGCAATAGCCCCTTGCCGGTTCGCAGGGCCGCACTGTCCGCCGTGGCCGCCAGTGCGCTTTGCAGCCCCAGCACAAGGCTGAACAGAGCCCCGCAGCCCTTGAGCAGCCAATGCAGGCAGCGGGCAAACAGCGCGGCGGCATCCCCCATGCCGGGGTTGTCCCACAGGCAGGCCGAGACCGCAAAGCAGAAATACAGCTGCATGACAGGCAGAAGCAGCTTTTGGATGACGGCTGAAAGAAACCCGGACATGGCAAAAAACATGCCGCTGTAGACAAGCGCCCCCGACGTCTGTCCGCCTACGGCGGCAAGGCCGCTGAAAACCGGCACAAAGGCAGTCAGATAGGTGCGGCAGTCCTGCGCCGTCGCGGCGACAAGCTCGGTCAGATGCATGGCAGCGGAAAGGCTCAGCGTGCCAAAGCCGAGCACCGCGAGGATCTCCACATAGGCGCGGTACGGGTCCCCGGCCAGCAGGCCCAGCAGCCCCGCCAGCAGCAGATACCCGGCGGACTGCGCCGCAAGGTGCAGTGCGGGCTGCAAACCCTCGGCGGCCCAGGCACCGACGGTGTCACATAAATCGGAAAAGCGCCAGCGGACGGCGTCGGATAGGTCAGTGCCGCCTTCGTCCAAGATGTCCCGGACACTTTTGGGCAATTCGCCGGACAGCTCGTCCGCAAACACAGGCGGCGGTACGGCCAGCAAAAGCACTACTGCAAATAGGCCGCAAACGAGCCGAGCAGCGATTGCAGCAGCGGCAGCGCCTGCAACAGCGCCAGCACCCTGCCGCAGAGCTCGATGGCGGTAGCCGCCGCGGAAAGCCCGGCCTCCTTGCAGGTATCGGCGGCAAGCTGCGCCACCAGCGCAATGCCCAGCACCTGCAAAAGCACTGCCGGGCTCTGCCCCTGAAAATACCCGTCCAGCGTGCGCAGCCAGTCGAGCAGAGGCTGGACCTGCCGCACAACGATGGCCAGCAGCCCCGCAGCGGTGCAGACCGAGACGAGGAACGCGAACGCGGGCTGGTCCTTTTTCAGGAGCAGGGTCAACACAGCCGCCACAAGCACCGCGGCGGCCAGCTTGTACAACAGCATCATAGCTCATAGCTCAAACAAGGCTTTGATCAGCACAAACAGGTCACTGATCTGCCGTACCAGCATCGACAGCACGACGATCAGCCCCGCCAGCGTGGTCATCATGGCCTGATCCTCCCGCCCGGAGCGGATGAGCAGCTGATTCAGAACGGCCACGATGATGCCGGTGGCGGCAATTTTA
>ENA-ORRO01002857-ORRO01002857.1-human-gut-metagenome-genome-assembly--contig:-NODE-2857-length-10509-cov-3.098814_pt1 | contig 10509 bp, 7 predicted proteins | sample MGYA00242176_ERZ509136 | MGnify/ENA primary metagenome ERZ509136 (study PRJEB26280, sample SAMEA2338644) | human gut metagenome | biome: human gut; feature: human-associated habitat; material: faeces... | reverse complement strand
GTTGGTTAGAGCACCTGACTGTTAATCAGGGGGTCGTTGGTTCAAGCCCATCCTGAAGCGCAAAAAGAGGAGACTTTATAGTCTCCTTTTTTGTTTTTATCCACCACAACAGTATGACAAAACGTCAAATCATCCCCTACAAGAATCCCTTATTTATTCCTCAAACCGGAAGCACAAGGAAATATGCGATTCTCGCTAATTGGAGAATGAACAATCTGTCAACCGTCCAAGACTTCTGCCTTTCACAAAACACAACGAAAGGGCACGGCATCCGCAGATACAAAAGAGGGAATGTAAGCATAAAACAAGATTCACAGGACAATCTGCCAATCCTTTTTAGGCCAATGAAACGACCCAAATAGAGTAAAAACGAGCCTCGGAAGCGCATCGCCACACCGTTTTCAGGAACATTTTCAACCCACGCGAGGAGAGTGTCCGGACGACGTGCGGACAAAAAAAATGTTTTCTGCTCCAAACGAAAAATCATTCGGCTGAGATTGAAACGCCATTTGGCTTAAGGAAAGTAAAAAAACGACCGACTGCTCCACAAAGGGTTAAAAAGAATAAAACAAAAACGACTTCCGCCACGCTATTTGCTTTCCGCTTCAGACATTCGGTTTGACAGTTTGTAAACTGGAAACCCCAATAACGGCAAAAATTAGGGGGCAGCCCCCGAAACCGGAAACCACCCCCACATCCCACGCCGAACCGGGATCAGCGGATAACCTCGCCTTGAGGTATCCGGTGTTTAGGTCGTAAATCTTCCACCCGCAAGCCGGACATATGCTTTTCCGAACCGTCGAAATTAAAACGCGACTCACCGGAAGGTATAAAGAAATCCACGGTCTTCACTTTCTTGGGAAGCGGAGGGAAAACCAATACGAAACGAACAAACTTGTCCCTGCTGTCCTTTATCCAAAAACATGTATCCGTAGGATAATACTCCACTGTAACGGTCGCCTCTCTTGTTGTCGATAATGGCCCATCCTGAATTGAAATTAAAAAACCACCAGTCCTCTGGGCAACGGTAAGTGGCTGTGACATAAGTCGCGTCCTTCGTGCGGTAAAGCTCATAAGCCCCCCTACCGAAAAGCACCTGCCCCTCTTGCTGATTCACCGTATAAGGTGCCTTATAGATAGGGAACGTGTGCTCATTGTCCATTCTGTAATAGGGTGAAGCCTTGCGTTCCTGATACAGCGCGGCACGGTTCTCCGGACGCATATCGTAGGCTCCTCGCCGACTTACGGCACATGAACTCAGCCCTAACACAGCCACCCATATTCCTAAAAGACTTTGTACACTATTCACCTTCATGGCATGTCTTTTTGATGTCACCTTGCAAATATGATGTATTTCTTATAAATAACCAAATATTTTCCCATAAATTTGAAAAGAAATGTATAAGTGACTACAAACAAAAAAAGCTGTCCGCAGGATAGCAGACAGCCTTTCGTTATCATTTTCGTTGATGAAACAATTTATTCTCCCCTCTGTTCGTCATTGCGCGGACGACGTTCGCGACGCTCACCTCTTTCGGGACGCTCGCGACGGGCAGGACGCTCTACGTAGCCTTCCGGCTTTTCGAGCAACACGCGACGAGACAACTTGAATTTGCCTGTCTTCTGGTCGATATCCACCAGTTTCACCTGAATGTGGTCACCTTCTTTCAGACCGGCTTCTTCCACCGTTTCCAAACGCTTCCAGTCGATTTCGGAAATATGAAGCAAACCGTCGCGACCCGGCATGAATTCCACGAATGCACCGTAAGGCATCACGCTGCGAATCACACCGTCACCAACTTCGGGCACAGCCACGATAGACTTGATTTTACCCAAAGCTGCGTCTATCACGTCCTTATTTGCGCCACTCACTTGTACGACACCTACGCCGTCTGTCTCCTCGATGGTAATGACAGCACCGGTTTCCTCTTGAATACCCTGGATAATCTTTCCGCCCGGGCCGATGACAGCACCGATGAACTCTTTCGGTATCGTAATCTGGACGATACGCGGAACGTGCGGCTTCAACTCCGGACGCGGTGCAGGCATGCACTCGGTCAGCTTGCCCAAGATGTGTTCACGCCCGGCTTTCGCCTGCATCAGGGCCTTCTCCAGAATCTCGTAACTCAAACCGTCGCACTTGATATCCATCTGGGTGGCAGTCAGACCGTCGATAGTTCCGGTCGTCTTGAAATCCATGTCGCCCAAGTGGTCTTCGTCACCCAAGATGTCGGACAACACGGCATACTTTTCCTCACCCGGATTCTTAATCAAGCCCATGGCAATACCGCTGACGGGCTTCTTCATCGGCACACCGGCATCCATCAGCGCCAACGTCCCGGCACAAACCGTGGCCATGGAAGAAGAACCGTTGGACTCCAAGATATCGGACACGACACGCACCGTATAAGGGAAATCTTCAGGGATTTGCCCTTTCAGGCCGCGCCAAGCCAAATGGCCGTGACCGATTTCACGACGGCCCACGCCGCGTTGCGCCTTGGCCTCTCCTGTGGAGAACGGCGGGAAGTTATAGTGCAACAAGAAACGCATCTTGCTTTGGTCGAGCACTTCGTCGATAATCTTCTCGTCCAACTTCGTACCGAGCGTACAGGTAGAAAGCGACTGGGTCTCGCCACGCGTAAAGATGGCCGATCCGTGGGGACCCGGCAGTGGACTCACTTCGCACCAGATAGGACGGATTTCCGTAGTGGCACGCCCGTCGAGACGCTTGCCTTCGTCCAACACGCAACGGCGCATGGCATCGCGCTCCACGTCGTGGTAATAACGGTCAATCAATGTATTTTTCTCTGCCAGTTCGTCTTCCGACAAGTCAGCGTGTGCTTCAGCATACGACAATTTGAAGTTTTCGCGGATTTCCATGAAAGCATCCTCACGGGCATGCTTGTCGCGGTTGCCTTCCTGGGCGATACGGTACGCTGCGTCGTAACAAGCCTTCTTCACTTCTTCGCGCAAGTCTTCGTCGTTCACCTCGTGGCAATACTCCCGCTTCACTTCCTTACCGGCTTCCTTCTCCAACTCTTTCTGGAGGCGGCACATCGGTTTGATGGCCTCATGGGCTACCTTCAAGGCGTTGAGCAAGTCCTGTTCGGTCACTTCCTTCATCTCGCCTTCCACCATCATGATGTTCTCTTCCGTGGCACCCACCATGATGTCCATGTCGGCCTGTTCCAACTGGGCAAAAGTCGGATTGACCACATACTCGCCGTTGATGCGTGCCACACGCACTTCGGATATCGGGCCTTCAAACGGTATATCGGAAACTGCCAATGCGGCAGATGCGGCAAAACCGGCCAATGCATCCGGCATGTCCACGCCATCGGCAGAATACAAAATCACATTCACATAAACTTCTGCGTGATAATTGCTGGGGAACAAGGGACGCAAAGCGCGGTCCACCAGGCGGCAGGTCAGAATCTCATAGTCAGAAGCCTTACCCTCACGCTTGGTAAAACCTCCGGGGAAACGGCCGGCAGCGGCGAATTTCTCTCTGTACTCTACCTGCAAAGGCATAAAATCTGTTCCGGGAACGGCATCTTTGGCGGCACAGACAGTGGCCAAGAGCATCGTGTTGCCCATAGTGAGCATAACGGCTCCATCGGCTTGTTTGGCCAATTTCCCGGTCTCGATGCTGATGGTTCTCCCATCAGGCAATTCGACTGTTTTCTTAATTACGTTCATTTGGTTTCTTAAAATGTTTCATCAATAAATCGGGCAAATGTACGCATAAATATTGATAAATCAGACTTAAAGCCCGTAAAAAATGGCACAACATGGCTTTTTTCCGAAAAAACCGTAGTTTCATACTCCGAGAGAAGCCGAAAGACCCTATCTTTGTAAATGGTTTGTAAACACATGATGCCGAGATGAAAAAAATGACATGCGCCATGGCCGCCCTCATGATACTGGCTACGGCTTGTAAAGACAAGAAAGAACAATTTGAAATCAACGGACGGATTGCCGAAGCCGACGGCAAGACACTCTACTTCGAAGCTGTCACCTTGAACGGCATAGAAGCACTTGACTCTATCCGCCTGGACGAAAACGGCGACTTCCGTTTCCATGGCATGCGTCCTTTCAATCCGGAATTTTACCGCCTGCGTATCGACCGGCAAATCGTCAACTTGTCCGTAGACTCTACGGAGACCATACACGTGGAAGCCACGTGGCCCGCCATGGGCACCGGCTATGAGGTGGAAGGCTCACCCGACTGCCAAACCCTAAAGGAAATCAACGGCAAACTCATCGCCTTGCAACAATCCGTCAGGGACATCATGACCGACAAGACCCTGACGTTAGGGGAACAGGAACGGCTCGTCCGTGAAAAAATAGACATCTACAAGGAGGAAATGAAAAAGAAGTACATCATGGAAGCCCCTGCTTCTGCCCCGGCTTACTTCGCCCTGTTCCAGACCGTAAACGGAAGCCTCATCTTCAACCCGGTAAGCAATCCGGACGACATCAAGTTCGTGGGAGCCGTGGCCACGGCATGGGACGCGAACTATCCAGGCACCAACCGCACGGAAAACTTGCACAACATTGCCATACAAGGCATGAAGAACACCAAACGCCCCACTCCCGTATCATTGGCAGACATCGACCCGGAAAAGATATCCGCTTCGGGCATCATCGACATAGAATTGCCGGACATACACGGTAAAAACCGCAAACTTTCCGACATCAGAAATAAGGTCGTACTGTTGGACTTCACTGCTTACTCCCTTCCGTCTTCACAAGAACGCATCATGCAGATGAGGGGACTTTACGACCGGTACGCCGCACAGGGATTTGAGATTTACCAAGTATCCATCGACCCCGATGAACATTACTGGAAAACGGCATGCGAACACCTGCCCTGGACTTGCGTCTATGAGAGCCGAGGAGAGGCTTCGGGCTATTTAGGCTCTTACCTCGTGCGCCGCCTTCCCACCTTCTTCCTCATCGACCGCCACGGCGACCTTGTGGCGCGGGACGAGCAAATAGAAGACTTGGAAAAAGCCATCGGGAAATTATGTGAATAGGGCATCACATGACACACGCCTTAACGCTTTGTGTATTTCGAGGGTGAAACGCCATATTCTTCCTTGAAGCAGCGTCTGAAATGACCCACATCGTTAAAACCGCTAGAGTATGCGGCTTCCGTCACGTTGAGCCCTTGTTCGGTCATCAGGTATAAACTGCGTTTCAGCTTTATCTTCCGGATGAACTCATTGCCCGACAGGCCGGTCAACCCTTTCAGCTTACGGTAAAGCGTGGACACGCTCATGTTCATCTTGTCGGCCATGAAAGGGATATCCAACTTATCCTGACTGATATGCTCCGTCACCACGTCGGTAAACCGACGGATAAACTCTTCGTCCAATTTGCTGAGACGAACCTCTCCGGCAGGCATTCCACGTTCTTCGTCTTTTGCCTTCCCCACAATCACCCGAGCCAGTTTCCTGCGCATGTCCAACAGGTTACGTACCCTGCTGTTCAGCAACGTGGCACTGAACGGTTTGGTCAGATAAGAATCGGCACCGCTATCATATCCTTCTTCCTTGTCCCGGATGGAATCTTTGGCCGTCAGCAAAATGACCGGTATATGGCTGGTACGTACATCTTCTTTCACCCTCCGGCATAGCCCAATCCCGTCCATCTCCGGCATCATGATGTCGCTGACGATGATATCCGGCACAAGACGTTGGGCTTCCCTCCATCCCTCCCTGCCATTCATGGCTGTTACCACCCGGTATCCTTCATCGAAGGAAGAGGCCACGTAATCCCGGATATCATCGTTGTCCTCAACAACCAACACAAGCGGCCTGATGTCAGCCTCTTCCCCTTCGTCAGCCACATGCTCTCCGGCCATCTCCGCCGCAACTTCCGAATGGAGAGCCGACGGATAAACTTGGTCGGCCCAAAGGCGGAATACGAAAACGGAACCTTTCCCCGCTTCACTTTCCACTCCCAGCACCCCTTCGTGCAAATCGGCCAAAGACTTCACCAAAGCCAACCCGATACCTGTACCTGAGGCCTGATGCTTTCCCTCTGCCTGGTAATAGCGGTCGAAAACATGAGGCAAGGCCTGAGGTGCAATCCCATATCCGGTATCGGACACGGAAATCTCGGCATACGGCCTTCCTTCTTCCTCTCCACGGCACAAACGCAAACATATATGCCCCTCCGGCGTATATTTCATCGCATTGCTCAATAAATTGTTCAGGATGGTTGTCACGACTTCCGCATCGAAATACATCCGGAACTCTTCTTCCGGAACTTCTATACGGAAATCCACTTTCGGGTTCCGGTTCAGTTCCTTGTAGCGCAAGCCTATCTCGGTCACCAAACGTCCCAATCTGCCTTTGGCCACCCGAAGCTGCCGGTTTTGCGTTTCCACCTTACGAAAATCCAACAATCGGTTAATCAGGTCGAGCAACTGCAAAGCACTCTTATGCACCAAACCGACTTTCTTGCGGTAAACGTCCGACAAATTCCCGTCTCCGGCCAAGTCTTCCAACGGGCCGAGTATCAAAGTGAGCGGCGTACGCAGTTCATGCGTGATGTTCGTGTAGAAACGAAGCCGCTCGTTGTTCAGTTCCTGTTCGTCGCGCATCCTTTTTTCTTCTGCCTCCATGGCGGCTTTGGCGGCTAATTTGCGTTTATAGGCACGCATCCAAAGCCACAAAGCCGACAAGGCCAGTAATCCGTAAAAAGTCCAGGCATACCAAGTCAGCCATAACGGAGGATGGATGCGGACAGACATCATAGCCACATTCTTTTCGTCCCACTCCCCATTCCTCAGCCTGGCCTTCACTCGGAAGGTATAAGTCCCGAAAGGCATGTTACGGAGCGTAATCTGGTTTTCCGCTCCGATATTGACCCATTCCCGTTCCAATCCTTCTATCTTGTAGGCATATTCCACCTGCCCGTTCTGTGCATAATCGGGCACGGAGAAACTTATACGGAAAGCATTGCGATGATAAGGCAATTCAATCTCCCCGTTTTCTCCCGGTAAAATCAATTTTCCGCCTCTCCCTGTACGGCTGTCCATTTCCCGGCACTCGATGATTTGTACACTGCCTGCACGGCGGGACATCGTATCCAATCCCAAAGGATTGAAACAGCAGATACCCTTCATCGAACCGAAATAAAGCGTACCATCCGCCCCCCGGCAAGCTGACCGTTCAACGAGATTTCCCATCGGGACCCCATCACGGTAATCATAATTCTCAAACCGCTGTTTCCGTTCATCCCAATGAGAGATGCCATTGTTGGTGGAAACCCATATCCTTCCATGCGAGTCTTCTTGAACGGAACGTATGAAAACGTCCTCCAAACCATGCTCATGACCATAAAAAAGAAATGAATCAGGACGGCGAGTGTCCCTGACATACCCCAACCCGGCACGCGTGGCAATCCAAACCCCGCCTCGGGAATCCTCGAACAGTGCATTTACGGAACCATCCGGAAATCCCATATCGGTGTTCAGCTCAGCCGCTACACGCCGGTTACGGTCGAACACTTTAACTCCCCATCCACAAGTCCCGACCCAAAGCTTGCCTTGCCGGTCGCGAAGGATACCATACACGCTTTTTTCCTCCAACTGGCGATTCAGCTCCGTCTCCTTATGTATCTTCCCACCACTATAAGTATACAATCCCAATACGGTCCCCATCCAAAACTTTCCGTCCTCCCTAAAAAAGGTAAACACGCTCAAGTCCCGCACATCCAAAGGCATACGCTCAATCCTTCCCGTCCGGACTTCCATCTTCAGGAGGTCGTTACCAGAAACACCTATCAGCAAAGCCCCCATGCCGTCACCGACGATGGCACTCACCCATCCATAGAACCGTGACAAATAAGGCGACAAATCAAAACGTTCCAACAACCTGCCGCCGCGATACAAGAACAATTCATTTTCCCCGCCTACCCACAACCGGCCCTCTTCGTCCTTATACATCCCATACGCAGGCTTACTGCCCAAAGTCCGGAACAACGGACGATTGTGGCTGACAAAATCCAAGCCGCTGTTATAATTTCCAATCCAGATATTGCCAAATGAATCCTGTAGGATTTTGCGGATATTGCCGGACGAAAGTCCTTTCCCGTCCCCTTCCGGCAACAAGTTCTCAAAAACCACTTCTTCAGGATGCTTGAAAGCCATCTGATGCAAATCCAAGATACTCACACCGCCCATATCGCAAGCGATCCAAAGTTTACCGTCCGCCATCTCACAAATGTCGTAAACACAATCCGACACCAAAGAAGAAGGATTACCCCGGCCATGCCGGAATACCGTAAAATTGTCGGCAAAGGGATTCCACAGGGCCAATCCCCGTCCGGTCCCTACCCAGATATGCCCCATGCGGTCTTTGCAGATAGCATATACCCTGTCCTCCGGCAAACTCTGCGGTGAAGCCGGATCGTGGAAGAACCGGCGTACGGTCTTACTCTTCAAATCCACCATGCTCAGCCCGCCGCGATTGTGACCGACATACAATATTCCGGCATCCTCGAAAGCACACAAATTAGAATGATAATCCAAATGGACGCCCATCTCGGACAAGGTGGAAAACTTTTGTGTACGGGTGTCAAAATGAATGGGATCCGCATGATGGGGTGTAATCCAAATCCCTCCGTCGCCGGCCTTTGCCAAATGCACCACATTCTCTAACTTTAAACCGTTACGGTTTTCGTAGGTACGGAAACATCCGGTTTGGCCGTCCCAAGCACAAAGTCCGCTGAACTTACCGCCAATCCACAACACATCTTCTGCCTCATCATAAAGGAGCGTGTTCAAGGCATCGGACGTAAGTCCCGAATCATGCGCTTTGTAGACCATGAAACTGTTTCCGTCGAAACGGTTCAGACCGACATCCGTAGCGACCCAGATGCAACCACGCTTGTCTTGTGCCACGCCAAGCACAAAATTATTTGAGAGACCGTTTTCCACTCCCAAATGCTGCATATCGTATGACCGGGGTGTCATAAGCATCACATGGCATTCCCAAAGAAAAAGCATAAAAAAACAAACGTACCGTCTCATGGCCTTAGAATTTTACAATCCAGTTTTCCGCAAAGATATGATAAATTAAACGGTTCCACCATCCCATCGTATGCTTTTTGCAACAATAGCCCTCTTTTTGACCGATTTCACACTATCTGCATATCCCCATGGAGAGTTTGACGGAATTCCCCTTCTTTCAGAATGATTCCGCACGCTTGCCGAGGAAGCAAGCCATTAACTTTGCGTCAAGCAAACCAAATGGAAGTATATTCACCATTGAAATTGGTGGAATCAGTGTGTCTACTTCCTTGCTACGTCATTTAATTAATAAAAACAACACTGCGGCCCGTGCTACACACACACTGATTTAGCCCGGTCGGCAGACTAACTTCAATTCTAACGAAATGAGAAACAAATTACTCGTTGCCATGGCATTATGCAGCGCAACTTCATCCACGTTGCCCTTGTGGGCGTCTGAAAACTGGCCCGACCCGGCCTTGACCTTTGTTGACCCGGCTTTGACTCCCGACGAGAACGGAGGCGGTGTATATTATGTCTACCATGTAGCCACCCGGAAATTCATGTGCGATGGCAATTGGAAAAACAACTGGGGCACGGAACTCATCGTGGCCGAAGAGGGAAAGAAGGTCACACTGAGCTACGGGCAGGACTATGAACTGAGCCGCCGTCCCGTCACGGACGGGTCTTATAACGACGCATACGGTTGGCGCATGTCCATGATGGAGGGGAAGACGAACAGCAAGCTCCATGAATTCTACATTCCCAGCGAACTTGTACTCTGTGTGGACCATGACAAACAAGGACACATCCTGTGGAAAATCGTAAAACAAAACAATGGTGCTTACCGCATCAAAATCGCCGATGAAGATCCCCTATATGGTGAAAGCTCACAATATGCCGGATGTTACATCGGAATCAACGAAGGCGACTTCGGAGTCAACCCGTTAGTCATCGAAGGAACGGAAGGTGTCGTGAATCCACAATACGACTGGAAGTTTGTGGAGCCAACTGCCTATGACATTTACCAAGCCAAAAAGAAGTTACAAGCCCAGTTAGACGCGGCAGACGCGGCAAACTTCCAAGACATAACGGATTATGCCAACCTTTATAAAAGTGAAAAAGTAACTGTCGAAGAACTGGAGAAAGCGACAGAGGACCTAAAAACAGACATATTGAACTTCAAATATGGTTCGGCCACATCCGCCCATCCTATAGATATCACAGAATTAATGGCAAATCCTTCATTTACGGACAACGACGAAGGATGGGACAAATGGAGGGAACCCGCCAATGAACAAGATAATTTCTCCCGTAAGACCGGTTCACATACGGCATCCGACGGCACGGAAATCTCTAATTTCTTCGAACGTTGGAATCCTTCCTCTCCTCAAAAGGATTGGTCTATCACACAAAACCTTACCAATCTGCCTGATGGAAAATACCGTCTGAAAGCCTATATATTCTGCCCTATCAACGAAGGG
>ENA-ORRO01002855-ORRO01002855.1-human-gut-metagenome-genome-assembly--contig:-NODE-2855-length-10510-cov-2.742707_pt1 | contig 10510 bp, 8 predicted proteins | sample MGYA00242176_ERZ509136 | MGnify/ENA primary metagenome ERZ509136 (study PRJEB26280, sample SAMEA2338644) | human gut metagenome | biome: human gut; feature: human-associated habitat; material: faeces... | reverse complement strand
GTACTGCAAAAGCACCCATACGAGAGGCTAAAACACGATCTGTTGCGGTAGGAGAACCGCCGCGCTGAATATGGCCTAAAACAGTGGCACGTGTCTCTAAACCGGTATAAAGCTCAATTTCACGGGCCATCTGGTAAACATCAGTTTGATTTTCGCAGACTACGATAATAGCATGACGTTTGCCGCCCTCAATGCCAGCTTTAATATCGGTGTAAACATCCTGCTTGTTCCAGGAAATTTCAGGGACCAAAACAGCCTCAACGCCGCAAGCTACTGCAGCACATACGGCTAAATCACCGCAGTGGCGGCCCATAACCTCAACAACACTGCAGCGCTCATGTGAATTGGAGGTCTCACGCAGTCTGTCGATAGCTTCCATAGCCGTATTGACAGCGGTATCAAATCCGATCGTATAATCTGTATATGCAATGTCCAGATCGATCGTACCCGGAATACCAATAATGTTTACACCAAATTTAGACAGATTCTTTGCTCCGGTAAATGAACCATCTCCTCCGATGACGATCAACGTCTCAATCCCCATCTCCTTACAGATTTCTGCCGCTTTCTTTTTTCCTTCTATCTCACGAAACTCTGCACTCCGGGCTGTAAACAAAAAAGTACCGCCATGCTGCAGTTTTTCTGAAACATCCTTAAATGTCAGTAAATCCATCTCCCTGTGAAGAATACCATTGTATCCTCTGCGGATACCATAGACATCATATCCTCTGGTAATACCGGTACGGACAACCGCACGGATGGCTGCATTCATGCCTGGTGCATCTCCTCCACTTGTAAGTACTCCGATTTTTCCTTTCTTTGTGCTCATTTTTTCCTCCATTCTGCCACAAATGACCATGGCATCGTTAATTATTTCTATGTATGATTTATGCAGATCCCAAAAACACCCGGAATATGCACAAAATATAATAATATGCACACATTTCTATTTTATTATGATATGGAAGTATTTTCAATCCCTTTTTCAATATTTTTCAAAAAACTTTTCTAATTTAAAGAAATGCTCCTATTCATGAAATAATCTTTATTACCTATTTTCATATTTTGTAAAAAAGGGCTGATTTTTCATCAAAAGTATGATATAATTGTGACATATTGTTGGCAATAGGCAATATAGCCAACATTGATCATAAAAAATTGTATATTTTCGTCACTTGCATTATTTCACAATCCGTACGATAATTAGAGAAAATATGTAAAGATATGTCTAAATTTTGTTTGATTATTTATAAGACATGATCAGAGGGAAAGAGTAAGAACGGTTAGCATATTGTTCCCAATTATGAATAATATGTAATCCAAAAGGAAAGGGATGAATGTTATGATGTTTAACACCAGTGAGTTAATTCTCGATGCAGTTATTTTATCGATTGTGGCCAGCACGCCTGAGGGCATTTCGGGCTTTAAAATTGTTCAGAATGTCCGCTCAAAGATTGATGTACCGGAGAACACATTCTATCCTTTGTTAAAGCAGATGCAGGCCGATGGCTATCTGGAAGTTTATCATAAGGATATCGGTGGCCGTAGCCGTCGTTTTTACAAGATTACAGATGCCGGGCGCGAGCATCTTACATATTGTCAGCAGACCTGGAACAATTATCTGCAGGGTGCCAGTTCCCTTTTAATGAATGGAACTGCACAGCCTGCTGCAGCACCTACACCGGCTCCTCAGCCACAGACGGCTTCAACATCTCAACCACAGCCGGTTCCTGTAATGGAACCGGTTTCTCAGGCAGCTCCTGTCCAAGAACCACAGCCGGTTCCTGTAATGGAATCTGTTCCTCAGGCAGCTCCTGTACAGGAACCACAGCCGGTTCCTGTAATGAACGCAACTCCTCAGATCAATCCGGCAACTATGCAGCAACAGCAGAATGCAGCTGATACAGAAGATTCTTTCCATATCGGTGGTGCATCAGATGCTATGCTGGATTTTGATTTTTCTATCGGGGATGATGACGCTGTAAATTCCGATGATATGGGATTTTCATCCGATGGGGATTTATTCGAATTTGATAGTATACCGGCATCATCATTTATTTCTTATGACGATGCTCCGGCCGAAACGGCACTGGAGCCGGCTCCAGCACCTGTCTATCAGGAGCCTGTTGCTCCTGCTATGGAGGCTGCCCCTGTTTATCAGGAGCCTGTCAGCGAACCTGCTCCTGCTGTAATGGACGCTGTTCCGATTGCAGAACCTGTTGCTCCTGCTATGGAAGCTGCTCCGGTTTATCAGGAGCCTATCAGCGAACCTGCTCCTGTTGTAATGGAAACAACACCGAACGCAGAATCTGTAGCTCCAGTTGTAGAAGAAGCTCCGGTTTATCAGGAACCTGCCGATGAACCTGCGACAGAGACGATCAATATGAATGCACAGCAGCCTGTTTACCAGGAGCCTGCTGATGAGCTTGCTACTGAGACAATTGATATGAATGCAGAGCAGCCTGTTTATCAGGAACCTGCCGATGAACTTGCCACGGAAACAATCGATATGAATGCTCCGATAGAGGAAATAGCCGCTGACGGCGTCTCAGAGGAACCTGTCGAGGACGATGAGGCAGATTTTCTCGCAGAAATGGCAATGGGTGATTCCGAAGAAAACGAAGAAGAAGATCTTCCGGAACTGGAAAGTTCCGTGTCTGACATTGCTACAATCAACGCATTGGAAAGCATGCTGACACAGCTGCGTTCTTTCGAATCTGTTATGGAAGCTCATCCAGAACCAAAAGTCGCTACGGAAGAGGCTTCTTCTAACTTAAATATCAATGATATCAATGCGGTTGCTGCAATGTTAAATCCATCTGAAGCAGATTCCGCCGAAGATAATACTGCTACGCAGGAATCAACCTCTACTCCGGTTCGATATGCAGAGGTTCGTAATAAAGAAACCGATGATTCCGTCAACAGCCTTGTAGATCTTTTAAAGGATGATGACCAGCCAAAGAAGCGTGGTTTCTTTGGACGTAATAAAAAGAAAAATGTTTCAAAAGAATTTATTGCAGATACTCCAAGATCATCCTCTACACCTATACCGGTACCAAGTCAGGTTAGAGCGAAATCCGAGTCCTCACCGGTTCCTACTTCTTCTTCAAGAATGCAGGAGGTCCGCAATCCGGACAGTGACGATTCTGTCAACAGTCTTGTAGATCTCTTAAAGGAAGATGATTCTTCCTCCAAGAAGAAAGGACGTAAATCGCGTTCTGCTGCAGATGAATTCAGAGCAACTGCTGCAGATATCTCTGCAATGTCAAGTTCTGTGCCTCTTCCAAAGCAGACATCTTCCTCGAACCCACTGCGGTCACTTTCTTCATCAACACCTTTACGGGCGTTCTCTTCCTCCAATCCTGTCCGGGCATTTTCTTCATCCCGACCGGTTGAACCTGTTCCAAAGGCAGAGAATTCCCAGTCAAAACCGGTATCCAGATCAAGCTACCGCGAAGTACCTGATGCCGATGCAGTTGGCGGTTTAGCAGATCTTCTGATGGAAGGAAAACAAAACAAATCTGCAACACCAAAGATTTTCAAGCAGAGAATGGTTTCCAGCTCACAGCCTCTTGCAGGAGTTTCCTCTGAAACTCCCGTATCAGAGACATCTTCTTCTGAACCACAGGCCCATAAGCCGTCTGCAGCAAAGACCTTTGAAGAGAAGGCTGCCGCTCCAAATGCAAAACCGGTGGAAACCACTGCTACTATTACAAAGCCTTTAGAGGCTAAGGCAATCAGCACAAAGCCAACCGAGGCAAAACCGATAGAACCAAAATCTGTTGAAACAAAAGCTGTTGCTACTCCAAAGCCGGAGGCTGCTGCACAGACCCCTGCTGTTGAACCAGAGGAAGCTCCTATGGATGATTTCAAGCGTCGTCTGTTACAGGCACACCTAATTACCAATGAGAATGACAATAATAAATAAATGATATAACATATACCTATTCATAGTATCCATTGCTTTCCGGCAATGGATACTTGTATAAAACCGTATTTTATACAAAAAAGGGGAGGAAAAAATGACAAAATTCGAATTTTTAGGCGACTTAAGCCGTCTGATCGCTGACCTTCCGCAGGAAGAAATCGAACAGGCGATGGAATATTATGAAGATTATTTTGCAGATGCCGGACCGGAAAAAGAGCAGGAAATCATCCGTGACTTTATCTCTCCGGCTTATATTGCAGAACAGCTTCGGGAAGCATCTTTACAACGACAAAAAGCTGCTGCACAGGCAAGCGTACAGGAAGAAGAAAAGCAGGCAGCAGCGGCCAGAGCACAGGCGGCGGCCAGCAAACCACCGGTATACTCCCGAAAGCTTGCCGCACAGGCTCAGAAAAATGCTTCTATGGCTACTTCAACCGGATTTGTAACACAGACGCCTACAGTCAAAACAAAATCACAGGTTTCACCGGCTCAGGCTGCCGCTTCAATTGCCACCGCCCCAATATCAGGACAGGCTGTTTCCACACCGACCATGACGTCGGGAGCTTCTGCGGCTCCGGTAACACCGGGAAATCCGGTGCCTCCACAGCCGCAAAATGCACCTACGATTCAGAGACCACAAACTTTTGGACAGGCAGGGACAGCATCTCAGGCAGCTGCTGCTTCCATTGCAGCTACACCAACTCCAGCACAGGCTGCCGCTTCCCTCTCCGGCGCACAGACACCGGCTCAGGCTGCGGTACAGGCTTCAGCATCATCTGAACAGCCATCTAAAGCATCTTCCATGCGTAACTCTATCTTCCGCGATGATACTGAAGAAGACAAAAAGAAAGCGGAAGAAGAATTGGCAAAGCGCAATAAAACAAAAGTTGATATTAAATCAATCAACTCCACTACCTCCAAGGTAAATAAAAAACAATCCAAAGCCGAAGCAAAACGAAATGCAGCTATCGAAAAAGCAAATAATGCCGAACGGTACAGCAGTTCCAAAAAACTGGTCATCGGCATTGTGTTATTGATCACATGTCCGATCTGGCTGACGCTTTTGGGTGTCATACTCGGAGTATTTTTACTCGGAGTATGTGCTGTGGCCGGATGTATCCTTGCCGGCATTGGATGTTTTGCCGCAAGCCTTTCATCCATTGCTCTCACACTTTTAGCATTGCTCTCCGTTCAGATTCCAACCGGTATCTTTACACTGGGAAGTGTATTATTCCTGTTTGCTGCGGGATGTGGATTATGTTTTCTCGGCTACAAGCTGGCGACACGAATCCTTCCCGGTGCATACTTCAGTATCAAGGTATTATTTAACGGAATCAAAGCAAGACTTGCTCGTCTTGCTCTCAAATAATCTGATAGATAGAAGCAAATCATTGCTTCAGAATGGAGAATAGCATGAATAATAAAATTAAAATCATTATTGCAATCGGCATTATAGGCATTTTGGTCATGGTAGCGGGTTTTGTTATGGGCAGCGGCCCATCATCCATCCCTGCCATTTTCTCAGACCAGAACCTTCCGGAAGGATCTGCTGCCATCAGTGATGTGCAGACCGGCGATATACGTTCCATCGAATTAAATCTGTTTTCCAGCAAGATTTCCATTAAATCCGGCGAAAACTTTGATCTCTCCGGCAGCGGTCAATTTGATGGTTATGTTTTAAATGGCATATTATATGCAGGTGCCACAGAAGCCAAAAGATCAGCAAATATCTTAGGAATGAAATTTAATGTCCCATCAAAATGGATTTGCGGTTATGGCAGTTATGTTCTTGTCATTCCTCCGGATGCAAAGCTCGATCAGATTACCATTAACACAAACCATTGTGATATCACATGTGATTCCCTGATCGCCAGCAAGATTAATATCAATGTCAAACATGGAGATTTAAAGATTGACCAGCTGCTTTCTGCCGACAACGCATCTGTTTCGGTAGATGGTACATTAGATGCCGCTTCCTCACAGATTGCAATAAATGGAAATATATCTGCCAATAAGCGTCTGAGCATCGGTACTTCCGGCGCAGCAAAGGACAATACGATGAATAACACAACCATTTCCAATAAACGTGGTGGTATTACTTTGTATGGTAAGTTGACAGGAAACTCCTCTCTGCAAAGTAACCATGGAAATATTGAGGCAGCCTTATATGGCACCCATGCCAATTACACACTTCCGGCAGCCAATGCAAATCTTTTAATCCATGAGTCTGTTGCATCCACCGCTAAAGAGACAAATGAGGATGATACAAAACTTTACGGTACTGTTGCCGTAGATGCCTCAAAGGGAAATGCGTCCATCTCCTTTGAGCAATAACATTATTTCTACATAAAAATTTATACCGGTTTTCAGAGATTGGAATATATCAATCTTTGAAAACCGGTTTTCTTTTGTTCATATTCGTCTTGACAGAACATATTATACGGCGTATAATATCACCATATTATATGGTATATAGTATTATATGCTGTAAAGTTAACTAACCAACAACACGAAAGGAGTTTTTCATGGTATTTAACACTGGCTCTGCGCTATTGGATGCCATTGTGCTTGCCGTTGTGGAACGTTCCTCCGAGGGAACCTACGGTTATAAGATCACGCAGGACGTCCGTTCCGTTATAGATGTTTCTGAATCAACACTTTATCCGGTTCTGCGCAGACTCCAAAAGGATGACTGCCTTTCTGTATATGATAAGGAATGCGGTGGCAGAAACCGCCGTTATTACCAGATCACAGAACAAGGCCGGGTACAGTTAAACCTCTATCGGCAAGAATGGCACAATTATTCCCACAAGATCAGTCAACTGCTTTTGCACACTTCATCGGACACAAGATTATAAATGAAAAGAAATGAGGAAAACTATGACCAAATATGAATTTTTAGGAGATTTAAGCCGTTTATTAGCGGATCTTCCAGAAGAAGAACGCAAACAGGCCCTGCATTATTATGAAGATTACTTCGCCGATGCCGGAGAAGATAACGAGCAGGCGGTTCTGACGGAGCTGGGTTCACCAGTGGAAATCGCAGAGCAGATCAAAAATGATAACACCGAAAATATTTCCTATGGAGAAGGTACTGTTTCTCGCGCTACAGATACTCCCCAGCTATACGAGACATCAGAACATGCGCAGAATAAACATACACAGAATACCTCCGAGACGGAGGATGGCTGGCATAAAATGCCCGGCTCACAAAATACCTGTTCGTCAAGCAATGACGGATGGAATCAGACTTCCGGCAATTATGATAACGCAAATGGAGATCAAGCTGCTTATCAACAGACAGAGCAGCAAAAATCCGGCTTTTTTGCCAGAATGGACCACAACAATATTCTCATAATGATTGTTGTGCTAGTCATCACCTCACCGATCTGGGGAACCGCACTGGTTAGTATTGCCGGTATCCTTTTAGGTATTGTAAGTGCAGTTATCGGCATCTTCGCCGCAATGATCTTTGGCGGTGCCGGGTCTGCCATCGGAGGCGTCGCCGCAATCATAGGCGGGATCATCGGTATCATTGCTGGAAAGACAGCCGGAGGCATCCTTACTATCGGCGTCGGATGTCTGTTATTTTCTCTCGGCTCCGCTTTCTGTTACCTTGGAATATTCCTTGTCATCCGATTATTTCCGTTACTCTGGAAACAACTTCAACATTTTTGGGACTGGATCACAGGAAAGCTTACAGGAAAGGAGCAGTCTTATTAGACGAGTGTAAATTATGAAAAAAAGAAATATATTTTTGTTTATTTTGTCCGGAATATTTTTCATTGGCATATTGTGTATCATTGCAGGAATTCACATGGGAGGAACTCTTTTTTCCTTTCATCTGACCCCAAAAACATCATCAAAGGCATATACAGAAAGCGGCTTCATGACTCTGTCGGATAAAGAGAGTTCACAGATCACAGGCTTCGATTTCGATATCCAGGCACAGGAGGTCGTGATCCAGTCCGGAGATTCTTATGGCATTGAAACAGAGAATGATAATGAAAATAACCGCTATCACTCCTACATCAAAGATGGTATCTGGCATGTAGAAACTCCTGACAATGCCAGGGCGAATGTTACGATTCTCGACCACACCGTCTACATTCCTTTTGGACATAGAAAGGCAAATGCCAGTCCCTATACGATCACACTCCCTTCTGATGTAACCTTTGACAAGGCAAAAATTTCCTTAGCCGCAGGCGAATGTCGTATCAAAACTCCCCTGACAGCCGGACAAACTACTATTAAGATCGGTGCCGGTGCATTAAGCGCAACGCAGCTGCAGTCAGAAAGATTAAATATCAAAATCGGTGCTGGGGAAGGTATTATCGACAACCTTCAGGTTACAGACCAGTGTACTGCAAAAGTAGGTGTGGGAAATCTGGAACTTGGAAAAACGAATACCGTTTCCAACATTCACAATCTGAATTCTGAAACAGCTATGGGAAACACAGAAATCACAGGCAAACTAACGGGAAATAGCACATTAAAATGTTCTACCGGTAATCTGGATCTGACATTGGCCGGAAGAAAAAGTAATTATAGTTTCAGTACAAATACCACCATGGGAGACATTACCTTCGAAAAGGACCCACAATCCGAAAACACATCTACTGAGAATTATGGCGATGTAACCCTCAAATGCAGTATGGGAGCCATCACGGTAGATTTTATAAACTAAAAAGAAACTGATAACAATTCATGTACCAGTTCCTTTTCTGTTATTATTTATTGTGCCAATGCAGCCGGTGAAGCTGTCCGTCTCTCTCCGCCTCCAGAAAGCTGTTCTGGCGTAATGCCTCGTACAATACGATTGCAACGGAATTGGAAAGATTCAGCGAACGGATATTATGGTTCATAGGAATGCGGATGGCATTTTTTTCATTGTCCACAAGGATTTCCTCCGGTATACCGGCGCTTTCTTTTCCAAACATAATATAGGCATCCTCCGGATAAGAAACATCTGTATATGTCTGATGTGCCTTTGTCGTGGCCATAAACATATTGCCGGCAGCCTGTGGATTCTTTTCGAGAAAATCCTCGTAACAGTCATAGACTGTGACGTCCAGTTTATCCCAGTAATCCATTCCCGCTCTTTTCAACATTTTATCGCTGATCTGAAACCCCAGAGGCTCGATCAGATGAAGTCTGGAGCCGGTCGCACAGCAGGTACGGCCAATGTTTCCGGTATTGGCCGGTATCTCCGGCTCAAGAAGTACAATATTTATCATACATTTCCTCTTTTCTAAACAGCCACTCCGATACTACTTTCTATGTCTTTCGATAAACCTCTCTATCCGCTCCAGTGCAACCTTCAGATCATCAATGGAATACGCGTAGGAGATACGAAGGAACCCCTCCCCGCAACGACCAAAGGCAGTACCCGGTACAACTGCTACTTTTTCTTCTTCCAGAAGCTTTGTTGCAAATTCATCCGATGTCATCCCAAACTCCTTAATGCTTGGGAATACATAAAATGCACCAAACGGTTCAAAGCACTTCAGCCCCATATCACGGAACGACTTCATCAGGAAATTTCTCCGCTGATTGTATGCTATTCTCATACGCTCTACATCATCATCCCCGTCACGCACAGCGCTTATGGCTGCATACTGACTCAGGGTAGGTGCACACATAATCGCAAATTGATGGATCTTGAGCATCTGCTTAATGATGGGCTTCGGTCCACAGGCATATCCCAGACGCCATCCGGTCATAGCATAAGACTTGGAAAATCCATTGATCACAATAGTTCTTTCCTTCATACCCGGCAAAGACGCAATGGATACATGGTCTCCGCTGTAGGTCAGCTCAGAATAAATCTCATCTGAGATCACATAAAGATCGTGCTCTCTGACCACCTCTGCAATATCCTCCAGATCCTCTCTGGTCATAATGGCTCCCGTCGGATTGTTAGGAAATGGCATGATCAGAATCTTAGTTTTGTCAGTGATGGCATCCAGAAGCTGCTGCTTCCTTAACTTAAACTCATCCTCTTCCTTTAACTCAATGATCTTTGGCACGCCATCTGCCAGAACGATACACGGCTCATAGGATACATAGCTTGGCTGTGGCAGAAGAACCTCATCTCCCGGATCAAGCATGGCACGAAGTGCCCCATCAATGGCCTCACTTCCACCGACTGTCAGATAAATCTCTCCTGCCGGATCATAAGATAACCGGAAACGTCGTTTCAGATAATTGGCAATCTCCTCCTTCAGCTCTTTCAAGCCGGCATTAGAGGTATAAAAGGTTCTTCCCTGCTCCAGGGAATAGATTCCCTCTTCACGAATATGCCATGGTGTATCAAAATCAGGCTCTCCTACACCGAGAGAAATCGCATCCTTCATCTCACTGACAATATCAAAAAATTTACGGATGCCGGAAGGCTCAATACTCTGTACTTTCTTAGATAATGGGTCTCTCATGGGGTAATCAACATCCTTTCTGAATCGTGCTTTTCATCGGTCATGATCAGACCGTGCTCTTTGTATTTCTTAAGTACGAAATATGTCGCGGTACTTGTAATATACTCCAGTGTAGACAGCTTTTCCGTTACAAAACGGGAAACCTCTT
>ENA-ORRO01002854-ORRO01002854.1-human-gut-metagenome-genome-assembly--contig:-NODE-2854-length-10510-cov-2.791009_pt1 | contig 10510 bp, 7 predicted proteins | sample MGYA00242176_ERZ509136 | MGnify/ENA primary metagenome ERZ509136 (study PRJEB26280, sample SAMEA2338644) | human gut metagenome | biome: human gut; feature: human-associated habitat; material: faeces... | reverse complement strand
CCGTACATAACGCCATGAATCTGGTGGCGGCAGCACTGCTGGTGGGCTTTGCCATCAGTCTGCTGTGGAGCGAGGCACAGCTGGTGGAGCTGAACGACCAGATCCAAGCCACTAAGGCGCAGCTGGTCAGCGAGCAGAGCCAGTATACCTACTACAACAGCACCCTGAACAGCAAGACCAACATTGCCAGCGTGGAAGAGACCGCAGGGCGGCTGGGTCTGATGAAAGTAGACCCCAGCCAGATCACCTACATCCGCTTGGGGGAGAGCGGCGCACTGGTGCGCCGGGAATCCACCGTGCGGCAATGGACCGACTTTTTGTACACCGGTGCGGTGAACATTCTGGGCACCGTGAGATAAACGGAAAAAGCGTGCGGCAGCGCACGCTTTTTTCGGTTTATGGACACCGCAGTCTGAACAAATAACAGCGCAGGGTGTGCGGAATGCAGTGCACGCCCCGCAGGAGAGAACCAATGCAAGAACCTTTCCGTAACAAAAAAAGCAGGAGCTACCGCCTGCGTCCGGCTTCTGGACGGGACCGGCTGGACAGCCGGGTGCGGCGGATTTGCAGCCGTCTGGGCATCCTTGCGGTGGTGGTGGCAGCAGCCATCGTCATCCGCAGCCTGTATAATATCCAGATCATCCACGGGGCAGAGTACCGCCAGTACGCCGCCCAGCAGCAGCTGCTGGATACCACCATCAAGGCCACCCGGGGCGAGATCTACGATGCTTCCGGCATCACCCTTGCCTCCACCAGCGTGGTGTGGACCATCTGGGCAGACCCCAGTTACAGCAGCATCCTTTATACCAGCAAGACCAACGATGACGACACCGTGACCAAAACGCTGGACCCCGCCATGTGTGCCGAGGTGAGCCGGGAGCTGACGTTGCGTTTGCTCTCCGGGGACGGCGAAAGCATGGACAGCGTGGACACCTCCTCGGCAGAGTACCAGCAGCAGTACCAGACCGTTTACGATGCACTTTCCCGGCTGGATTCCGCCTACGTCACCCTTGCCACCAAGGTGAACAACGCGGTGAAGCTTTCCATTGAAAAGTACGTCACCAGCTTCAACAAGGCGCACAAAAAGGCTACCGACACCTCCCGCAAGGGGCGCATCTCAGTGTCCTCGGAAAAGAGCTTCCAGCGTAACTACCCCTACGGTGCCTTTGCCGCAGCGGTGCTGGGCTTTACGGATGCGGACGGCGTCGGCACCTACGGACTGGAAAAATCCTACCAGTCCACCTTGGCCGGTGTGGATGGCCGCACCATCACCCAGCGCAACGCTGTGGGCAACGCCATTGCAGACGCCAATGCCACCACCTTTGCCGCCAAGGACGGCTCCAATCTGGTGCTGTCGCTGGATGTGAACGTGCAGGAGATCGCGGAGCGGTACCTGAACGAGGCCATTGCAGCCAATACGGTGGAAAACCGCGGCTGCGCCATTGTGATGAACGTCAAGACCGGTGCCATCCTTGCCATGGCCTCCAAGCCGGACTTTGACCCCAACGACCCGTTGAACTACACCGCCAACGAGGCTTATCTCAACGAGCTGGTGCACGCAGAGCCGGAGCTTTACGGCGTCTATAAAAAGGACGCCGACGGCAACTACATCACCGATGAACAGGGCAACAAGATCTTGGACGAGGAAGCAGACTATTCCGGCTACTACCGGGATATCCTGTGGAAAAACAAGGCCATCACCGAACTGTACTACCCGGGCTCTGTGTTCAAGGTCATCACTTCCGCCATGGGCATTGACTCCGGCGTGGCGACCATGAACACTACCTTTACCTGCTCCGGCGCTTACGGTGTTGCCAAGGAGACCTACCACTGCGCCGGACGCAAGGCGCACGGCCTGCTCAATATGGCCGAGGCGCTGCGCAAGAGCTGCAACATCTACTACATCCAGCTGGGGCAGCGTGTCGGCTCGCAGCAGTTCTATAACTACTTCGATGCCTTCGGCTTTACCGCCCGCACCGGGGTGGACCTGCCTAGCGAGACCAACTTTATGCAGTACTACCGCGCCGACCAGCTGGGCGAGGTGCAGCTGGCTTCCTCCTCCTTCGGTCAGGCCATGGCCATCACCCCGCTGCAGATGTGCACCGCCATTGCGGCCACCGTCAACGGCGGGTATCTGGTCACCCCCCATGTGGTGGATAAGATCACCGATGCCAACGGCAATGTCATTCAGGAGATCGGCGCAAATGTGCGCCGTCAGGTCATCAGCCAGAGCGCCAGCGAGGTTATCCGGGAGATGATGGAGTACGAGGTGGGCAACGGCACCGGCGGCGGCAAAAACGCCTATGTGTCCGGTTACCGCATCGGCGGCAAGTCCGGCACTTCCGAGCAGCTGAATATGCACCGCCGCGCCGACGGCGACTATAAAAAGGTGGCGTCCTTCGTGGCAGTGCTGCCCGCCAACGACCCGGAAATTCTGGTCTACGTCATGCTGGATGACCCCAACAACGCCCGGACGGACTATTCCTCCATCCTTGCAGCCCCTGTGGCGGGCAATATCATCAGTGAGGTGGCCCCCTATCTGGGCATTGCCACAGACGGCGAGGACCGCAGCGGTACCATCGTTACCGTGCCGAACCTTGTGGGTACCGAGTGGAGCAATGCGCAGGTGCAGCTGAACATTCAGGGCCTGAAGCATCAGCTGCAGGAGAGCCAGAGCAGCCAGTCCGCTGCCCCGGTCACCTACCAGTACCCTCACGCGGGGAGCAAGGTGCCCTACGGTACCACCATCTACCTGTATACCGATACCTACGAGGGCAGCCACACCGAGGTGCCGGATGTGACCGGCAAGAGCCCGGACTTTGCCCGCCAGATGCTGAGCGCCGCCGGGCTGAACTGCGTGGTGGAGGGCAGCGGCACGGTGCAGGCGCAAAGCGCCGAGCCTGGCTCCAGCGTGCAGCGCGGCACCATCATCACCCTGACCTGTGGGTAAAACAGCTTTTTCGGCATCCTTGACCAGAGCTTTCAGCATAAAGCACTGCCGCAAGGCAGTGACGGATGAGGGTGCAGCATTCAATAGAACGAGAGGGGATAGAACAATGGAAAAGATCCATGCAAGCAAGCTTCTGGCAGGGCTGGTGCCTGCCGGAAAACTGACCAGTGACCCGGAGGTGGAACTGGTCACCACCGACAGCCGCGAGGTAAAACCTGGCTGCATTTTTGTGGCCTTCCCCGGCGAGCGGTTCGACGGCCATGATTTCGCCGCCCGTGCGCTGGAGCAGGGCGCGGAGTATGTGGTGGTCAACCATCCTGTGCCCGGTGTGCCGGAAGAAAAGGCCATCCTTTGCCCGGACAGCTACCACGCCATGATGGTGATGGGCGCAAACTACCGCAGCCAGTACCACCCCAAGATGGTGGGCGTGACCGGCAGTGTGGGCAAGACCACTACCAAGCAGATGACCTACGCCGCCCTGAGCGGCTTTGGCGAGACCATCAAGACCGAGGGCAACCAGAACAATGAACTGGGCATGCCCCGCACCCTGATGCGGCTGGAAAGCAGCACCGAGTACGCGGTCATCGAGATGGGCATGAGTCACGCCGGCGAGATCGACCGTCTGGCGCGGGCAGCACGGCCGGATGTGGGCATCATCACCTGCATCGGCGTGTCTCACATCGGCAATCTGGGCAGTCAGGAGAACATCTGCAAGGCAAAGCTGGAGATTTGCAACGGTCTGCCGGAGGGCGCGCCGCTGGTGCTGAACTACGACGACCCCTTCCTGCGCAAGGCAGTACTGCCCGCCCATGTGCGCCCGGTGTGGTTCAGCCTGAGCGATGAAAACGCAGACGTCTGCGCCCTGTCCATCCGGCAGGAGACGGACGGCATGAGTTTTGTGCTGGAGGATCAGGAGCACGGCACCTTTGTGGTGAACATCCCCGCCATGGGACGCCACAATGTGGCAAACGCCTTGGCTGCCTACTGCGCCGCTACCCGTCTGGGCTGCGACGCCAAGAGGGTCATCCGGGGTCTTTCCAACTTTGAGCAGACCGGCCGCCGCCAGAAGGTGGTGGACAGCGAGGGCGTGACCGTCATCGAGGACTGCTACAACGCCGGTCCCGAGTCGACCGAGGCCGCGCTCGATATCCTCGCCGGTTTCCGCGCGCGGGCCAAGGGCCGCTGCATCGCCGTCCTCGGCGATATGCTCGAGCTCGGCAACCGCTCGGCTGCGGAGCATTACCGCATCGGCCGCATCGCCGCGGCGAAGGTCGACATGCTCTACACCTACGGCACGAATTCCGAGCGCATGGTCTCCGGCGCGATCACCGGCGGCATGAAGCAGAAATTCGTCGAGCATTTCGACACGCACGAGGACCTGGCGCACATGCTCAAGATGCGTGCCCGGCCCGGCGACGTGATCTTGTTCAAGGGCAGCCGCGGCATGCGGATGGAAAAGGCCCTGTCGCTGTTTTTGAAGGAAGAAGAGTCGTAACTGCACGGCCTGTAGTTTACAAGAGAGAGTCTCGGAGGGATCCAGAATGGATGCAATGTTTTTTATTGTTCTCGGCGCGACGCTGGTCTCGTTTTTGCTGACGCTTGCGTTCGGCCGTTTCGTTATCCCCATGCTGCGCGCGCTGCACGCGGGCCAGTCCATCCGTGAGGTCGGCCCGCAGTGGCACAATTCCAAGGCCGGTACGCCGACCATGGGCGGCATCATGTTCATCGCTGCCATCCTCCTCTGCACGGTCGGCTTCGGCTGGAAGAGCATGGTGGAAAATGCTGACTACACGCATCTGTACGTCCTGGGCCTTGCCCTGTGCTATGGTCTGGTCGGCTTCGCCGACGACTTCGTCAAGGTCAAGCTCAAGCGCAATCTCGGCCTCACCGCCAGCCAGAAGTTCCTGCTGCAGCTCGTTGTGGCCGTCATTTTCCTGTTCGTGCTCAAAAAGAGCGGCGACCTCAGCTGCGACCTCTATATCCCGTTCTGGAACCTCGATCTCGAGATCCCGACGGCGGTCTATATGATCTTCGCGGCCTTCGTCATCGTCGGCTGCGTCAACGCCGTGAACCTCACCGACGGCGTCGACGGCCTTTCGAGCAGCGTGACCATCCCGGTCATGGTCTTCTTCGCCGCGACGGCCTATATCTACGGCCGCACGACGCTGGCCCTGCTCCCCGCGACGGTCGCGGGCGGCCTCGCAGCCTTCCTCTGCTACAACTTCCATCCGGCCAAGGTCTTCATGGGCGACACCGGCTCGCTGTTCCTCGGCGGCATGGTCTGCGGCATGGCATTCGCGCTCGATATGCCGCTGATCCTCATCCTGGTCGGCATTATCTACATCTGCGAGACGCTCTCCGTCATCCTCCAGGTCACGTATTTCAAGCTGACCCACGGCAAGCGCATCTTCAAAATGACCCCCATCCACCACCACTTCGAGCTGTGCGGCTGGAAAGAGGAGAAGATCGTTTTCGTCTTCACCGCCATCACCCTCGTCATGTGCGTACTGGCCTATCTTGGCGTTATGAACCGGTATTGATCCCGGTTTTCCCGGAAAGGAGCGACCCCCTATGGCAAGCCGTCAGGACGGCGTCACGCAGCTGTATGATCTCCCGCAGGGCGGAGGACCGGAGCGGCTGCCGCAGCCGGAAAAAACAAAGGATAAAGTCCTGCTTGACGAGCGCGGACTGCTGGATCTGCCGTTTCTGGCGCTGACGGTCCTGCTCGTGCTCATCGGCGTGATCATGGTCTTCTCGGCCTCCTACGCCCGCGCGTACTACCTGACCGGCAACTCGACCTACTATTTTGCCCGCCAGGCCATCTTCGCCGTCGCCGGGATCGCCGGCATGCTCTTTGTCAGCCGGCTCAACTATCAGCTCTGGCGCAGCGCCTCGTTCATCATCCTGCTGGTCTCGGTGTTTTTCCTCATGCTCGTGCCGATCATCGGCTCCACGGCCAACGGCGCCAAGCGCTGGATCGAGGTCGCGGGCATCCGCTTCCAGCCCTCCGAGCTGGCGAAGATCGCCATCATCATGACCTTCTCCGCCCTCATCTCCACCTACCGCGACAAAATGCGGACCTTCCGCTACGGCATCCTGCCGTTCGCCGTCATCATGGTCGTCCTGTGCGGCCTGGTCGCGCTCGAGCGTCATTTCTCCTGCATCCTCATCATGCTGCTCCTCGCGGCCGCCATGCTGTTCCTCGGCGGCGTGCAGCTCAAATGGTTCGCCCTCGGCGGCATCGCCGTCGGCCTGTTCGCCTTCATCTATCTCAAAACGCAGGGCTATGCCGGAAGCCGCATCACCGCCTGGCGTGACCCGGCCTCCGACCCCACGGACAACGGCTATCAGATCCTCCAGTCGCTCTACGCCATCGGCTCCGGCGGCCTCATGGGCCTCGGCCTCGGCAAGAGCCGCCAGAAATATCTGTACTTACCCGAGGAGCACAACGACTATATTTTCCCCATCCTCTGCGAGGAGCTGGGCTTTGTCGGCGCGGTCGTCGTGATCCTGCTCTTCATTCTTCTCATCGTGCGCGGCTATTATATCGCCATGCACGCGCGTGACCGCTTCGGCGCGCTGCTCGCCGCGGGGATCTCCACGCATTTTGCGCTTCAGACCTTCCTCAACATCGGCGTCGTCACGAATTTCCTCCCGGCCACCGGCATTTCGCTCCCGTTCTTCTCCTATGGCGGCACGGCGCTGCTCATGCAGCTGTTTGAGGCCGGTATCGTCCTGGCCGTGTCCCGGCAGAACGACAATAAACTCCTGTAAAGCAAAAGGGGAGAGCCTATGAACATCGTCTTTACCTGCGGCGGCACCGGCGGACATATCTATCCCGCCATCGCGGTCGCCCGCATGTTCCGCGAGCGCCAGCCGGACTGCAGGATCCTCTTCATCGGCGCGGAGGACGGCATGGAAAACAAGCTCGTCCCGCGCGAGGGCTTCGAGCTGCAGACCGTGCAGATCTCCAACTACCAGCGAAAGCTGACCCCCGCCGCCATCTGGCACAATCTCGTGACCGTGCAGCGCATGTCCGCGACGTTTGCCAAAACGAAGCGCATCCTGAAGGACTTCCAGCCCGACGTCATCGTCGGTACTGGCGGCTACGCCAGCTTCCCCGCGCTCAAGATGGGCGCGAAGCTCGGCATCCCCACCTGCGTGCATGAGTCGAACGCCGTCCCGGGCCTCACCACGAAGCTCGTCGCGCGCACGGCCAGCCGCATCATGGTCTCCTTCGACGCCAGCCGCCAGCACTATCCCGACCCCGAAAAGGTCCTCCTGACCGGCACGCCCGTGCTGGAGGAATTCCTCTACGCCAAACGCCAGCAGGCCCGGCAGGCGCTCGGCCTCGGCGACGAGCCCTTGATCGTCTCGTGCTGGGGCAGCCTCGGCGCGCGGGAGATGAACAAAAAAATTGCACAGTTTATGAAATGCGAATGCGAGGATAACACGCCCTTCCATCACATCCACGCCACCGGCTCCTTCGGCTGGCGCTGGATGCCGGACTACGTCAAAGAGCAGGGCGTCGACCTTGCCGCGCATCCGGCGCTGGACATGCGGGAATATATCTATGACATGCCGCAGGTGCTCGCCGCGGCGGACCTCATCATCTGCCGCGCAGGCGCGGCGACCATCGCCGAGGTCTGCGCCAGCGGCACGCCCTGCATCATGGTGCCGAGCCCGAACGTGACCGGCAACCATCAGGAAAAGAACGCAATGGTGCTGCAGGGACGCGGCGCCGCGGTCGTCGTGCCGGAAGCGGGGTGCAGCGGAAAGCTGCTGTTCGATACGGCAAAGGAAATTCTGACGGACCCCGCGCGCACGAAGTCCATGCGCCAGGCGGCGTCGAGCCTTGCCGTGGTCGATTCGGCGCAGCGGATTTACGAGACGGCGCTCGAACTCATCCAATCACGATAAACGCATCCTCCGCATAGGATGGGGAGAAATTACCCGGAATGCGGAGGAATGAAGATGAAAAAGCTCCTTGTTGCAGGACCGACCCGCCTTTCGGGCACGGTCCGGATTCACGGTGCGAAAAACAGCGTGCTGCCGATTCTGGCGGCGTGCTGTTTGTGCTGTTCACCGTGTGTATTACATAACTGCCCGGATATTGCAGACGTCCGGACGGCGCTTGCGATTCTGGAAAGCCTCGGCTGCAAAGCGCGCCGGGAGGGGAGCACGCTGTGCATCGACCCTACGGGGCTGGACCGGCATTGCGTCGAGCCGCGGCTGGCTGGCAAAATGCGCTCGTCAGTTCTATTCCTGGGGGCTTTGCTGGCGCGCTTTTCGCAGGCGGAGCTGGCGCTCCCGGGCGGCTGCCCGTTGGGAGACCGCCCGATTGATCTGCATGTCAAGGCGTTATCCCAACTCGGCGTGCGCTTTTGCTTCGAGGAAGGACGCATGCGCGCCGTGTGGCATAAGCGCTTGGACGGCGATATCCGTCTTCCGCTTCCGAGCGTGGGCGCAACGGAAAATCTTCTGCTTGCCTGCGCGCTGGGAAAGCGGACCGTGAACATTACCGGCGCGGCGCGCGAGCCGGAGATTGCCGACCTCATCGGTTTTCTGCGCGCGGCTGGCGCTGACATCTCCGGCGCGGGAAAGTCAAGCCTTCAGATTTGCGGCGTAAGCCGTCTGCACGGCGCGACGTATACGATTCTTCCCGACCGGATTGAGACGGCGACGTATCTCTGCATGGCAGCAGGCTGCGGCGGCGAGACGGAGCTTCTGCGCTGCGACGCAAGGCTGTTGCTGCCGGTGATTGAGCGTCTTCGCGAGGCGGGCTGCGAAATTTCCGCAGACGCGGACCGTATCGTGCTTCGAAGCAGTGGACGGCTTTTGCCGCTGCTTCCGGTTTCCACCGCGCCGTATCCCGGCTTTCCGACCGACGCACAGGCGCTTTTGATGGCAGCGGTTTTGAAGGCGGCAGGCGGCAGCGAGTTTCGGGAGACCATTTTTGAGCGGCGCTTTCTGCACGTGCCGGAGCTTCGGAAGCTCGGCGCGGACATTCAGGTCGCAGGCAGCACAGCCCGCGTGCGCGGGGTGCGGCAGCTGCACGGGGCAAAGCTCCGGGCGGAGGATCTGCGCGGGGCAGCGGCATTGCTGACGGCATCCATGATGGCAGAGGGCGAGAGCGAGCTGACAGGGCTGTGTCATCTGCTGCGCGGCTATGAAAAGCCGGAACAGAATCTGAAAAATCTCGGCGCTTCCATAAAAAGTGTAGATATTCCAGCGCCTTTCGTGTATAATACGTAACATATAAAACCGCCGGGCGGCAAACTGGCGCGGCGGAGAACTGACAGGCAATCTGCCTCTTTGCAGAGGAGAACATACTATGAAACGAACCACCAGAACTCGCGCGGGCGCCCAAAGATCAGCAGCAGCGCGGCGTCCGTCTGCCGGAAGCGGCATGGGCGGAAAGCTTCTGATTATGGCGGCGCTGGTAGCGGCTGTGGTCTTCGGTGTGGCAATCTTTTTCAAGGTCGGGCGCATCGAGGTACAGGGCAATACCATCTACGCAAGCGATAAAATTATCGAAGCCTCCGGGCTGGAGCTCGGAGACAATCTGCTTACTGTGAGCCGGGCGACCGTCGGCGGCAATGTGAAAGCGGCGCTGCCGTATGTCGACCAGGTGAGCGTAGGGCGGGTGCTTCCGGACACGGTCGTCATTTCCGTCAAGGAAAGCCAGCTTGCCTTTGCCGCTGCGACGGACACCAATACCGTCTGGCTGATCAGCCCGTCCGGCAAGGCGCTTGAGCGCATCGACGCTTCCCTGCAGGAGCAGTACCCGCAGATCATCGGCGTGACGCTCAATAACCCCACCTCGGGGCAGACCGTCACAGCTGTCAACCAGTCGGCGCTCGACGCGGTGCTGTCGCTGTTTTCCGAACTGGACGGCACGGGAATCCTGGAGCATACGGCGAGCGTGAACGTGGAAAAGGAATACGATATGGTCCTGCAGTACGACGACCGGTATGAAATAGACCTCGGCAGTACCGACCGCCTGGACTACAAGGTGCAGTATCTGCAGGCGATTCTCAAGGAGCTGAGCGACTTCCAGGCGGGCACGATTGACCTGACGCTGAGCGAGGCAAACCGGGCAAAATTCCATCCAAAGGCGTAGCGGCGCGCAGCAAAGGGCTTTTTCGACAGAAAATCCATCTTTTTTGCGTGATTTCTATTGACCACAGGCGGTTTTCGATATAGAATAGACTGGATAAAATAGAGGGAGCCTCTGAATGCTTCAGAGTATCCTTTGCAGATGCAACGAGCCGGACAATACAGCGGTTTCTACATAGGAGGAAGACAAATGGCAGATTTAACAGAAAAGGTTGTTAAGATTAAAGTGATCGGCGTCGGCGGCGCCGGCAATAACGTTATCAACAGAATGATTGCGTCCGGCGTTTCGGGCGTTGAATTTGTCGCAATCAATACCGATAAGCAGGACCTCAACAAGTCCACCTGCAAAAACAAGATTCAGATCGGCGAAAAGCTGACCGGCGGCATGGGCGCTGGCTCCAAGCCGGAGATCGGTCAGAAATCCGCGGAGGAAACCAAAAA
>ENA-ORRO01002849-ORRO01002849.1-human-gut-metagenome-genome-assembly--contig:-NODE-2849-length-10525-cov-3.051480_pt1 | contig 10525 bp, 7 predicted proteins | sample MGYA00242176_ERZ509136 | MGnify/ENA primary metagenome ERZ509136 (study PRJEB26280, sample SAMEA2338644) | human gut metagenome | biome: human gut; feature: human-associated habitat; material: faeces... | reverse complement strand
ATCTTGCTATCCAATGGCATTCTATTTGGACGAAATCATTGAAAAATATGAAGGCGCTGCATTTATGTGCCAGTATGGCCGATATTTAAATATGGTAGCGGTTGCACTTGTGGAATATGCATATGAAAATTTAAAGTTCAAAAAAGGGAGCGCGACCTATTGGCAGGCAATACAAGAGGCGGAGAGAATTCTCGGTAACTATATTGATGAATACTGGGACTATTACTTTTCTTTCTTAGATAAAAAAGAAAAAACATTTCTTATTTCGGAAGAGGTGAAACCACGTATTTCGGATGATGCAATTTCGGCTATTTATATGTGCTTTTTAAACCGGGATATTTTATACAAAGCCCCTGATTTTGATTTTGATGTGATACCGCAATATTATTGTGCTGATGAAGTACCTCCGACCAAATATGAACTGAATGGCCCTATCGAAAGTATAGTAAGTAAATTGCACAATGGATTTATTATTGTACAGAATAGTGAGAACCAAAAGGAAGAACAAGATAAATTTACTGAGGCACTCAAAGAACAAGAATTACTTCAAGTAGAGGAAAAAACGCTTAGGCTAAAGCCACTTGGAGTGGACGACAATTGGGAAAGGCTTTTAAAAGTATTTGGAAAAACAAAGAAGAGTATTAGGGTAAAAGATTTTCGATATGAGCGTGTTTGGAAATCGGGTCGTATAGAGGCTATTTGTGGATGGAAAAATCCGCAGCTGATGAAAAACTGGATGGAGAAAAATGGAGTTGAAATTCCGGAGGTAGAAAGCGAATCATTAGACACAGAAGTGGACTATAAGGTTATAATGAAACTACTTATGGCCGGGTCAAATGACTTCGGAAGAGCCAAGATAAGATGGACAATAAGATTAGGAAAAATAAAAAACTGTATCAAGGGCAATGATTATATGTATTATTGGGAATGGGAACCAGAACTTACGGATGGTGGAAAACTGCTTAAATATGAAGCTGTACAAGCAGAAAAGCGTATTGCATCCTACACTTCTGAAAAAATTTGAGCGTTAAATGCTCCTTGATATCAGGAAAATAGGAGTTTACAAGCAAAATTTTTTTGAAAGTGTAGGAACAAGGGACACATAATGGCATTTTGACATAAATTCAGGGCGATCACGCGAGTGGTCGCCCTTTCTCTGTATCTGATATGATTTGACATTCGGCAACAGTATAGTAAACCATCAAAGGAGGATTTACCGTTATGTTTGATTGCTATGACACTCTGATCACTCCAGAAGAAGTTGCCGATATGCTGGGATGTGGTATGAACACCACCTATAAGCTTTTGAAGTCTGGAAAGATAAAGGCCATGAGGATCGGCCGATCTTGGAGGATTCCTAAGAGAGCGGTACAGGAATATATTATACAAGAATCCCACCTGAAATCAGTTGGGTGGTAACATGAAAAAGCCCACATGGATGATGTTCCATGTGGGTTTTCTATTGCCTGAAAGTAGTGCTTGATGGAGTGATGTACATACGGGTAATCCAATGTTAATGCTAAATAATGTATAGAGCAGAAGGAAGGTGAAAGTTAATCTTTATTAATGACACTAACATTAGGATAAAGCGGCTGAATGGAATAGTTGTAGTACAAACAGTCGCACAAGAGCAGCCGAATGTGTAGTGTATATACATTTGGCTATTCTTGCTAGGAGGGGGAGGCGGATGCCGTCATAAATAATATTTTATTCTATAAATTCTCATCTATATTTTCAATGATATTAATTTATCTTTATGAAATATATGAATAGAAAGAAGGTGCTTATAATGGGAAATATCTTCAGTATACGATTGACAGATGAAGATAAAATTCATCTACAACAGAGAATGGATGAAACTGGTAAAAGTAAAACAGAAGTATTTAAGAGTGCAATCTACTTTACTGAAATAGATGCAGACCTTGTTGATGAAATTATATCTAATATTGGATATTATGCGAGTGAAAAAGATCTGGAAGGGATAAAAGAGGAGGTTCATAGATATGTGTTATATCGAACTCAAAAATGAGAAGTATGAAACTTTGGAGGACTTAAAACATTTATTGCAATATATTCTTAGATTAGATAAGACAGCAGAAGATAGTCAAAGAGCAAATACTATAACAAATACCTTAGCAGGTTGTCAGCCAGCGATGATTCCCAATGAATATTTGTGTGATTCAAGTGCCGTTTATAACCTGATGCTTTTTGAAGTCAGGAGAAGACATAAAGGTATTCCGCAGTTTGCAAAACACCGCATCGTTTCCTTCGCAGCAACAGATTGTATTTTGCCACAGGATGTAGTATCTCTAGCAGAAAGAATAGCAAGTATCTATGCGAAGAACGGTTATATTACAGCCTATGGAATTCATGCGGATAGATTTAATGTACATATTCATTTTGCAGTTTGTGCAGTATCGTTTCAAACACAGAATATGTTTCATATTCAATGGAAATCTGAGTGGAATATGCTTGTAACGGTAACAAATCAATGGAAATCTGAGTTCGACGAGATGCTTCAAAATAATATCCAAATGAGGCAGTCAAGAGAAGCTGCATTGTATGGCGATGATATCGTTCGATACGGAAGCACTCCTTGGACAGCAAAAGGTCAAATGATTCAGAACAGAAAATCAAAGCGCAAATAAGAAGGGAGAATACAATGGATAAGTTTGATGAAAAAGTTATCGGTTACGAATCTACGAAAGACATTCTGCGTCAGATTCTGGATATTCTAAAAAGACCGGAGGTTTATAAAAGAAAGGGCATTTCTATTCCAAGAGGGCTGCTGATGGAATCTGATCCTGGTCTTGGAAAAAGTCTGCTGGCATCTATCCTGATGGAGGAATCTGAACGAAAGCCCTTTGTTTTTCGTAAAACCAGTCAGGAAAACAGTTTTCTGGATGAATTAAGAGCTGTATTTGCTATGGCAAAGGAGGAAGCACCTAGTATACTGCTCCTAGAAGATTTGAACCTCTATGTAGAATCGAATTCTCCCTATGCGCCGGAATGGGCTTGTCTGCAAGCCTGTATTGATGATGCAAAGGACACAGATCTTTTTGTGATTGCTACTACTAACGATACAAGGTATATGCCACCATCCCTGTTGAGACCGGGTAGATTTGATTATGTGATCTCTCTGCAACCTCCGATTGGAGAGAATGCAGAGAACATTGTCAGCTACTATCTCAGGGATAAAGATTTGGCGGAGGATGTGCTGATCTCGGATATCGTCAAGGCTATGCCCAAGGTAAGCTGTGCTACGCTGGAAACGGTAATGAACCTTGCTGCGCTGAATAGTGTCTACCAAAGTCATGAGCACATCCAGAAGGAAGATATCATAGAAGCTCTTCTTCAGGTGGTATATAAACTCCAAAAAACGGATAAGGAAACTGACTCCTCAGAGTTGCAGAAGATTGCAGTACATGAAGCTGCCCATGCAGTGGTCGGAGAAGTTCTTCACCCCGGAAGCATTGGAATTGTCACGGTTCGCGGAAGCCAAGGTGTAATCGGTGGTATGGCAAATGGCTGTGCTACTTATGCACAAAATGAGGAGGAATTTCTGGATGAAGTGACCAAAACATTGGCAGGCAGAGCGGGGGTATCTCTGATCTATGGTGTTATGGATATTCAGGCATCAGCCGATATAGAGCAAGCAGATAAGCTCATGGATATTTGGCAGTGTCACTTTGCAGGTGGTGGCTTCGTAGGAATTGAATCAGGGGACAACAGAATGTCCGAGCAGAGACTTTCTTATAATGAAGCCATCAAGCCAGCAAAACTGGAAGAGCTTTACCGAAGAGCATATAAGATTCTTCATAATAATAAGTATTTTCTGCTTGCTGTCCAGAAAGAGCTTCTTGAACATGAAACGCTTCTGAACAGTGATCTGGCAAAAATTCGGGAATCTTGTATCTAAAACCTGTTATTCAAAATGATAAAGCGGTCAAGTCCTTCAGGGGATTGACCGTATTTTGCTGCGGAATAGTTGAATTTTATCTTATATAAGAAGCTACAAAAACATAGTCCGTGAGTGAGACGCGCGTGTCGAAAGTGAATTTTTGCAAGCGCCCCTGTAGCACACCCATTCTGAAAATGGGTGTGCCGTGAGAGGGTGCTCGCGGAAATTCGCTTTTGACACAAGCGGCTCACGAGCGGAAAAAATTTATTCCTCTTCCTTTATATATAGGAAGGAACGCAGCATTTGAGAGACCGCTGTTCTTTGAACAGGAGAGAGTTTAGCCCATAGATCAAGAATTTCCTTTTGATCGGGGGTTAAGTAAACAGAGTCTTCTTCCTGAAAGAACTGAGAAAGCGAGATACCAAGACCGGAGCAGATTTTCTCAAGAGAAGCTACATTGGGTTGGAGATTCCGTCTGCGCCAGGTAGAAATGGTAGATTGTGTCAGACCTGAATTTTCTGCGAGGGCATACTCAGACCAGCCACGGGAAAGGCGTTCCTGTTCAATGCGGCCTAGGATATCAAATGTGGGCTTCTCTCGTTCCATGGTTCAGCCTCCTTAGATAAATCGTAGTGTGTACTTACGATTTTATTGTGGTGAGACTTGACCGATAATTATATAAGTCGTATACTTTTGACAGTATATATCGAAACAAGGGCGAGCATTTTGGAAAATCGACACAGGAATTTCAAAGAAAAAAGAAGATGGACAGCTTCTGTCTAACACCCTTGCTATAATGAGAACAAAGGAAGAGCGACCTTCCGTAAAGGATGTAAAGCATTCCGATGAAGTGGAAAGGGAGAATTTTGCAATGGAGAAAACAGAGTTCCTTCCGAATGTTTAGACCGAAGAGAAAAAGGAAAACGCTGAATCTGTCCAGAGCGGTGCAGCAGACCCAGATGGACAAGTTTCAGGCAGCACAGGGACATGGATATGCTGCAGAGCAGGCAAACAACCTCTATGATTTCCTGACCGGTAAGGATGCAAAGATCGTGGGCGGCGATAACGCCAAAGATGGCCCCGACCGCATGGTAAACGGTGTCAACATCCAGACCAAGTATTGCCACGATGCCGCTTCTTCTGTGCAGGCGGCATTTGAGAACGGCCAGTGTCTTTATGTCAATGCCGCCCAGCAGATGAACACGGCCCAGACGCAGGCGGAGAATCGGCTCCGCAAAATGGCTGACGATGAATGCCAGTATCAGCAGAAGATAACATCTATCCGGCAGGAACGTGCCGGGATGAAAAATGAACTTGCAGAACTTATGGGAGGTATTGAATCATGAGCACTGAATTGACTGTAATTCCTTCTTCCGCGTTGACAGAGCAGGAGCAGGCAGATTTGAACGCCAGCATTGATTCTATCATTGCGGCGCACAAGAACAACCGGCAGGAAATCAACCGCCTTGTTTTTGAGAGCGTTTCTGCCATGACGGACAGCGAAGGCTATGAGCAGCAGCTCTCCAGCCGGAGAGGCCTGCGTCGCCTTTGGGGTGCGATCACCGGCAGCAACAAGCGCTTGCAGGATAAGATCAACAGCAGCCGTGCAGCAGCACAGTTTGCTGCCCAGACGACCCTGCAGCGCCTTTCGGAACAGAACTTGCTGACCTTTGACCTGATTACTGCTGTCAATAATAAGCTGAACGCCTCCATGACGGCTGTGGAGGGAGAAGTTAACCAGATCTATGCCGCACTGATCCAGTTCTTTAAACAGAACCGCAGTGATATGATCCAGCTGGAAAACCGCGTAGCAAAATTGGAACAAAATGTCAATCTGGTCAACTGGCAGAATTCCATTGAGTACCAGATGCTGGATGGCGTAGAATATGTTGATCTGGACGATGCTTCCAAAATCGTCTGCATGGTGCGTGATTTCTACGATATCACCAGCGGTGAATGGCGCACCTCTGACCTGCTTTTGCTGAAAACAGTCATGAGTACCATTGATATTTCTCCGCGTGGAAACATCCGGTACTATGATTTCATCGTCCGTGTGGCTGGGGATGAAAAGCTGCTGACCAAACTGCTGGGAGGCAAGCACATCCAGCGTTTGCCTGAAACCTATCTGGTGCCGCTGTTGGGCATCAAGAAACTGGAACTACTGGACACCGATGAAGCCTACATTGTGGAAACAGTGGAAAATTTGCTCCAGAGCGCAGGCGTTGTCGCAGACCGTCATAAGCTGGAAAACAATCTGGTGCAGAACTATGTGGCGCAGGAATCGCAGGTGAATCTCGATACCGAGGTCAACAATTATGACCTGACGATGGAAATGCTGTTCAACCTCCGCTTCGCCGAGGACTCCGGCCTGTTCTTGGAAGAAGTTGTGCCCGAAGTGCAGGAAGTGGAAACGGAAGCAAGCGGAGAACAACTTGCGAAGGAAGCAAAAGAGAAAGAGGCCCAAGCAAAGGCGGAGGAAGAAAAGAAAAAACTGGAAGAAGATTATAAAGAAGCTGCAGAACTGTTCAAAAACGCAAAGTTTAAACAGGTTTATCCGCTGCTGAAAGACCTTTCTAATCGTGGCTGTGCCCGCGCTAACGCACTGCTAAATTGGTTGTGTTACGATGAATTCAACGATAAGATGGCAGTGACATATGCAAAGAAAGGGTACGAAGCAGGGGATGCGATCGCAAGTATCCAGTATGCATTTGCTTGTGAAAGCGATTCGAAAAAGAAAAAAGAGATATTTGAAAAGTATAAGCCGATCCTTTGGGACCAATCAATGGAGGGTGACATTTTTGCTACATATATGCTGGCAATCTGCTGGAAAACTAAAACGGATGAAGATGCAGATGAGGAAAAGGCGCTGGAATTGATGCTGAAAGCAAAAGAACAGGGCTTTTACCGCGCTTATTATAGTACCGCACTTTTAAAATGGGCTTTGAGGGATAAGGAGAATGTGGCAAACATTGCGAAACGCATAGACCTTACGAACGAAGTAACCGACTTGATTCAAGAGGCGGCAGAAAAGTTCCCAGAATATAAAAAACCGGAAAAATTTGCAAAAGAGAACAACATTACGATATAACTTTTGATGTCGCAAAGCAAAGTTTGAAATCAAAAATGGAAAAGGATACCTTAAAAACGACCCGCGTGCTGGAGCTTTACCAAGCTTTTCTTTCCGGTAAGCTCATCAACAAACAGGAAGCCGCAGGGCAGTACCATGTAAATGCCCGCTCCATCCAGCGCGATATTGACAGCATCCGGGATTTTCTGGCAGAACAGTGCGCCAAAGAGGGCATCGTCCGCAGAATCGAGTACGACAAAAAAGAAAATGGCTATCGTCTGGTCACGCAGGAGATCGAGCGGCTTTCCAAAGGTGAAGTGTTGGCCCTATGTAAGATTCTGCTGGAGAGCCGTGCATTCACCAGAAAACAGGTGGAAAAGCAGCTGCAAATCATCCTGAACCTTTGTGTGTCCCAGAAGGAAAAGGCAGAGGTCGAATGGTTTATCAGCAATGAGCTGTTCAACTATCACGACCCGGCTCATGCAGCCGTTGACCCGGACAATCTGTGGATGGCGGCGCAGGCAATCCTGTATGCCGGCGCGCAGAACGCCGGTTCCGTTTCCGTGAATGATGCTGACCTCGCCGAGCGAGGAGAGCATCGCGTCGTCGATGAATTTCTCGACCTCGGGAATCGCTTCATCCAGCGCCATGCCGCGCACATCCAGCTCCTGCCGAACGGCTCGCGTGGTGATATCCACCCGGGCTTCCCGCATGGATTTCTTGCGTTCCAGCTTTTTTTGCTCCTTTTTGACGAGCTGCTGCGTCGCCGTCAGCGTTCGCAGATCGGAAAGCGGCGCGCGCATTTTCATCATGCCGACCTTGAGCTGCACGTAGCCCTTGCTGTCCGCAGGCGCAACGATCGTCGCATCCACATCCATGGAGGCGATGTGCACCATATCGCCCGCCTTGACGCTCTTTGGAATTTCGCCGCCCACTTCCTTCTTGTCGGCCAATTCGTCCTGCGCCTTTTCCATCTGTTTTTTGACCTTTTGAATTTCGTGCTCCTGCGCGCCGCCCGCTTTTTTCATGGCGCGAAGCTCGGCGATCATGGTCTCCGACTCCCGCTTAGCGTTCTCGACGATGCGCTTGGCCTCTTCCTTCGCCTTTCGGATGGATTTTTCACGCTGATCTTCGAGCTTTTTCCGCTCTGCTTCCGCCTGATCGCGGATGGAGATCATCTCGTTGCGCGCCTGCTCGGCCAGTTCGCGCTCCTTCTTGGCCACCTGACGGTGGTATTCGGCGTTGGCAATCACGTCCTCAAAGCGAACCTGCTCCTTGGAAAGCAGCTCCTTCGCCCTGCCGATGATAAATTCCGGCAGGCCGAGCTTCCGCGAAATTTCAAATGCATTGGATTTTCCGGGGATACCGATGGACAGACGATACGTCGGTCTGAGCGTCGCCACGTCGAATTCAACGGAAGCGTTTTCAACGTTCGGCGTGGTCAGCGCATATTCCTTCAGTTCACTGTAATGCGTCGTGGCCACCGTGCGCGTATGCATATCCAGCAGGGTGGAGAGCACCGCCTGCGCCAGCGCCGCGCCCTCCGTCGGATCTGTGCCCGCGCCAAGCTCGTCAAAGAGCACGAGCGAATCCGGGGTCACACTTTGGAGGATCGAGACAATGTTCGTCATGTGACCCGAAAAGGTGGAAAGCGACTGTTCGATGGACTGCTCGTCGCCGATGTCCGCGAAAACGTCATCAAAAACAGCCAGCTCCGTGCCGTATTCCGCCGGAATCTGCAAGCCGGACTGCGCCATCAGCGTAAACAGACCCGTGGTCTTTAGCGTCACCGTTTTGCCGCCCGTGTTCGGGCCGGTGATAATCAGCGTCGTAAAGTCGCTTCCCAGCCGGATATCCAGCGGCACGACCCTCTGCGGATCAATCAGCGGATGGCGGCCGCGCACAATGTTCAGCCGCCCCTCACAGTTGATCTTGGGCATGCATCCGTTCATCTGCTTGGCCAGCGACGCTTTGGCAAACGCAAAATCCAACTGAGCGAGGATCGCCAGATTATCCGAGATGGCGTCCGCTTCCGGCGCAATTTGCGCGGAAAGTGTCCGGAGAATCTTCTCGATCTCCACCTTTTCCGCCGAAATCAACTGCTTCAGCTCGTTGCCGATTTCGACGACGGACATCGGCTCGATGAACACCGTCGCGCCGGTTGAGGATTGATCGTGCGGTATTCCTGCCGAACCGGCAGAACATAACGATCCGCGCGCATGGTGATGATGGCGTCCTGCAAATATTTCTGGAAATTCGGGTTGTGAATCATGCCGTTCAACCTCTCGCGAACCCGTTCATTGCACGCGCGCATCTTGCGGCGGATCTGGAACAGCTCGTTGCTCGCGCGATCCGCGATTTCGTCCTCGCTGATGATCGCGTCGGAAATGGCCTGTTCGATGTCCTTGAACGTCGAAAGCCGCGAGGCATTCGCGCTCATCAGCGGCGTATCCTGCCTATCCGTCACGATGGCCTCGCGCGCGGCGCGGGCAGCACGCAGGCTTGCGCCGATTTCCATCAATGCGCGCGGCGAAAGAGACGAACCGATCTGCGCCAGATGCAGCGAAGCGTGCACATCTGAAAACGAGAGCATCGGCGTGCCGCCCAAATAGGAAAGCAGGCTGTGCGCTTCCTCCGTCTCCTGTTGCATGCGCAAAACGTCCTCCAATCGGTTGGACGGCGTTAAAGCGTCGCACAGCGCCCGCCCCATGTCGGAAACACAGTATTGCGCAAGCTGCGCACGGATTTTTGTAAATTCAAGCACACGTAAAGAACGTTCGTTCATGGATTTCTCCTTTTTTGCGCGATTAGAAAATGGCGTAAAGCCGCCCACGTGGGCAGGATGTCGACGCTCTGCGATTTTCGAAAAAGGCGGATTCAACCCGCTTTTTACTGAACGCCGCGCAGAAGCTGCCCCGCCGTCGCGGATGGCGAAATGCTGTGAAGGGCTCTGCCGCTATCCAGCACGCCACGGGAAGAAGCGACAATTTCCCGCTGTCTTTCTGGCGATTCATCGGTAAAGGCAAGGCGGAGGCTGACGGAAAGATGATGCAGCTTCTCAGCGTATTTCGCCATATCCGTTTCCACGCTGTTATACAGCCTCAAAACACAGCCGTGCTCCATTTGAAGCCTGCGCAGCGGGAAACGGTATCCTTTTCGATCCGTATAAATTTCCGGGCAGCCGCCGAGCTTTGCGCATTCGTTGCAGCGGCTGTCCTGCTGTTCGTCCCCTTTTTCCGTTCGGCGCGGGCAATGGTTCAGCAGCATCAACTGCGTCCGCCCATATGCCTCCATCACGTAATTGCCGCCGCTGGCAAACAGCTCCCGCAGCTCCTTTTGATTCAGCTCGCAGGAGACCGTCAGTCGGTTGACGTTCAGAGCGGCATAAAATGCCGCACAGGCATGGTTCATAACGTTCAGCCCCTGACCGCCCGAAACCGGAACAGGCCACGGGAGCGCCAACTGGCCGGGATTATTGGCCACCACGCCGCTCAGCTTTTCCGCGTTTTCACAAACCCACGCATGGATATGTTCAAGCTCGTCACCTCGTCGGGGGC
>ENA-ORRO01002848-ORRO01002848.1-human-gut-metagenome-genome-assembly--contig:-NODE-2848-length-10525-cov-4.425024_pt1 | contig 10525 bp, 12 predicted proteins | sample MGYA00242176_ERZ509136 | MGnify/ENA primary metagenome ERZ509136 (study PRJEB26280, sample SAMEA2338644) | human gut metagenome | biome: human gut; feature: human-associated habitat; material: faeces... | reverse complement strand
GGCCTCGGGGTGCGCAGGAAGGCGGTAAGCTATTATGTCCATGCCGCCGGATATGCCCAAAGCCTGAAGAGCCGCGGCCTTGTCTATGCCTACGCCCTCGCCGTCAGCGAGGAAAACGCTTCTGGCGGTAAGATCGTGACCGCCCCTACCTGCGGCTCATGCGGCATTGTCCCCGCCGTCCTCTATCATCTCCACACGTCCAAAGGCTTTTCCGAGCAGCGCATACTGCGTGCGGTAGCGTTCCGTCACGATTGTCACTATCGCCAACACCTCACCGTCGGCATACACGTTGTCCTTCGGCTTCAGGCGGATGGTGTTGTTGATGGGTTGGTCGCCCACCACCTTGTCTGTGGATATATCGACAAAGCGGATGGGTTCGGAGGCGGTGATGACGGTGGTCACTTGGTCGTTGACCGTCAGCTGCTCCATCTCCATGTAGGTGGTCTGCGCCTTGGCTGAAAGCACGCTCAGCGAAAGCAATGCACAGACATTCATTTTCTGAAAACAATTCATATTAGTTGATTTTTTGATGTTTATACTCTATGAGCCACCGTTCCCGACAATTCCGTTGTCGGGCAGTGTCTATTTCCTTTTCTCTTTCCCATTTGATATAGAGCAGAATGAGCTGGTGCAGTCCGAAGGCTTTCATGTTGTTGTGGTAAATGACGTCGATGCACAAGTCGAGCAAATCCTTGCTGTTTTCTTCCATGGAAGCAATCAGTGAACGGATGTTCAGTTTCAGCTTGTCGAGCACGGTTTCGTCTACGATGCCGTTGCTGTCAATGAGTTGTTGGAAAAGTGAATATTTTTCAATGGTTTCCAGATGTTTTTCAGAAACGTCGATGCTTCGTGTACCGGAAGCGTTGGCCTGTATGGTATACATAATGCGATAATTTTAAAGTTTATGTAACAAAGGTAATTTTTTTCTACGTATCGGCGGCGGTTTTTTCGGCTTTTATTTAGAGATTTTTGTGTATTTCCCCATCGTAAAATGGAGGACTGCGGTGTATCTTTGTCTGAAAGGTCAAAAAGCGCAGGAATATACCTAAAAATAGTGATTGCGGTTTTTGACTGGATTTCTTTATTTTGCCACGTAAAATGATGAATACGATATTTATGTGTAACAATACGACCCGGATGTATAAACCCACGGACAAAATGAGTGACCTGATATGCGAGAACTATGCGCTCTTGCAAGTGTTGAGCCGCTTTGGCGTTTCGCTGGGCTTTGGTGACAAGTCGGTGCAGGAAGTCTGCGCGATGAACAATGTGGACTGCAATACGTTTTTAATTGTAGTGAACTTTCTCGGTGAGGAGAGCAACCATATTCATGACCATTTGAGCGGGCTTTCCATTCCGGCCTTGATGGATTATCTGAAGCGGGCACATTCTTATTTTCTGGATTTTCAGCTGCCTACCATCCGTCGGAAACTGATTGAAGCCATTGATTGTTCTTCGGAAAACGAAGTGGCTTTTCTCATAGTCAAGTTTTTTGATGCGTATGTGCATGAAGTACGGAAGCACATGGAATATGAAAATGAAAAGGTGTTTACGTATGTGGAGCATTTGTTGAAGGGAGAGCGCTTGCCGGACTACAGTATCGGGGTGTTTGCCCGTCGTCATGACCAGGTAAATGCCAAATTGACCGAATTGAAAAATATCATTATCAAATATTATCCGTCAGGTGGTGACAATCAGCTGTTGAATGCCACGCTGTTCGATATTTTTAGTTGTGAGGAAGATTTGGCTTCACACAACCGGGTGGAAGATTATATTTTTGTGCCCGCCATTATGGAGCTTGAAAAGGAGATAAAATGAAACCGCAAGAAACAATATACATTGCTGTGGCTGAAAAGTCGATGATTGTCCGTAGCGGACTGGTGGCTGTGTTGAGACGTCTGCCCGATTTGTCGGTGCAGGTGATTGAAATTTCTTCGGAAGAGGGGTTGCGGCATTGCATGGAGGCGCACAGGCCTCAAGTATTGGTGATAAATCCTCAGTTTGGGGGATGGTTTGACGTGGCTGCTTTCAAGCAGGAATATGCCGAGCAGTCGATGAAGTTTGTATCATTGATTTATACGATGGTAGATGTCAGCCAGTTGAAAGGTTATGATGATTCTGTAGGGTTGTTTGATGATGTGGATTCATTGTCGCACAAGATTTCTCAGCTGATGAACATGGCGGAAGAAGAGGACAGCGATCAGGATTCATTGAGTCAGCGGGAAAAGGAAATTGTGGGTTGTGTGGTCCGCGGAATGACCAACAAGGAGATTGCTGAGAAATTGTATATCTCTGTACATACGGTTATTACGCATCGCAGGAACATCACGAGGAAACTGCAAATCCATTCGGCAGCTGGATTGACCATTTATGCCATTGTAAACAAGTTGGTAGAACTGAGTGAAGTGAAAATGAATTTATAAATGAATCTTGCTATTTGGACCGATTCTAAAATACCCAATTTTAGGTATTGTCCGGAAAAGCGGATTCCCGTATCTTTGCAGTGTTAGTCATATAGAAATTACGTAAACCACAAAAGTAAAAGAAGTTAGTTATTAGTTGGGTGCGCCCTGCGAAGTGATTCGCGGGGCGCACGCATTTGTAACAGTTTGTTGTTCGTCTTTAAAACCTGTTCAAAATGCAAAGGAAAATTTTCATATCCGGAGAAAACCTTTTACTTTTGCTCGAAAGAAGACTAATAACTGATTTAGATATATGAAAGTAGGATTATTTATTCCCTGTTATATCAATGCCGTTTATCCACAGGTGGGAGTAGCTTCTTTTAAGTTACTGAAAAGTCTGGGGGTAGATGTCGATTATCCGCTGGATCAGACTTGCTGCGGACAACCGATGGCGAATGCGGGGTTTGAGGAAGAGTCTGTGGAGTTGGCCCGTCGTTTTGACCGTCTTTTTGAACAATATGATTACATTGTAGGCCCGTCGGCTAGTTGCGTAGTGTTCGTGCGTGACCATTATGGTAACCTGTTGGCAAAAGAGTCGCACCGTTGTGCTAGTGAAGAAAAAATCTATGATATTTGTGAGTTCATCCATGATGTGGTGAAGCCTACCTCCTTGCAGGCTTCTTTTCCTCACAAGGTGAGTATTCAGAACAGTTGCCATGGGGTCCGTCTGATGCACCTTTCTTCTCCGAGTGAATTGAACATACCTTATTATAATAAATTGCGCGATTTGTTGTCGTTGGTGAAAGGCATTGAGGTTGTAGAGCCAGAACGTCCGGATGAATGTTGCGGTTTTGGCGGTATGTTTGCGGTGGAGGAACATGCCGTATCCGGGCAGATGGGGCGTGACAAGGTGCAGCGTCACATCGATACGGGAGCTGAATACATCGTAGGGGCAGACAGTTCTTGTCTGATGCATCAGAACGGGATTATTTCCCGGGAGAAATTGCCCATCAAGACCATTCATATTGTAGAAGTTTTAGCAGCAGGATTATGAGTACGAAACATTCGAAAGCTGCCGAGAAGTTTCAGGAGAACAAGGAACTGGCAGCTTGGCACGACCAGACATTGTGGATGATGCGTGCCAAACGTGATAAAATCAGCCGGGAAGTACCGGAATGGGAGCATTTGCGTGATATGGCTTCTGCCATTAAAATGTATAGCAACAGTCATCTTGACTTGCTTTTGCAGGAGTTTGAGAAGAATGCCCAGGCAAATGGAGCACATGTGTATTGGGCAAAGGATGCGGATGAGTACTGTTCTATTATTTATAATATTTTGCACGGACATAATGTGCATCGCTTCATCAAGAGCAAATCCATGCTGGCTGAGGAATGTGGATTGAATGAATTCTTGATTCAGAAAGGGATTGACGTGGTAGAAAGCGATTTGGGAGAACGGATTCTCCAGCTCATGCACAAGAAACCGAGCCATATTGTGGTGCCGGCCATCCACATCAAGAAGGAAGAAATCGGTGAACTGTTTGTAAAGGAGATGGGTACAGAACCGGGCAACAACGACCAGACTTATCTGACACATGCAGCCCGTAAGAATTTGCGTCATAAGTTCCTGGAGGCAGAGGCAGCCATGACCGGTGCCAACTTTGCCGTGGCTTCTACGGGTGAGTTTGTGGTATGTACCAACGAAGGGAATGCCGATATGGGAACTTCACAACCTAAATTGCAGATTGCCGCTTTCGGGTTGGAAAAGATTGTGCCCGACCGGGAAGCTTTGGGTGTATTTACCCGCCTGCTGGCACGTTCCGGTACGGGACAGCCAATTACTACTTATACTTCTCATTACCGCAAGCCGCGTAAGGGAGGAGAATTGCATATCATTATTGTGGACAATGGGCGCAGTAATATTCTGGCCGATCAGGAGCATGTGAAGACATTGAACTGTCTGCGCTGTGGGGCGTGCATGAACACGTGTCCGGTATATCGTCGTTCGGGAGGATATTCGTATACGTATTTTATTCCGGGGCCTATCGGCATCAATCTGGGTATGCTGAAAGCTCCTTTGCATTATTATGACAACGTATCGGCGTGCTCTTTGTGCTATTCTTGTCAGAATGTGTGTCCGGCAAAAGTGGACTTGGCCGACCAGATTTACCGTTGGCGGCAGAAGTTGGACGATTTGGGAGTGGCCAGTTCATCTAAACGGACCATGTCGGGAGGTATGAAAGTGCTGATGGAACACCCAGCCTTGTTCAATTTTGCATTGGCACGGGCGTCGTGGGTGAACTCATTCCCGCATGCACTGATATATAACGGATTGAATGACTGGGGGAAAGAACATGATATGCCTCAGTTTGCCAAAGAAAGCTTTAATGAGATGTGGAAAAAGGGTAAAGTAAAATAAGGATTATGAGTAGTAGAGAAGATATATTACAAAATATTCGTCGGAATACGCGGGTGCGTTATGAGAAACCCGATTTATCTGCTCTGGAACAGGAAGCGATTACGTATGCCAATCCGGTGGCACAGTTCACTAAAGTGGTAGCGGAAGTCGGCGGACGTGTTGTGGAGGTAAAGGACGGTGAAGATATAAATGATTTGATTCGCAAGTTGTATCCGGATGCCAAACGCATAGCCTCCAACTTGAAAGAGATTACGTGTGCCACTTTCCATCCGGACGAGGTGGCTGCATCGGCAGATTTGGATGGAACCGACCTGGCTGTGGTACGCGGACGTATCGGCGTCTGTGAAAATGGGGCCGTCTGGGTGGAGCAGGATGTGGAACAGCGTGCGGTGTATTTTATTTCTGAAGCGTTGATTCTTTTGCTCGACCGAAAAAATTTGGTCAATAACATGCATGAAGCTTACCAAAGGATTGATACAGGTGAATATGGTTACGGTGTGTTTATTTCGGGTCCTTCAAAAACTGCCGATATTGAGCAGGCATTGGTTCTTGGAGCTCATGGTGCACGTGAGTTGACGGTTCTGTTGGTATAAGGAAGATATAGAAGAATAAAAAATTATTGCTGTCCGATAAAAATTTTGCGAAGCCATAAAATTAGGGCTGACTTCATTTGCGAGGTCAGCCCATTTTCGTTAGATTTCAGTCGCCAAACAAAATAAATCCAACTATGGGCAAAAGTATACATTTTAGCGGACAGCCGCTATATAGTCAGGTCATAAAATTACTGGATAAGTCCACAATCCTTCGGTTAAGTCGTAAATATGGTGGAGAGCGCTATGTAAAACGTTTCGACGTCTGGACTCATCTTGTCGTTATGCTCTATGCGGTTATCATGCGTTTTGATTCCTTACGGGAGATAACGGCCTCCCTGCAGGCAGAATCCCGCAAACTTTGTCATTTGGGTATCAGATTAATGCCTTCGCGCAGTACTCTTTCCGATGCCAACAGACGACGGCCGGAAATTATATTTGAGTCCATCTATCGTAACTTATACACCACATACAGGAATGTACTTTCCTCGGACAGCTGCAAGAACAGAGATAAAGCCTGGATGAAGCGTCTTCAGATTATCGATTCCACTACCATCACCTTGTTCTCCAACCTCCTGTTCAAGGGTGTAGGGCGTCATCCCAAGACCGGCAAAAAGAAAGGAGGTATAAAGGTACACACCGTCATACATGCCAATGAAGGAGTTCCTTCAGATATAAAGTTCACTTCTGCTGCAACCAACGATTCCTTCATGTTAAAGCCGTCAGCACTGAACAAAGGAGACATAATTGCCATGGACCGCGCATACATTGACTATGAGAAGCTGGAAACACTCACGCTGAGAGGAGTTCTGTATGTGACAAAAATGAAGAGAAACCTGAGATACTCTGTTCTGGAGGATTGTATGTACCAGACTACAGAAGGATTTATGGAAGTACGGATACAACATGTGACATTCTCAAAAATACTGAAGGGTGGCGAAACCCTGACCCACCATGCCCGTATCATTACCTATGCCGATACCCAAAAGCTCAAACTGGTTTCATTGCTCACAAACGACATGGAATCAGACCCGAACGAGATTATAGAAATCTACCGCAAACGCTGGGAGATAGAACTGTTGTTCAAGCAGATAAAGCAGAACTTCCCTTTGAAATACTTCTATGGAGAAAGTGCAAATGCCATCAAGATTCAGATTTGGGTGACTCTTATAGCTAATCTGCTGCTTATGATAATGAAAAAGAAACTCATACGTTCATGGAGTTTCTCCGGGCTTGCAACCATGATACGGATTACGCTTATGTATTATGTGGACTTCTACAGTCTGTTTAATCACCCCGAAAAAGATTGGGAAACGCTTTTAAGCGTAAATCAGAAAGAAGATTACCAGCTGTCTATCTTTTGACAGGGGCTTAGAATGACAAAACAAGACTCGACCATTGAATACACAATGGCCGAGCAGGATTTTTTATTGAAGATGCAATTGGTGTTATTTATGTTGCATAAGTTCTTGATTGAAGGAACTTGCATTTTTTGTAATATTGTGGTTATTGTTTAACTCCAAGAACTGTGTACCTGTCCACCACAATATATTCATTACAATCACAGCCAATAAAATTGTATAAGCTGTAATTTTTGCTTCCAGTTGTTTGCTGGAAATTTTTCTTGATTTTTCTTTTCCCATCTCGGTACTTTTCACTAACCTTATTCTTTCCATATAACGTTGTCTTATGTTTCCTGTTGTTTGTCATATAAATGAAATATAAGACGGAATACTGCACGTAATCTTGATTTTTTTTGAATAAAAATCGATTAGTTTACATAGACAGTATGAAAGTATTTGTCAAACAGTGACTTGGCTTCGTCCAATTGAGCTTGTGTATTCAGTTTTACTTCTTTTAGTTTATAGTCTAAATGCATGGCCTCATACTTATGTACTCCCAGTGTGTGATAGGGAAGTATTTCTACACGTTCAATCATCTGGTAATTTTTGAAGTGTTCTCCTAGTGCTTCTATATCTTCCTTGAAATAGCTGTAGTTCTGTACCAGTACATAACGTAACCAAAACGGTTTGTGGTTTTCTTCTAGCCAGGCAGCTGTTTTTAGCGTCTGTGCATTGCTTCTGGAGGTTAGTATTTTATGACGTTCGTCATTGAATTCTTTTACGTCCAGCAGCACGAGGTCGGCCAGTGACAACAATTCCTTTACATCCTCGTTCCAGATTCCTCCGTTTGTATCGACGCAAATGTGGATGCCGGCTGCTTTTAGCATTCGGAATAAAGGAACGAGGGCTTTGGCTTGAAATGTAGGTTCTCCTCCACTAAAAGTAATGCCTCCTTTTTTCCCAAAGAAGGGTTTTTGACTTACTGCCATTTTTAGAATTTCTTCTGATGCAGTTTCTTTACTTTCTCCTTTGGCATCAATCGTATCGGGATTGGCGCAATACAAACATCGGAAGTTGCATCCTTGTAAAAATACTACCAGACGTATTCCGGGGCCGTCGTAAGTGCCTAGTGATTCGTATGAATGTACTTTAATCATAATTGAATAGAAAATAAGAGACACAAGCTTTCCGCGGGATACCGGGATAGCTTGTGTCTTGTGAATAATATACTCTTTAGTTTCAATTACATGCGTTCATGGAAACTACGTGAAATCACTTCCAACTGGTGTTCACGACTCAGTTTGATGAAGTTCACAGCATAGCCTGACACACGGATAGTCAACTGAGGATATTTTTCCGGATGTTCCATGGCATCTTCCAGCATTTCTCGGTTCAGTACGTTTACGTTCAGATGGTGAGCACCTTTCACGAAATAACCGTCCATCATGGTTACGAGGTTTTCGATACGGTTTTCCATATCTACTCCCAGTGACTTGGGTACGATAGAGAAGGTATTGCTGATACCATCTTGTGAATCACGATAGCGCAATTTGGCAACTGAGCTCAATGAAGCGATGGCACCGTTCTTGTCACGTCCATGCATTGGGTTGGCCCCCGGTGCAAATGCTACGCCTTTGGCACGTCCGTCGGGAGTAGCACCTGTTTTCTTTCCGTACATTACATTAGAAGTAATTGTCAGAATAGACAAGGTCGGTTTGGCGTTCTTGTAAACCGGTAATTTCTTCAGCTCTTCGTCGAAATAGTAAATCAGGTCGACAGCCAAGTGGTCTACACGGTCGTCATCATTACCGAAGCAAGGGAATTCTCCTTCGATGTCGAAGCCTTCTGTCAAGCCGATGTCGTTGCGGCGTGCAGTTACTTTGGCATATTTGATGGCAGAAAGTGAGTCGACTGCAATAGACATACCTGCTACACCATAGGCCAAATTGATAGCTGGGTCAGTGTCTACAAATGCCATTTGGGCTTTTTCGTAGTAGTACTTGTCGTGCATGTAGTGAATGATGTTCATGGCTTCATTATATACACGGGCCATTTCTTTCAATACTTTTTTATAATTGGCCAGTACTTCTTCAAAGTTCAGCACATCGCTGGTCAATGCCGGAATGCCTTTTACCATCAGGGTTCCTGTATTTTCACAACGTCCACCATTGATGGCCAGCAACAGGGCTTTTGCCAGGTTACAGCGTGCACCGAAGAACTGGATGTGGCGGCCGATATCTTGATAAGAAACGCAGCAGGCAATACCGTAATCGTCTGAATTGCGGACTTCGCGCATCAGGTCATCATTTTCGTATTGGATAGAAGAAGTATCAATTGATACCTGAGCGCAGAAATTCTTGAAGCCTTCCGGCAATTCCGGACTCCACAGAACGGTCAAGTTCGGTTCAGGTGAAGGACCGAGGTTGTATAATGTTTGCAAGAAACGGAAAGAGGTTTTCGTCACTTTGGTACGTCCGTCATTGAAGCGTCCGCCAATTGATTCAGTTACCCATGTCGGGTCGCCTGCAAAGATATCGGTATATGCCTGCATACGCAAGTGGCGCACCATACGCAACTTGATGACAAACTGGTCAATCAATTCTTGTGCATGGGCTTCATCCAGCAGACCATGAGCCATATCGTACTCAATATAGATATCCAGGAAAGAGGAAACATTACCCAGTGACATGGCCGCACCGTCTTGTTCTTTTACCGCGGCCAGATAAGCCATATATACCCACTGTACAGCCTCTTGTGCATTGAGAGCGGGACGTCCCAATTCAAGGCCATATTGTTCTCCCATTATTTTGATTTCTTTCAGGGCCTTGATTTGTTCTGCCACTTCTTCGCGGAGGCGGATACGGGCATCCGTCATCGGGCCTGTGAGGTGACGCAAATCGTTCTGCTTGGCTTCAATCAAACGGTCCAGGCCATAAAGTGCCAGACGACGATAGTCGCCGATGATACGTCCACGTGCATAATTATCCGGCAGCCCTGTCAGGAAGCCGAGTGAGCGGAAGGAACGGATTTCTTCTGTATACGCATCAAATACTCCGTCATTGTGTGTTTTGCGGTAATGCGTGAAAATGTCTTTTACCTTAGGATCAACTTCTACCCCGTTTTCGCGGCAAGCTTTTTCTACCACTTTGATACCACCGAACGGTTTGATGGCGCGACGTAACACTTCGTCAGTCTGCAAACCGACAATAACTTCATTTTCTTTGTCGATGTATCCAGGTGCAAAAGAAGTGATGGTTGATACAGTAGATGGATCAAGAGAGCGTACGCCATTGTTTGCACGTTCTTCAGCCAATGCTTCCAGACATTTATTCCAAACAGCTTTTGTACGTTCAGTTGGACCCACCAGGAATGAAGCGTCGCCTTCGTAAGGCGTAATGTTTGTCTTTACGAAATCGGTGACGTTGATTTCATGGTTCCAACGACCTTCTTTAAAATTCATTGCCATAAATTGAAATATTAAAAAGTTATATGAATTTGGTTCTCTTTAAACCGTTGCAAAGGTAGCGAAAAAGCAGCTTATGCGCAATACCTGATTTATGGTATATTATTAATTTGTATTAATTACAAAAACGTATGGGGTTTAAGCTGCAGGAGGTAAATACTCTGTTTCGAAAAAAAATCTGCAAAAGTTTGCACAACTCAAAAAGTCGCTCTATCTTTGCACCGCATTTGAAAGAAAATGCGTTTCCCAAAGAATGGAAGTTTGGGTGAGTGGCTGAAACCAGCAGTTTGCTAAACTGCCGTACGGGTA
>ENA-ORRO01002845-ORRO01002845.1-human-gut-metagenome-genome-assembly--contig:-NODE-2845-length-10536-cov-4.126801_pt1 | contig 10536 bp, 7 predicted proteins | sample MGYA00242176_ERZ509136 | MGnify/ENA primary metagenome ERZ509136 (study PRJEB26280, sample SAMEA2338644) | human gut metagenome | biome: human gut; feature: human-associated habitat; material: faeces... | reverse complement strand
GGTGCATCCACGCTGGAGCAGCAGCTGATCAAGAACCTGACCGACGACAAGAGCGCCAGCGGCATTGAAGGCGCACTGCGCAAGCTGCGCGAGATCTACCGCGCCCTCTGCCTGAGCCGCAGCTATTCCAAGGAGACCATTCTGGAAGCGTACTTGAACACCATCAGCTTTACCGGCACCATTCAGGGCGTGCAGACTGCGGCCAACGAATACTTTAATAAGGATGTCAGCCAGCTGACCCTGTGGGAGTGTGCGACCATTGCGTCCATCACCAAAAACCCCACCAACTATAACCCCTACACCAACCCCGAAAACCTGATCAACCGCCGTAACTTCCTCATGTACAACATGTGGCAGCAGGGCGTGATCAGCGAAGAGGACTACCGCAACGCAGCGGCCCAGCCGCTGGTACTGGCCGAGGAAGAGGATACCAAGAAGAATTCTTCCGTTACCTCTTACTTTACCGATGCACTGTTCACCGAGCTGGTGCAGGACATCATGGACAAGGAAAACATTTCGGAATCCGAGGCACAGAAGCTGCTGTACACCGGCGGCTTTACCGTTGAGTCGACTGTGAACACCAAGGTGCAGTCCGCCATGGAAAACCTGATGCTCAACACGGACGATGCCTACTTCCCGGCCGGCTGGCATGAGGAAGAGGTGACCTCCATCTCGGACGACGATGTACAGGTGATGAACGAGGACGGTACGCCCAAGACCCGCACCGGCGACGACGGTACCGTTTACTATTACCGCAATGTGCGTACTCAGGCAGCCATGGTCACGCTGGACTATGACGGCAATGTGATCGCCATTGTGGGTGGTCTGGGCGAAAAGAACAAGAGCCTCTCGCTGAACCGTGCCTACAGTGTCAATCGTCAGACGGGTTCTACCATCAAGCCTATCGGTGCATATGCACTGGGTGTAGAGTATGGTCTGGTGAACTGGTCCACCATGCTCAACAACTCGCCCTTGTATCAGAAGCAGGATATGGTGATCCGCGATGAGGATTACTGCCGCAAGAACGGCCTGATGGGCCTTTCCGACAAGCAGCTGCGCGCTTATCCCAACGCATGGCGCAGCTGGCCCCGCAACTATGGCGGCAACTACGGCGACAACAGTGATGTGCCGCTGTGGAACGGTCTGGCCCGCTCGCTGAACACCATTGCGGTGCGTGTGGGTGATCTGGTGGGCGCAAGCAACATCTTCAATTTTGTGTACAACACCCTGCAGCTGAACACGCTGGACCCGGTAAACGATGTGGGTCTGGCGCAGATGGTCATGGGCAGTCAGACCCATGGCGTTACGCCCACGGCGCTGGCAGCTGCGTTCCAGATCTTCTACGATGGCCAGTACACCACCCCGCACCTGTATACCCGCGTGCTGGACCGTGACGGCAATATCTATCTGGAGAACAACTCCACCAGCTATCAGGCCCTGACCCCGGATACCGCTTATGTGATGAACCGCCTGCTGAAGAACGTACTGTACTCCAGCGTGGGCACCGCCGGCGGCCGCTACCCCAACTCCAACGGCATGGAAGCCTTTGGCAAGACCGGTACCGCCAGCGACGAAAAGGATCTGTGGTTTGTGGGCGGCACGCCGTACTACGTTACCGCCGTGTGGTGGGGCTACGATGCACCCTATGATATGACCAAGACGCTGGGTAAGCAGCAGGCCAAGACCCGTACCTGTGTTATGGCGTGGAAGGCGCTGATGGAACAGGTGCAGGCAGACCTGCCGTATAAGGCATTCCCGACCTCTGCCGGTGTGGTAGAGCGCCGCTACTGCACCCAGAGCGGCCTGCTGGCCGGCAGCTCCTGCCCCAGCACGGCAGTGGGCTACTACCGTGCCGACGACCTGCCCGACACCTGCACCTACTCGCACGGTGCTTCCACGCAGGCAGCGGATCCGGCGGCCCCGGCAGAGGAAGCTCCCCAGCAGACTGTCATCCCCACAGATACAAGCAGCCTCGATACCGACTGATCTGTACGCCGAGCGTGGACGAAGAACAACAAAAGTCGCACTTTTACGCCCCCGGAGCCGCAATACCGGCAAGGAAAAACGGTACTTCACGAGTCAAAACTGGATAATCTGCCAAAATCACATCCGGCCTCTTGCATTGCAGGGGGTCGGATGTTATTATATTTTCTGCAAGAACACTTGTGTTTGTGAGGTGAACAAGTTGGAACGCCGCTTTTATCTGGTAGATGCGCAGGTGCTGCCTGAGGTTTTTCTCAAGGTGGTGCGTGCCAAGGAACTTCTGGCCAGCGGGGAGGCACGCAGCATTTCCGCAGCCACCCGCGCAGTCGATCTTTCGCGCAGCGCTTTTTATAAGTATAAGGATTGCATTTTTGACTCCGAGAATGGCCGTGAGGTGATCACCGTCATGGCTACTCTGCGGGACGAGACCGGTGCACTGCAGAGCCTGCTGGCCGGCATCAGCGCCGCAGGTGCAAGCATTGTGACCATCAACCAGTCCACACCGGAAAACGGTGCCGCACTGGTGGCAGTCACCATCCGCACCGATACCATGCAGATGACTCCCGAAGAGCTGACCGAAAAACTTTCGCGTCAGCGTATGGTGGTAGGCGTGCACTGCGGGTACAATCTGTAAGCAGTCTTCAGAAAACGAGGGAGAACAACAATGGCTAAAATTGCAATTCTGGGCTTTGGCACGGTGGGCAGCGGCGTGTACGAGGTACTGTGCCGCAACGCTGCGGGTGTCTCCCGCCGTGCAGGTGAGCCGGTGGAGGTCAAGTACATCCTTGACCCGAAGGATTTTTCAAACCATCCGGATGCACACCTGTTTATAAAGAACTTCGATACCATTCTGGAAGACCCGGAGATCCGGGTGGTGGTGGAGACCATCGGCGGCACCCGCTTTGCATACCCCTATGTCAAGGCCTGCCTCGAGAGCGGCCGCAGCGTGTGCACCTCCAACAAGGAGATGGTGGCCACCTACGGCGCAGAGCTGCTGGGCCTTGCCAAAGAGCACGGCTGTGCCTTCCTGTTCGAGGCTTCTGTGGGCGGCGGTACGCCCATCATCACCCCCATGCACCAGTGCCTGGCGGCCAACGTCATCACCGAGGTGGAGGGCATCGTGAACGGCACCACCAACTTCATGCTGACCAAAATGGTGCGGGAGAACCTGGGCTTTGACGAGGCCCTGAAGATCGCGCAGGAGCTGGGCTATGCCGAGACCAAGGACCCCGGCGACGATGTGGACGGCCGGGATGCCTGCCGCAAGATCGCCATCCTGTCCTCGCTGGTCTGCGGCCACCAGATCTACCCCCAGAACATCCCCACCCGGGGCATCCGGGACATCACCGTGGCCGATGTGGCTGCGGCGGAGCGGCTGAACTGTGTCATCAAGCTCATCGCGTGGATGAAGCGGGGCGACGACGGCAGCGTGGCCGCCGGTGTGGAGCCCTGCCTGGTGCCCAAGAGCCACCAGCTGGCCGGTGTGGACGATGTGTTCAACGCCGTGCTGGTCAAGGGTGATATGCTGGGCGACGTGGTGTTCTACGGCAAGGGCGCGGGCAAGCTGCCCACCGCCAGCGCCGTTGTGGCCGACGTCATTGACGCTTTGAAAGAGGGCGTCAAGGTACACGACTCGCTGTTCTGGAAGCCCGCCGAGAAGCCGGAGGGCCTGCTTGAGGACAGGAACACCTACCCGTGGTATCTGCGCGTGACCGGTGTGGCGGCGGCGCTGCTGCCCAGCGTGGCCGGTGCGGGCCATGTGGTCTTTGAGGACAACGGCGAGGCTGCCTATCTGGTCGATGCCGCCACGTCTGCGGATATTGCCGCGGTCACGGAGAAAATCGAAGTGCTGGGCGGCAAGGTCGCGCTGGCCATGAAGAAGCTGGAAGACTGAGAGGGGGCAGGGTATATGGTAACTGTAACCGTCCCGGCCACCAGCGCCAACGTCGGCGCCGGGTTTGACTCGCTGGGTCTGGCCGTTTCGATGCACAACGTCTTTACGTTCGAGGAATCGGACCGCATTCAGATTTCGTCCGTCGATGGGACCCATGTCCCGGCGGGCAGCAACAACCTGGTCTACCGCTCGGCCCGGGTCGTCTATGACCAGCTGGGCATCCCGCTGAAGGGTCTGCGCATCACCCAGCGCAACGACATCCCGATGGCGCGCGGCCTCGGGTCCAGCTCGGCCTGCATCGTGGCGGGCATCATGGGCGCGAACGCCCTGCTGGGCGACAAGCTGACCGAGCGCCAGATGCTGACGCTGGCGACGGCCATCGAGGGCCATCCCGACAACGTCGCCCCCGCCATGCTGGGCGGCTTTGTGACCAGCGTCATCGACGAGGGCCAGGTCTACAGCGTTAAGAAGGACATTGACCCCGAGCTGGCGTTTGCGGCGTTTGTGCCGGACTTCCGCCTGCTGACCAGCAAGGCGCGCGCGGCGCTGCCCGCCATGGTCAGCCATAAGGATGCCGTCTACAACCTGTCCCGCGCGGCGCTGGCCACGGCGGCCTTCTGCGAGGGCAACTACGCGCTGCTGGGTGTGGCGACCAAGGACGTGCTGCACCAGAAGTACCGCCTGCCGCTGATCGAGGGCGGCGATGACATCTTTGAGCTGGCGCAGGACCTGGGTGCGCAGGCCGTTTACATCTCGGGTGCCGGGCCGACCATCATGGCCGTTGTGCACAAGGACGACACCGAGTTTTTCACCCGCGCAGAGGCAGCGCTGGCTGCGGACAGCCCGCTGCACCATTTTACCGTGCATCGTCTGCTGGCCGACAACGTCGGCGCAGTGGTGAGCTGATACAGGAACAGGGGAGAGAGTACACCAATGGGCTTGATCGTACAAAAATTCGGCGGCTCCTCGGTCAAGGACCGGGACCGCATCTTCAACGTGGCGCGCATCGTCATGAACACCCGCAACGCCGGCAACGACGTTGTCGTGGTCGTCTCGGCGCAGGGCGACACCACCGACGACCTGATCACCAAGGCGGCGGAGATCACCTCCGACCCGTCCCACCGCGAGATGGATATGCTGCTGGCCGCAGGCGAGGAGATTTCGATTTCCCTGCTGACGATGGCCTTGCAGGAGCTGGGCGTCTCCGCCATCAGCCTGACGGGCTGGCAGGCGGGCTTCAATACAGACCGCGCCTACTCCAAGGCGCGCATCAAGCGTCTGGACACCGAGCGTGTCGAGAGTGAGCTGGCGCGCAACCGTGTGGTCGTCGTGGCGGGCTTCCAGGGCCTGAACCGCTCCGACGACATCACGACGCTGGGCCGCGGCGGCAGCGATACCTCCGCCGTGGCGCTGGCCGCTGCGCTGCACGCGGACCGCTGCCAGATCTTCACCGACGTCGAGGGCGTCTACACCGCAGACCCGCGCAAGATCCCCAAGGCAACCAAGCTCAAGGAGATCACGTTTGACGAGATGCTTGAGCTGGCGTCCCTGGGCGCGCAGGTGCTGAACAACCGCAGCGTCGAGCTGGCCAAAAAGTACAATGTCGAGCTGGAGGTCATCTCCAGCATCAATCCGGTGCCCGGCACCGTTGTTAAGGAGGAGACCAAAGTGGAAGGTATGCTCATCAAGGGTGTTGCAAAGGACACCGACGTCGCCGTTTTGACCGTGAAGGACGTGCCGGATGTGCCCGGTATGTCGTTCAAAATTTTCAGCCTGCTGGCCCAGAAGAACATCAACGTTGACATCATTCTGCAGACCACGGGCCGCGACGGCAAGAAGGACATGAGCTTCACCGTGCCCCTGGGCGACGCCGAGAGCGCCGTTGCCGCGCTGAAAAACGCCACGCACCGCATCGGCGGCGGCGACATCACCGTTGACAAGACCTGCGCGAAGGTCTCCATCGTCGGCGCGGGTATGCAGAGCCACTCCGGCGTGGCCTCCACGATGTTCGAGGCCCTGTTCAACCAGAACATCAACATCAAGATGATCTCCACCAGTGAGATCAAGATCAGCGTCATCATCGACGAGGCCGACGCCGACAAGGCAGTTGCCGCCATCCACGACGCATTCATCAACTGATTGTAAGGTCTTATATAGAGGGAAATGGGTCGTCCCCCGTGCACACGATGGTGCACGGGGGACGTTGTTGTTAGGGTAAACGGGCAGAACCTTTTATTACAAAAGCTTCTCACCTGCTGCAAACTTCGCCGTCAGCTTACCCTTGCCAAGGTACGCATACCGCTCCAAACGCTCCGCAGCGCTGAACGCCCGCATATTTTTAAGCGGGTCATCATCCAGCACCAGCGCGTCAAACGCATAGCCGTCCTCAAACAGGCCGACCTTCTCGCCAAAATCGGCCCAGAAATCTCCGCCGCCGACAGTCGCCATATACAGCGCCTCCACCATCGTCAGCGGCTTTTCACTCTGGTCGATATACCGCCAGCGCAGCTTGCTGACCTGCACGGCGGTAGCCATGACCGTGAACAGGTCCAGCGTCTGACCGCCGGCCACGTCGCTGCCCAGGCCGACGCGCCAGCCGCCGCGCAGGTAGTGCGCCGCGGGGGCGATGCCCGCAATAACATTCTCGTTGCTGGTGGGGCAGTGGGCGATCATGACGCGGTTCTGCTTCATCAGCGCGGCCTCGTCATCGGGGCTGTAGATGCAGTGCGCCATGACAGTGGGCACGCCGCCGCCGAACAGGCCGTACCGGCTGTAGCTCTCGCCGTAGAATTTTGTGCCGGGGCACAGCTCGGCGACCCACGCGATCTCGCCCGGATTTTCGGACAGGTGACTCTGCGCAGGTACGTTGTATTCTCTTGCCAGTTCGCCGAGACCGCGCATATACTCGTCACTCGTGCTGGGGGTGAAGCGCGGCGTGATCATCGGGCGCACCGGGCCCGCGTGCAGGGTGTTTTCGGCGCGGCAGGTATCCAGCCAGCGGCGCGTCTCGGCCAGACCCGCGGCGGCGGACGGCTCACGGTAGCTGTCAGGGCTGTTGCGGTCCATACCCAGCTTGCCGACAAAGGCGGAAAGTCCCGCGCCGCGCAGCTGGTGCATCAGTTCGAGCGTTGCGTCGGTGTGCAGCGTCGCAAAGATGCAGGCGCGCGTTGTGGCGCTGTTTTTCAGGTCGCGCACAAAATAGGAGTAGCCCAGCCTGGCGTAGGCCGGGTCGGCGTAGTGGGCTTCCTCGGGGTAGGTGTACTGCTGCAGCCAGTCCAGCAGCTCCAGATCCATCGCCGTGCCGCAATAGCTGTACTGCGGCGCGTGCAGATGCAGGTCCACAAGACCCGGCGTGATGATTTTACCCGTATAGTCGAGAACTTCCACCCCGGCAGGGGCGGTCTCGCTGAATCCGGCGCACAGGCCGTTTTCACACAGCAGATAGCCCTCGCGGACGCGGAGTGTGTCCGGGGCGGGGGTGTCGAGGAAGGTGCCTTTCAGGGTGAAAGTGTTCATATAGTATACCTCTTTATATAGAATTGCTCTGTAGGGGCCGGGCATGCCCGGCCCGCAAGTTTACGGCAGGTGTCTGCCCACCCGCGGGGCGTCGGGGACGCCGCCCCATACAAAGCGGCGATTCCAGACTCTATTATAAACAATCTACCCCATCTGTTGCAAGTTTTTTATTTACTTTACGTCGCTAAAGCGGTATAATACTAATATCTATTGATATTTGAAAGGAATAACGATTTGGAACGTAAACAACTCGCGCCCGGCGTTTGCATTACAACGCTGGATGCTTCTAAATTCAACCGCTGCCGCATCACGCTGCATCTGCGCTTTCCGGCAAAGCGGGAATCTGCCACCGACGCCGCGGTGCTGGCCCTTGTGCTGGAACGCGGCTACGCGGCCTGCCCCGATATGACCGCGCTGTCCCGCCGCCTGGCCGAGCTGTACGGCGCGGACCTCGGCGTTGACCTGGCCAGCGCGGGCACGGACCGCGTGCTTTCCGCCGATATCTGCGGCATCAAGGACGCTTACGCGCTGGCGGGGGAGAACCTGACCGCCGCCTACGCCGACATTGTGTTCGGCACGATCTTTGACCCGTATCTCGTGGACGGCGCGTTCGACCCCGAGGCCGTGCGCATCGAGACCGAGACCCAGGCCCGCCGCCTTGAGGCCGAGTTCAACTCGAAGCGTCTCTACTGCGTGCGGCAGGCCCGCCGCAAATTCTACGGCGACACCCCCGCGGGCATCGAGCTGGGCGGCTACCCCGGCGAGCTCGTCAATGTGACGCCGCAGAGCCTCAAGGCCGAGTATGACCGCATCCTCTCCACCGCGTACATCGACGTGATGGTGCAGGGCGTCGATGAGGCCCGCGTGGCCGATATGCTGCTGAAAAAGCTCGACGGCATCCGCCGTGACCCGCACCCGTTTGCCGCGCCCATCGCCATGCCCGCCACGCCGCTGCGCCATTTTAAAGAGGAGATCCCCGGTCTGACCCAAGCCAAGCTCTGTATGCTGTTCACCACGGGCGAAGCCAACCCCAACCCGCCCAGTGTCAGCATCCTGCGCGTCGCCATGAGCGTGCTGGGCGGCTCTGCCACCAGCCGTTTGTTCCGCAACGTGCGCGAGAAGCAGTCCCTTTGCTACTACTGCGGTTCTGCCGCCCAGCGCGCCACCGGCGTCATGATGATCGACTCCGGCGTCGAGCCGGGCAAGGAGCAGCAGGCCGAGGCCGCCATCATTGCCGAGCTGGAGGGCCTGAAAAACGGCCCCATCACCCAGGAAGAAGTTGACGACTGCCGCCGTGGTCTTTTGTCCAGCATGGACGCCCTCGGCGACAGCCTGGCCGCGCTGGAAAACTGGTACTACGGCCAGATCACACGCGGCGAGCCGCTCTACCCGCCGGAGTACGGCAAGGTGCTGACCAGCGCCGTCAGCTTGGACGAGGTGCGCCAGACGCTGCAGAGCTACAGCTATTCGGTCTGCTACGCCGTGACCGCCGAGCCGGGCACGCAGGGGAAGGGAGGCAGCGAGGATGTTGAATAACGATCACGAGAGCTTCGCCGCTGCCCAGGCGCGCGCCGCTGCCGCCGTCAGCTGTGAAAGCGTCGTGCTGCCCAGCGGCCTGACCGTGCTCTGCCGCACGATGCCGGGCTACAGCAGCGTCCACGCGATTTACGCCACGGGCTTTGGCTCCGTCCACCGCGCGTTCAGGCTGGACGGCAAACAGGTCACACTGCCCGCCGGTACGGCGCATTTCCTGGAGCACAAAATGTGCGAGACGCCCAAGGGCGACTCCTTCACCTTCTACGCCAAGACCGGTGCGTCGGCCAACGCCTTTACCAGCTATGACCGCACCTGCTACCTGTTCTCGGCGACCCAGAAAATTGACGAGAACCTTGACATTCTGCTGGGCATGGTCGGCAAGCCGTGGTTCACCAAGGCCACGATTGCCAAGGAGCAGGGCATCATCGGGCAGGAGATCAAAATGTACGACGACAGCCCCGACTGGCGGCTGCTGAACGCGCTGTTCCGCTGCCTCTACGCCGACCACCCGCTGCGCGACGACATCGCGGGCACGGTGGAGAGCATTGCCGAGCTGACGCCCCAGATGCTCTACAGCTGCACCAGAGGGTTCTACGCGCCGTCCAATATGGTGCTGAGCGTCGCGGGCAAGATCACGCTGGCGCAGGCTGTGGACGCCTGCAAGCGCAACGGCCTGTACCGCGCCCGTGCCCCGCATGAGGTCGAGTGGGACATCCCGGCGCAGACCGGCCCGCTGCCCCACAAGGAAGCGTTCTTCACGATGCCTGTCACGAAGCCCTGCTTCGGCGTGGCCTACCGCGAGGAGCCGCTGGCCGAGGGTGACCTGAAGCGCGAGCTGCTGCTGGACATGCTGGGCGATCTGGTCGTCGGCGGCCTGACGAAGCTCTACCGCCGTCTGTACGATGAAGCGCTGGTCAACCCCGAGTTCTCCGGTGACTTTATCGCCGTGCGCGGCGCCTGCACCGTGGCCTTTACCGGTGAGAGCGACACCCCGCGCCAGGTCGTGGACCTTTTACAGGAGGAGATCGAGCGGATGCGCCGCGAGGGCGTTGACCCCGAGGTCTTTATGCTTGTGAAAAACCAGATGTACGGCGAGCTGCTGGGCGACGTGGAGGCCGTGGACGATGCCGCCGAGGAGATGGGCATGGCCTTCCTGAAAGGCCGCACCCTGGCAGATGAAATTGAAGCGCTGGCCACTTTGACCGTTGACGATGTGAACAAGGCACTGCAAACCATGCTGCTGGAAGAAAACAGCGCCTATATCCAGATCGACCCGAAGGAATGAGGTGTAATGGCAGATGTCTTTTGATGTTCAGTTTCCCGGCCTTGGGCTGGAATTTACCATCAACCGCGTTGCGCTCAGCATTGGCGGTTTCAACATTTATTGGTACGGTGTGATCATCGCCGCGGGCATGGTGCTTGCCATGCTGTTTGCTTTCCGCAATGCGGATGATTTCGGCATCAACTCCGACCGCCTGATCGATGTGATTCTGGTGGGCGCGGTCATGGCAATCGTCTGCGCGCGCATTTATTATATTGTGTTTGCGCCGTTCAAGTATGAAAGCATCTGGCAGATGATCGATATCCGCCAGGGCGGTATTGCCATT
>ENA-ORRO01002840-ORRO01002840.1-human-gut-metagenome-genome-assembly--contig:-NODE-2840-length-10548-cov-3.063852_pt1 | contig 10548 bp, 10 predicted proteins | sample MGYA00242176_ERZ509136 | MGnify/ENA primary metagenome ERZ509136 (study PRJEB26280, sample SAMEA2338644) | human gut metagenome | biome: human gut; feature: human-associated habitat; material: faeces... | reverse complement strand
GTTTCTAATTATCAGAAAAATATATTTGCTCTTATATCGAACTCACGTTAATATACAATTCTACAATACGGAAACTGAGCACAACTCCCAGTTGAATAAAAAACAGAAATGAAACCTTAGGTTCGTTTCTTACAAAAACGTATATCATATAAAAAAGATACTCCAAAAACTTGGGAAGACAAAAAAGTTTCCATATTTTTGCAAAAGAATGAATCCTAATAACAAAAGGACAAAACATAAAATGGAACAAAGTATTATCCGTTTTTTCTAATAATTTCACAAATGGACAATATGCAAAAAATACCTGTGTTCTTTACTTTTGACGCTAATTACTTGTTAGCAGCAAAGGTTGCCATTCACTCCATGATGAAACATGCCTCACGGCAATATTGGTATGAATTATATGTATTCCATACAACTTTGTCCCCAAAAGCCCAGCAATCTTTACGGAACAGCCTAAAAGAATTTACACATACCGAATTACACTTCATCGATGTCACACAATACAATGAAAAAATCAAAAATTTCGGGACTAAAGCACATTACTCCAAAGAAATTTTCTATAAACTTATTGCAACAGACGTCCTTCCGCAATATGACAGGATTATATGTTCGGACGTAGACGTAGTTTTTACCGGCGATTTTTCTCCCGTATTTTTCATGTTCCCGAACGAAAAATTTTATTATGCCGGTGTCGGACCAGTGGAAAACAGTCGTATGCCTTACTACCGGAAAGACTTCAGTACGACGGAAATGGAAATACTTGAACATGAAATTGCTGCAGGATTCTTACTCATCAACCTTAAAGAATTGCGCAACGACCATAAGCAAGAAGAAATTATCAACTTTTATGTCAACAACTATCCACGACTACGTTTGCCGGAACAAGACTGCATTATTTTAACCTGTTGGCCCTACATCAAATATTTACCGATCGATTATAGCTTGCCTATCTCCTTCTATCGGTTAAACATGAACCAAAGAGATTTTTATCAAGGCAATACCGAATTTGCAGGAGACAAAGCCACTGCACTCGCCAAGTTTAATAAAGGATTGGCACATCCCGTACAAATTCATTATGCAGGTTTCGACAAACCGTGGAATTGTTTCCGGCTCACCCGACGGCAAGACTGGATAAAGGCCATGAAATCCACCCCGGGAGGAATGGTATTATACCTCAAATCGTTACCGCGGAATTTATTGATGCGAACTAAGCGATATAGCCTGAAACGATTCTTACGAAAAACTTATAAAAGAATAACCAACAGATGAATTTCGCCTCAAAAATCCCTGTATTACGAAGTTTTGCCCGAGCCTATGCACTTACTAAATTCAAAAAAGAATGGCGCAAACGCAATAAGCAAAACCAAACCGTACCAATGAATACCTTTCCCATGGAATGTGTTGAAGTAGGCAACGGTACATACGGAGAGTTGCATATCTTGAGCTATTTTCCTCCAATAGAGAAATTGACAATAGGAAACTATGTATCATTAGCTTCAAACGTACATTTCATTTTAAGCGGTAACCATCAGACCGAAACGCTATTCACTTATCCCATACGCTCAACCCTTGAAGGCAAACACTGCCAGACAGACAGCCGGAGTAAAGGTCCTATCATAGTTGAGGATGAAGTTTGGATTGGCTACGGAGCAACAATACTATCCGGTGTTACGATTGGCAAAGGAAGTATCATAGCAGCCGGAGCCATTGTGGCATCCGACATTCCTCCCTATGCAATTGTTGGAGGCAACCCGGCCCGAATCATCCGTTACCGAGTGCCCGAAGAAATAATTCCAATTATCAAGGATGTCTATTTAAATGATTTGCACCCAACGCAAATAACAACGCTTTTAGATGAGTTATATCGTCCGCTAAAAACCACAGAGGACGCATTACGTATCATAAAATTACTTCAACATGAAACCTAACAATAATCAAAAAGTAAGGGTTATCGCCTTTTATCTGCCGCAATTCCATCCCACCCCGGAAAACGACAGATGGTGGGGCAAAGGATTCACGGAATGGACCAACGTGGGCAAAGCCAAACCTTTATTCAAAGGACATTACCAGCCACGTGTGCCGGCAGATTTAGGCTACTATGACCTTCGTTTGCCGGAAACACGTCAAGCCCAAGCCGATATGGCACGTGAATATGGCATAGAAGGTTTCTGTTACTGGCATTATTGGTTTGGAAATGGCAAGCAACTATTACAAAGACCATTCAATGAAGTGCTAAATAGCGGGAAACCGGATTTTCCCTTTTGTTTGGCATGGGCCAATCACAGTTGGGAGGACAAACAATTCAACAAAGATGGGGGACATAAAATGTTAATGGAACAACTCTATCCCGGGGATGAAGACTACATTGCACATTTCAATGCTGTGTTACCTGCTTTTCAAGACCCAAGATATATTCGCATACACGGAAATCCAATATTTGTAGTCTACTCTCCTAAAGAAATCCCCAATCCTCCCCACTTTATCGAACTGTGGCAAAAGCTTGCCTCCCAACACGGTTTCCGCATTCACTTTGTAGGACATACCTCTAAAATTGAAGATTTGGCTCTGTTTCGCCAATGGGGATTTGATGCCAACGTTTTAATAAGGCTATTTGATGTATTCAAAAAGGATTTTTCTTTGTGGGAGCGCATAAATGCCAAGTTCCAACGTATTGCATTAAAAAAAGGACGTCGTATTGAATATAGCCGTGCCTCTCAATACTTTCAAGGACCTGAGGAACAAGCTAACGACTGTTATCCTACTCTCATTCCTAATTGGGATCACTCTCCCCGCTCAGGCAGAGCCGGACACATCCTCGTCCGCTCTACCCCCGAGAAATTTAAAAGACATGCTTTGGTATCTTTCAACAATATATCACATAAGGCTATAGAAGACCGCATTGTCTTCCTCAAATCCTGGAATGAATGGGCAGAAGGCAATTATATGGAGCCCGATTTGAAATTTGGCAGAGGATATCTTGAAGCGCTAAAGGAAGCGATTCAAGATATATTTTATCATTAAAAACAAAGCCCCTCACATAAAACATAAATAATCAAAATATAAACCATATTAAGCGATACGTAGCCTAACGAGATTCCCAAAACGCCATGCCAACCACAGCCAAATGATTTTCGAATCGCCTGTAAATGATTTATCATCCTACGGCAAACAAGAAAAGGACAAAAGGCAGCTAAATTACGCTCCCCTACACCACATTCAAAAAGTTTTAGTGAAAAAGGGTTCGCATCCTTCATATTATTTGTGTATCAACAAATTACGGTGAACTTTCTTCTATAACTTCCTTCACCAAGGCTTCACCTCTCCTTCACTCAAAGAGGCATTGTGCACAACCGAATAAACTATAAAACAAACCATTAAGGTGAACCCTATTATTTTTGTGCAAAAAAAAATGAGCGCAAACCATTTTGAAACGGTATATCCATCAACCGACCAACCACATTCACGTCATGAAAACGGAATGAGCTCATCCTATCACAACCCGGCAATCTCGTCCAAGGACAAGCCCGTGCAAAGGCTTATCGTCTCTACCGAAATCGACATCGCTTTCATCCTCCGGACCACGTCCAACGTTCCTTCCACACGACCCTCCGCACGACCTTCCGCACGACCTTTCTGCTTCGCGAAATCCAACGTGGCCAACTGGTCACGGTACACCTTGATGCTTTCGTCGTATTTCATACGCTCTTCTTTCGACAAAGACGCGATGTCCACTATCTGCTCCAACTTCTCGAACACAGACTTACGAGCCTTGAAAGGCAACCTCTGCAATGTCTCCATATTTTTCAATACATATATCCAACGTTCAAAGTCATTCTCACACTCCGATTCCTCCTTCTTAAAACAAGGCAACTGCAGGAACACGAAACGGAGCTTATCGGAAAACGGCACGTGTGTGTCACGATCCGACAGCACCACGTCCGTACGGAAATTGCCCTCGGAATCCTTCATCTCGAAACTCAGGAAAAAATACCGTAAACGGCTTTCAAATTGAATTTCCAATTCGCACCGCGTTCGCCCTGCCGCGACATCGCACGGCACAAATAATAAATCGCACGCTCACGGATGGTTGTTCAGGAAGTCTATCAACAAGTCTTTATGGACGGACTGACCGAAAATCCGCTTGAAGCCCACGTCTGTGAAAGGATTGATGAACCTGCCCATAACACCATGTTTTAACTTTCACAAAGATAAAGAAATATCCTATCTTCCAAGCATAAAAACGGAAAACGAACACATAATTTTTGTTAAGTGTATGAGGCAAAGCATCAACATCCCGAGGCTTTTTTCGTATTTTTGCTATATAATATATTAGGACAGCATGAAAGACAAACCTAAAATCGCACTGCTCAAACAAGAAGTCTACCAAGACTTATACGTATGCCCCGTAACTGAAAAAGACCCGGAAGCGATTCTCCTCTCTTCCATGGGGCGTGTAGGTCCCATAGGACTGATGGCAGAATTGGACGCAGATTTTTATATTATAAAGGAAGAACGAGAATGGGAAACACAAATATACCGTAAAGTAATCCCACACATCGCCAAAGACCTTCATTTGCTCAAAACACAAACCTTGGACAAACTGCCGGGACAAGGATTCAAACGCCCCGGAAGCCCGTTGCCCAACGGGAAATTTGCCGTAGACGGACGGGAAATCGATTGGAACGCGTATGACATCGTGATTTCTATCAATGTAGCTTTGCCGACGAACGTTGTACGGCAATATCCTCGGACTTTATTCGCCTACATGATCGGAGAAGCCAATTTGGCCACAGGCAGCGTACATTTCGGTTACGATGTGACACTCAACCAAATGGCGCGGGGCATCGTGGCCGAACGGCGTGGTAAAGTGGATTTTCCTTATACATTCGTAAGAGCACATACATTGGAACGCATTATGCAACGGCATCTGAAACGCCCTTCCCTGCGGAGAGGTATCTTTATGGAAATCAATTCCACCACGGAAAGGCCGGTCACCCGGGTACCCGACCATTTCAAGCCCTTGGAGACCACAGGAGAGCCCATCATCCTTCACCAACAACGGATTGGTGACAACCTGACAAATATTTATGATGCGAAATATTTCATCAAATGGGGAGGGCGATCCATCAGAGGTAATTCCGTAGCCGAAGCCATCTCCCTCGGCGCATTGGCTATCATGAACCGGAATGAAGTAATACACAAGGAACTTATCATCGACGAATGCCACGTAACCACTATGGAAAGTCTGTTAAATCTCATCAACCGTTTGAATCAGGCTCCCGAACTCTACGAAAAGCTAAAAGCCAAACAGCAAGCCGTACTGCAAGACTTGTTTTTCGACAAACCATTGCTTTCGTTAGAAAACTGCCTTCGAGAGAAAAGGAATACCGGAACACTGCTACGGTACACATGGTGGCACAAATTATCCGACCGCCTTTGTTTCCTGCCTCCCAAGTTGCCATGGTAGGCAACAGCAAACGACAGTCCGCCACTTTACCACAAAAACGAAGGCTCACGATCGGTAAAAATCCGGCCTCCGCACGGCATGAAATCGAAAATAAAACCTTATCTTTGTTTTCAGACTAACACAGGAGGATTAAGTCATGGACACAGCACCGATATTATTATTCGTCTACAACCGCCCCGCACACACCCGGCAAGCCTTAGAGGCCTTGTCGCGCAACACGTTGGCCGCTGCCAGCGACGTGTTCGTCTACTCCGATGCCGCACGTTCGGAAGCCGACTGCGCAGCCGTGGAAGAAGTGAGGCACATCGTAAAGGAGGCCAAAGGTTTCCGGCAAGTACACGTCACGGAACGTGAACAGAATTGGGGACTGGCAAGGAACATCATAGACGGTGTCACCACAATGGTAAACCGGTACGGACGGGTCATCGTATTGGAAGACGACTTGGTCGTGGCTCCGCATTTCCTCCGGTTCATGAACGATGCACTGGATATTTACGCTGACGTCCCCCAAGTAGGACACATACAAGCCTGCGACTTTACCAATGACCCGAGTTTGCCTGACACGTTCCTTATCAAATGGACCGGAAGTTGGGGGTGGGGCACTTGGAAACGCGCCTGGCAGTTCTTTAATCCCGACGGAAAAGCCTTATTGGAAGAGCTCAAACGGAAGAAACTGACCTACACATTCGACTTTAACGGAAAATACGGATATACACGCATGCTCCGCCGACAAACCGAAGGAAAGAATAATTCTTGGGCCATCAGATGGAATGCCTCTCTTTTTCTCAATGACATCCTGTCGCTCAATGTGGGAAAATCACTTGTACAAAACATCGGGTTCGACGGTAGCGGAACGAATTGCGGAGGCGGGAACCTATACCGGTCAGGGCTTTATATGGAGCCATTACCGGTGGTAAAAATAGAACCGATAGAAGAATGCGCCGAGGCAAGGAAAGCCTACTCACGTTATTATGCCAAGACCAATTCATTCATGGCCAAAGCCATAAGACGAATAAAACGGACGTTAAAGGGAGATTTCGGTGCATAAGTCCATGCCTCGAAAAGAATCATAGGATTTATATGACATATATCAGCCATAATCCCTAAATTTGCAGAAACGATTGAAAAACGTATGAGAGTTCTCATTATCAATACATCCGAAAACATAGGAGGGGCGGCCATCGCAGCCAACCGTCTCATGGAAGCCCTGAAAAACAACGGGGTCAAAGCCAAAATGCTGGTGCGCGACAAACGGACGGACCAAATCACGGTGGCCAGCCTGCCCCAGTCTCCCCTGCTGAAAGCCAAATTCGTATGGGAACGCGTCTGTATCTGGAAAGCCAACCGGTTCAAGAAGCACAACCTATTTCAAGTGGACCTGGCCAACACCGGTACGGACGTCACCTCATTACCGGAATTCAAAGAAGCCGATGTCATCCACCTGCATTGGGTAAACCAAGGCTTCCTTTCCCTGAAAGACATACGCCGCATCATAGACAGCGGCAAACCGATCGTGTGGACGATGCACGACCAATGGCCGTTTACCGGCATCTGCCACTACAGCGGGGAGTGCACGAAATACCAAACCGAGTGCCACCACTGCCCCCTGCTTCTGCACGGAGGCGGCACGCATGACCTGTCGGCCAAGGTGTTCCGACGAAAACAGCAAATGTTGCGTGGGGCACATATCATTTTCGTGGCTTGCAGCCGATGGTTGGAAGGCCTGGCACGCCAAAGTACGCTTCTGGTCGGGCAGGAAGTGACTTCTATCCCCAATACCATCAACGCTAACATTTTCCACCCGGCCGAACAGGTCAAGGTGCGCCTACAATGCAACTTGCCCATCGACAAGAAGCTGCTGCTTTTCGGTTCGCTCAAGGCCACCGACCCGCGCAAAGGCATAGATTATCTGATGGAAGCCTGCCGCATATTGAAAGAAAAGCATCCCGATTTGGCCACACGCATCGGCATCGTGGTAGTCGGCAACCGTGCCGACCAAATTCGTGCGCTCTTCCCATTCCCGGTCTATGCCATCGACTACGTAAGCGACGAAAAACAAATGGCACGCCTATATAATGCGGTGGACGCATACGTCACGCCTTCGCTGGAGGACAACCTGCCCAATACCATCATGGAATCGATGGCCTGTGGTGTGCCGTGTGTGGGATTTCGTGTGGGAGGCATCCCGGAGATGATCGACCATCGCCGCAACGGCTACATTGCCAACTTTAAAGACACCGCTGACCTGGCTGCCGGCATCAGTTGGGTGCTCACCGAGGCCGATCACGACAGTCTGTCTCATGAGGCACGCAACAAGGTGCTGCATTGCTATTCGCAACAGAACGTAGCAGCGCAATATGTCGAGGTCTACAACGAGATGATAGCGCAAAAGACTTACCGAATATAGATTTTTTTTATATGATACGTTTTTCAATCATCACCTGCACGTTCAATGCCGAGGCGGTGATAGAGCGAACACTCGACAGTGTGCTTGAGCAGACACACAGTCATCTGGAGCATCTCATTATTGACGGCGCTTCAAAAGACCGCACCGTTGAGATGGCGCAACACTATAAGACGAAGAGCGATGAAGAAGACCACTGCCATGACGTGATCATCTGTTCAGAGCCCGACGGCGGATTGTATGATGCCATGAACAAAGCCATAGCTAAGGCCACGGGCGACTATGTGCTCTTCCTTAACGCTGGCGATGTGTTTCCCTCTCCCGACACGTTGGAGATGGTGGCAGAAAGTGTGGGCGATGGCGAGTCGCTGCCCGCTGTGCTCTATGGCGACACCGACATCGTGAACGAAGAGGGACGGTTCCTGCGCCACCGCCGCCTGGCAGCACCCAGACGGCTCACCTGGCGGTCGTTCATGAAAGGCATGCTGGTGTGTCATCAGGCGTTTTATGCACGCACCGACCTTGCCAAGCAGACACCTTATAATCTCGAATATCGCTATTCTGCCGATGTCGACTGGTGCATACGCATCATGCGTGAAGCACGCCGCCGCCGTCTGCCCATGCGCAATGTGGGAGGTGTGGTAGTCAACTTTCTCGATGGCGGCATGACAACAGCCAACCACCGTGCATCGCTCAAGGAGCGGTTCCGCGTGATGTGCCGTCACTATGGTTTCGTGCCTACATGCCTCATGCACGTCTGGTTTGTGGTGAGAAGTGTTACAAAGAAATAGACTCATTGTAAAAAAATAATGTTTCAAGAAAAAATATGAAACTACCTCATTGGCTTTATAAGCTCCTGTCACTGGTGACGATGCCCCTGCGCAAGAACCCAGCCTTTTTTGTGTTCATGTATGTGTTGGGTTGCGTCTGCGCGTGGTCTACGCTGTCACATGCCAGAGGAGCGGAGCTCTACGACAATCTCTATCTGGAGCTGTTTCTCGATGTTTATGTGCTGACGGCTCTGCTGTCGTTGCTGCCCCGTGTGGTCATGCCGTGGGTCAGGGCGCTGCTCTATGTGGTGTTCTATGCCGTGGCGCTGACCGATGTCTACTGCTTCGTGAAGTTCGACTCCACGCTTACACCCACCATGCTTCTGCTTGTTGGCGAGACCGACGAGCGCGAGGCTGGCGAGTTCTTGCAGTCGTGCGTGTCGCCCGACGTGCTGTTCAGCAACGTGGGATGGGTGCTGCTCATCATGCTCACCCACATCTTTATATCTCTCGAGTTGCGGTTCCCACACCTTGTGCCGCGCAAGGTTAAGGAGTGGGGCAAGGCAGCGCGTGACAAGGTGGCATCGTGGCGAATGTGGATTGTGCCCCCAACAGCTGTGGCGCTCATTACTCTTGTGGTGTGGGCGGTGTCGGAGAGTGCTCACAACAAGGCAGCAACATGGAAGTTGCTCACAGCTCCCACCATTGGCGATGTGGAACACACGCTCACGGAGAAAGACCATGCCGTGCTCTACCATCCCATCTACCGCCTCGTGTTCAGCATCTATGCCAACGAGCTGACCGCCAGTCAGGTGACCAAGCTCGTAAGGGCTGCCAACCTGCCACAGGTGCTGCTCACGAGCGGCTACATGGCGACAAACCCCAATGTCTACGACGGCTACAACAACAAGTTCGCCGGAGTATGGAACGTAGGCGTGATGGTAAGGATACCGGTATGGAACTGGCTCGACGGCGTATACAAAGTGCGTGCCTCAAAAGCAGCCACCACAATAGCTAGACTCGAGCTGGACGACACGAGAGAGAAAATCGGTCTGCAGGTGAGTCAGAGCAAGTTCAAGCTCAACGAAGCCTACAAGAAACTCTCCATGGCACAGAAGAACGTGGAGAAAGCCGAGGAGAACATGAGATGTGCCAACATAGGCTTCAAGGAGGGCGTACTGCAGACCACCGACGTGATGGAGGCACAGACGGCATGGATGCAGGCACAGTCGCAGAAGATCGACGCCGAGGTGGACGTGAAGATTTCACAGGTAAACCTGAAGAAAGCGTTGGGCCTGCTGAACTGACCGTTCCCGCACAGCATTCACGACCCATATACAGCAGAATACGGACCATGAATCAGAGATTAAGAAAACATAATATATATAGACAGACAAGCGGATTACTTAATCAGAGTTCTTCACAAAACAAGAATATAATGGAAAATAAATCACAGAAAAACAGTATAGTACTTGCCATCCTCGGCTTCACGGCTGTTGTGGTAATTGCCGGCATGATAGGCTATTTCACATTGGGAAAGGCAGACGACGTAATACAGGGCGAGATAGAAGTGTCCGAGTACAGAGTGTCGAGCAAGGTGCCGGGCCGCATCCTCGAACTGAGAGTCAAGGAGGGCGACTATGTGCACGTCGGCGACACCCTCGCAATCCTCGACGCCCCCGAAGTGGAGGCGAAGAAGACACAGGCTGAAAGCGCAGAAGACGCTGCCGCCGCCATGAAGGCAATGGCAGACAACGGCGCACGCCGGCAGCAGATACAGGGTGCCTTCGAACTATGGCAGCAGGCAAAGGCCGGACTTGAGATTTCGAAGAAGACATACGACAGAGTACAGCGCCTCTTCAACGAAGGCGTGATGAGCGCACAGAAGCGCGACGAAGCCTTCG
>ENA-ORRO01002838-ORRO01002838.1-human-gut-metagenome-genome-assembly--contig:-NODE-2838-length-10555-cov-2.464667_pt1 | contig 10555 bp, 10 predicted proteins | sample MGYA00242176_ERZ509136 | MGnify/ENA primary metagenome ERZ509136 (study PRJEB26280, sample SAMEA2338644) | human gut metagenome | biome: human gut; feature: human-associated habitat; material: faeces... | reverse complement strand
TGAAATATTGAATTTTCAAGGTTCAACACACCACATCGGTGTGGGAAGTTTTAGTAACTGAGTCATAAGAGATTCAAAGGAAATAAAATACGTAGAGTAGCGTGCTCTGGCACAAGCAATTCCAATGGCTGTAGCTAAATGGGTTTTGCCAACACCACTGCTTCCGACAAACAAGATATTTCCTTTGCGGTCGATAAAGCCTAAATTTCCTAATTCCAGCATTTCCTTCCGATTGATTCCTGGCTGGAAGTCGAACTCAAAATCATCCAGTGTCTTGATGAATGGGAAATTTGCTGTTTTCACGCAGGCGTTCTCTGCCCGGAGTTGATTATTTTTCTTTTCAATATCAATCAATTCCTCCAGGGCATCACTGAACGATTTCTGACCTTTGTTAACAAGGTCTATGTAATAATCCAGATGCTCCTGCATCTTGTGGATTCCAAGGTCTGTAAGACCGTTGAGTAGTTTTGCATAAGTTGCCATCGTATTCCTCCTTACAGGAAGGCATCCATCTGCTTTAGATTTACTTCAGCCAGTTCTGCGACCATATCAGCTTCTTTCATTGTTTGAGTCAGAAGCTGCTGGTAATGATCCTTTTGATAATTCATCCTTTTTGTACTTAATGCATGCACTGCAATAAGATCCGTGCTAGAATAGATACGCAGGGTATTGTCGGAAACTAGTAATCTTACAGGTTTTCCTATGTACTCTGGTGGTACGGAATACTTGCAGTTGTGATAGGTGACCAGAGAATCTGATCTTACCGTGGTTTGGCGATCGTGTGGAAGATAAGATTCAATAACATCATCTGATGGAAGCGGCTGTAAGTATTCCTTGTTTATTCGTTGCATTTTCCTCAAACTGCAAGCATTTTGCAAGCACAAAGCCCAGAAACCTTTGATTTATAAGGCTTCTGGGCTTTATTATACTATTCAAACTCGCCGAGTTAAATCCATTTCTAAACTTTTTTGTATAGAGGATTTGATTCGTCGTGGTTTTATTTGATACAGATTATCCTTATCCTAAGGTCTATCCGGACTTTTGCTATCAAAAATCTATCCAAGCCATCCTATCACGGGTTTTGCTTGAGATTGACGATTGGATGGCTTAAAAGTATTATAGCACAATGTATAACAATTTTCCAGATGAAACAAGTGTCTTCCCGACACCTGTACCAGCGATGTCGGGAGGACATGGTGTAAGACTTATCCTTTCGGAGGATGAGGGTCATGCCCGTAAGAATCCTTTTGACGGATTTCCCCGGTAACCCTGTGAATCAACCGTTCAGACTGCTGGTTGATGGCAATTTTGCGTGCAATATCGGCAGCCTCTTTCTGAGTGCTGGTTCTGACAGTTGCCCTGGTGTTACCAGCTCCCTTAACTTGCCATCCGCCCTTTGGGTGTGGAGTTACATGCTGATTCTTTCCCATTATGCTACCTCCTTACTCAAGCCAGTAATCAATTTTCTGGTGTTTTCGAACCACTTATCACTGTGATAAACCCGAGCTTCCTGGATATGCCCCGAAAGCACTTCGGTTTTCGTGAGCTTAGAGGCTGCTTCCCAATCTCCTCTAAAAGCATAGGTGGCATTGTTAATCTCGTTGCACTCAAATACAAACAGGTTCAATGCCGTAAAGCCGTAGACAACATAGCCCCAAAAATTTTGGGAACCAAGAACGCAGAAATCAGGAGCCATATGCCATAGATGCTCATGGCGGTTGCGGATAATCGCTTGCTGACCTTTCGGTTTGTGCTCAATAATTTTATCAATGTACTGCGCCCAATCATTCTGGATTCTGGTGCCTGGACGAAGAATCTCCCATGGCACCTCTGTCTGTTTAACTGGTGGAACTGCAGGAGCACGTTCAGCAGTCCACACCTCACAGCGCCCCAACATTTCCAGCGCCACATTCATGGCAGTCTTAATATTGGTGAAGTCACTATCGTCGTTCACAAGAAGTGGGGAATAGAGAACTTGATCTTCGATAACAAACGCAAGCTCCGTAGGTGGAATCAGTTCTCGCTGATAACATAAACGCCTTTGCCAGCAAGTTCCGTAGTGGTCAGTTCCGTGCCAATCGACAACGTGGTAGTCATGCTCAAAAATTCGTTCCTCTTTGGGTAAATCTTTGAGAATCTTCCAGCTGCCATTGGCGTTCATTCTGGTTGCAGCTCTCTTTGGAATTGGGATCCGAGCCAGCGAGTCAGAAAGAATGCCATAAGACTGAAGACAAGGATAATCTTCTACCTCCAACGGCACGGCGATGTAGAATTTATCGCCGGGGTGCAGCGCATAGAGATATCGCTGCGGGTTGATGATTCGTTTACGAGTGATATTCATTGTATCACACTCCTGTTCATAAAAATATTTACAAACAGAAAAAGCTGACCATCCAACACCGTATATTGTGCTTTTTCGAAGCATAGGCACAATATGTGCGGGATTGCCAGACCACCCAAAACGTGATACAATTTAATCGTACAAAGAAAATGGCGATTGCATCAGTTTTGGCTGGTCTATGCGTCAAACACAGGAGAGTGACACCCTACGACTGGTACTCGTGGAGGTGTTGCTCTTTTTCTTTTCCTGATTTGTATCTTACTTAAGGTGCTGCTCGTCGACAACGATGATCAGCGTTTCTGTTTCTGGATCGTATTCCGCAATGAACTGTTTAGCTTTGGTCAGGAAGTCAATACTGCTGACTTTAGCTAGGTACTTCACAAAGTCCTTGGCACCAATACGGATCCAGTCGTTCTTGATGCGGCGAGCGAAATCATAGGATGGAGAAGTTGTATCTTCCCCACGCGCTCGGACACCAATGGCACAAGCCTCTGGGTCAAAACCAATGATCACCTGCTCCGGAGTACCGAGGGCTTCAATGGCACCCTTATTGAAGGCGATGCCAAATGAACTCAAGGTCACGATTGGGCTGCCGTTTTTGAGATATGAAAAGTCAAAATTATATGCCACGAAATCACCTCCAAACCGGGATAGATTTTGACGATGTATAAATTATATCACAAAAGCGAAATCGGCGCAATAGGAGAATTGAAACAAAATGTGAATAGAACAAAATCGACACACAGCATTTGCGCGATCACAGATATAAAACGACTGATTTCCTTTTTTGCATATAATAACAGATAATCCAGGAAAAGGCAACTTGCCTTTTCCCGGATTAGTTCTAAGTGATGCAGTTTTTCTGTATTATAGCACAACATTTTCGACTTGCCGTTTTCTTGCTGCAATTAATCTTCTGCTCACTCACTTTATATCGTTTTAAAATCGCTACATAATAACTTTAAGCAACTCCACCGTGCTCTCCTCACTGGGGTTGTTGGTGCCCAGTTCGCCGCGGAAGGCACGGGCGAGGATGGCTTTTTTGATGAGATCGATTTCCTCCAGCACCCTTTCGGCGGCTTCTTTGACCTGCTGCTCTTTGGCGAGAAGGTCGTCTAAAATGCGGACGATTTCGGCTTGTTCATCTAGCTTTGGCACTTTTATTGTAGCATTTTTTACATCCTGCTGATTTATACTCGCTTGATTAACAGCTTGTTTGGCATTTTTTCTTAATTCTTGCACACCTATAACTGAATTAAGATACTTTATTGCATATTCTGGAATAACCATCCTGGTATTAAGCGTAATGCGCATCATGTTGCTTTCAAAAACACATTCCTCAGGAAGCTCTCTAATCAAAGCAGATTTTCCCAGATAAGCCATGCTGTTAACACGGTTGATGACAATATCGTTTACATTTAGATGATACTGCTCAATTTCGTTTTTGGTCAATGCCAGCCGTTTAAGATTTTCCCATGGTAAAACAACACCATCATAAAAGCAGTCTATTCTTAGTATTTTTGTGCCTGTACCATATGCAGTTTGTGGTTTATAAAGTCCATTCTGTGGCCCATCTTCAATTATGTTTTCAAACTTTAAATTCTCCCAACTCTCCATCCCTACACCATGCTCGTTTCTCCACTGGGCGGTGAGTTTGCCGGTGAAGGCTTTGTGGAGGATGGCGGCTTTGCGGGTTTCAAAGCTGTCCAGCGCATCCTGTGCCTTTTGCTTGGCCTCGTCCAGTTTGGCAAACAGGCTTTCAATGCGGTCACCAATGCGCTGTTGTTCAGTAAGGGGAGGAATTGGAACTGGCATTGTGTCCATACTACCTTGTGTCAATTTTAAACGAGTGGTTCCGTTCACAAAATCGTGGTAATTAAAAATATTAAGATAGTGCATCAAAAACAAGTTTCCAATATTTCCAAAGCGAGACCGCAAAATGTGTGCGTGATTGTTGACCCACGCCTTTCCTTCAATTATATAGGCTTTATCTTTAATTAGGTCAAGAAAGGGTGCACCATCTTCACCAACTAATACTAATTGTTCGTTAGTAAGAAAATCATCAATCCAGCCTACCTGTCCTGTTGCCCCATAATAAGGAATATCTCCTTCTCTATTGGCCCGCTCAGATGCATTAATCGGTTTTCTGAATGAATCAAGGCATTCAGCTGCACCTTTGGTGAGATATGTCCAGCACCAATTCTCCGGCACCTTATAAGGCTGTTCCCCATCTGGCACCAGTGCCGCCTGTAGGCGTTCCTCCGGCGTCAGGGGTTCTTTTTTCTTTGCCATCAGTCCTGCACCTCCAGCGCCCGCAGCTCTCTCACCACGCTCATCAGCAGGTCCACGGCTTCCTCTAAGTTGGCGGCGGCTTCCTCGGCACTCTGAGCCGGGTCGGGTAGGTCGTTGTAGTCCAAAACGGAATCGTCACGGATCAAGCCCAGATCCAGGCTGCTGCCCTTTTCGGCAATCTGCTCCCGGGTAAAGACGCTCCACCGCTCGTCCTGCACGGCATGGCGATCCTCGGCCTCGTAGGCCTTTTCAAAGTCTGCGAAATGCTCGGTTTTCAGCGGAGTGGTCTTGCCGAAACTTGGCATATTGGTGCGCAGGTCGTAGAACCAGACCTCTTTGGTGTTGCCCTTGTCGCTCTTGCCACGGGTGAAAAACAGCACATTGGTTTTGACGCCTTGGGCGTAGAAAATGCCGGTAGGCAGACGGAGAATAGTGTGCAGATCACACTTATCCATCAGGTCGCAACGGATCTTCTCACCGTCGCCATCGGCAAAGAGCACATTATCCGGCAGTACCACGGCACAGCGGGCCTTGCCGTCCGCCTTCAGGCTGCGATAGATCACCTGCAAAAAGTTCAGCTGCTTGTTGCTCGTGGGATAGGTAAAGTCGTCGCGCGTTGCGCGCTCGCCGCCTTTTTTCGTACCAAAGGGAGGATTGGTCAGCACAACGTCATAGCCCTGCATTTCCTTGCCCACGTTGGAAAGCGTATCACCCAAAATAATTTTGCTCTGGATGTCATGCAGCATCGCGTTCATCAGCGCCAAGCGGTGCGTATCATGCACCAGCTCGCAGCCGGTAAAGGCCTGCGTATATTCAAACTCCGCCGTTTCCTCATCCAAATCAAAGAAATCGTTCGTCTGCTCACGCACGAAGTTGCTTGCCGCAATCATAAAGCCGAAGGTGCCGCAGGCGGGGTCGTTGCATCGCTCACCGGGCAGGGGCTTCATCAGCCGGGTCATCACATCAATCAGGACGCGAGGGGTAAAGTACTGACCAGCGCCGGACTTCTTCTCGTTAGCGTTCTTCTCCAGCAGACCTTCGTACAGATTGCCCAGCCCTTCTTCCCGGGCAGAATACCAATCCAAGCCGTCGATGGTGGTGATGATCTTTTCCAAGTTTTTGGGCTCGTCAATGTTGGTGGCGGAGCCCTGGTAGATTTCCCGCACCCGGCCGGTGCAGTTTTCGCCCAGATGGGTCAGCAGTTCTTTATAGAACTTCTTCAGCTCGATGCCGCTTTTGGCGGTAAGCTCGTCCCAGCGATAGGCAGCAGGAATCTGGCTTTCTGCACCAGTCTCCTTGGCCATCTTTAAAAACAAAATGTAAGTAAGCTCGGTGACATACTGGTGATAGGTAATGCCGTCATCCCGCAGTACATTGCAGAGGTTCCAGAGCTTGGATACGATTTCCTGTGTGGTCATGCAATTTTTCCTCCGTCATCATACAGATACTCGTTGAGCTCCAGCACGATGCTTTCTAATTTATTTTGAAAAATTCGGTCGATCTTCTTAAATCCGCCCTCACTTCTGAATCGAGTGTCTTCGTCAAACACGCCTACATTGAGCACCGATTCTTCCATGAGATACTTTTCGATGCGGCCAATCCACTTTTGCTCGATAGCAGTGAATTTATGGGCTTTTTTCAGCTTGTCTACCGCCCGGCGGATACGGGCTTCGTGGCTGATGAGGGTGGAACCAATAGCATACCGGCGAATCAGACTGATGATGTCTGCTGCCATCTCCTCGTTGGTTAGTTCCGAAATGGCAGTATTGAGCTGTTGGGTGGTGAAGCCCTCCCGATCCAGCGTCAGGCGAAGATCTTTCAAACTTGCCCGGGTCAGTTCCTTTGGTCGGGTGCAGATGATATTCAGCGCCGCCACCTCGTTCAGGTGGGTCTTGACATAGTCGGCGAAGGCGTCCAGATAGTCTTCCGGGCGGCTGCCGGTCCCATAGCCACGAGTATGGCTGACCAGCTCATCCGGCGCATCGGAGATGACCACCGGGCGTCCACCATTAGCCCGGGTTTCCCCAAGCAGTTCAAAGAGATCGCGATGGGCCAAAATACGATTGCGAGCCTGCTGCGTTGACTCCTGCTCCAGTTGCTGAATAAACTGGGAGGGGTCTACGCCGCCGGTCATGCTCACGAAATGCTCCATTGTTTTGCTGTCTAGTTTCCGCTTTTTCCGCTGGAGTTTAGCGATGATCTGGTCAATCTGGTACTCAATCTGCTTTTCGTCTTCCAGAACCTCCAGACCGTCCAGCAACTGTCCGAAGGATGCAGATGGATTGGCTACCACCGGTTTCATGGTATTGACCGCTTCCAACGATTCATAAACGCCAACAGGGTCATAAATCTCAAAGTGGGTCTTATGGATCTTGGGACACAGGCGCGTAGCGCGGCCCAACATCTGTTCAAACAAAATGCGGGATTTCACCCGGCGCAGGAACACCAGATTGGTGATCTCCGGCACATCGATACCGGTGGTGAGCAGATCCACGGTGACAGCAATGCTGGGATACCGCTCATTTTTAAACCTCTTGATGGCTTCTTGCACCTTTTTGGGGTTTCCGCCGCCCACACTGCCAGTGATTTTCATAATGGCGTCATTATCCACGCCGTATTCCGAGTAGATGTTCTTGAGGATATCTACAATCATGTCGGCATGCTGGTCGTCCACAGCATAGATGAGCGTTTTGCCCTGTTCCTCCGGATTTTCCGGATCGATATCTTTGGCAATCTCAGCCAGTACGGCCTCGTTAAAGGGGCGGGTAATAACCTTACGATTGAACTGCTCCACATCAAAGTTCAGTTCATCGCTGAGCTGTTCGCTGTTGGTGATTTCCCCGGTTACCGGGTCGTAAATTGTTACAGTATCGCCGGACTGATAGTGGATACCCTCATCCCGCAGTTTTGTGTGGAGATTATGGGGGGCATCGTGATCCACCAGATAGCCCTCGATGACTGCTTCACGGTAAGTATACTTGAAAACCGGTTGACCAAAAATCTCGGTTGTCTGGAGAGCCGGGGTAGCGGTCAGGGCAATTTTCACCGCATCGAAATACTCAATCACACTGCGGTATTTACTTTGATAATCTCGCTGTTCTCGATAGAGAAGTTCGGTATCGCCCATTTCCTTATCTAAAAGGTATCCTCGGTGGGCCTCGTCTATAATAATCAGGTCATAGTCATTGACTGCGGGCATGGTATCTCCATCGTTGTAGAGGATACGCTTTACCATTCCCTGTACGGTAGCAACCTGGATGCGGGTCTCCCGCTCAATCTCTTTATCTTCCAGCCCCTTGATATTATAGATGTCGGCCAGGGGCATCAGATCCTCCAGCTTGACCTCTTTGAATACATCCAATGCCTGCTCTCCCAGAGCGGTACGATCCACCAGGAAAAGGATACGCTTGAAACGGCCTGTCTTCAAGAACCGATAGATCATGCCCAACACGGTTCGGGTCTTTCCGGTTCCGGTGGCCATGGCCAGAAGAGCTGTATTTTTTCCGTCCATGATCGCCTGTTCCGCCGCCTGAATGGCCCGCAGCTGATAATCACGAAGGTTCAGTCCACCCTTATCCCGCAGCAGATCAAAAGGCATCTGCTCCAGTGCCCGATTGCCGGCATTGATGTCCTTGCTTAACAGCTCCAGAATATTGTCGGGACTCATCCATCCCCGCAGAGCCTTTGGCACATTGGAAGTCTGGCGCAAATCCAGAAACCAGATGCCAGACTTTGTTTTATACTGTTCCAGATACGGTCTGCCATTGGTTGCAAAAGTAAACGGCACTTTATAGCTGCCCCAGGTTCCGACCTGGTATACGGCATCTTCAACACGAATATTACGAGGATAGTCTTTCCCTTGATAATCGATCACAGAAGGAATGTCCTTGTGTTCCGCTTTTGCTTCAATAATTCCCACAAATTGCAGACCAATAAAAAGGGCGTAATCAGCACGACCATGATTCCCAACCGTGGAATCCGTAGGCCACTCGGCAATAGCGAGGTTCCGACCTTTGACAGGGCGAGTTCCTTTTGAAAAGCGTAGGTTCTCGGTATCGGCCTCCCAGCCCACCTGACGGAGCTGCTGGTCAATCATGTAGCGCGTTTCCGCTTCTGTCTTTTGTCTCTGGCTTGCTGCCTTAGCCGCTTGCTGTCGGCGCTTTTCTTTCGCGACCGAATCCGAAGCAGCAGCCTTTTCCTCTGCTTCCTTAGATAGCTGCTTCTCATGCTCTTGCTCTGCACCCGTGTCTGTACTTACTTCCACAGGCAAATCAGCGGGCAATACAAATGGTTTGTTTTTATAATTCCAGTCGCCGTAGGTCTGCATGAACCATTCGCATAAGCTGTGTGCCATTTGAAGCAGAACTTTTCCGTCCGCAACAGAGGCGTAGTTCTCATGTACTGCTTTGTTACGCACCTTTCGCAGGGCATGAAGGATGTCCACAAGATCTTTCGTCAATAAACCTTCACGAAAAAGCACCGCAATTCGGTTGACAGCTGTATTCTCAGCAGGGAGAGTGATTCGGTCATAAGTAAACATCAAATTTACGACCGTTTCACCAATCATTCCCAATTTCATTAAGCAGGAGTTTGAGTCTGAATAAAGATACAATTCTGCCCTTTTTCCGAATTGGGCCAACACCGGAAACTCATTGTCTAAAAAATCAAAATTACTTTTCATGAAGGCTCACCATCCTTGCCATTTTGCGATTTATCTTCAAGAGAGATTGCGTGTGAAAACGCTTTTCTTCAGAATTCTCAAATTATGTTACCGAAAAACTTCCTTTATTTTTCCTCCGGAACAAACTCCAGAATATCGTCCACGCCGCATTCCATCACGCGGCAGATCCGTTCTATACTTTCGATGGAAACATACTCATTTCGCTTTAAACGGGTGATAATATTGGCACTAAAACCTGCCTTTTCTTTCAGCTGTGCGTTACTCATCTTTTTGTCAATCATCCGATGAAATAAGCGGTCATAACAAATCGCCATTTTAGTTCCTCCACGACAATAAATGCTTGAGTTTATTTTATCACATTATCGTGAAAGTCTCAACTTCGATTTATTTTCTTTTCCATCAATCTAACGGAGTTTTCTTTATCACAGCCTTAAGGTATAGTTCCGGCTCACCATTCAAGATCAAATCGGCGTATTCCAACGGAGCATTGTAGATCAGCCAGTCTAGTTCTGACCGCTGGTACATACTGTTTGCCACCTCGTTTTCCACGGCGGTGCAGTCGATGGACAACAGTGTTCCGTCCTCCAAATGCAGCTCCACGCAGGCGGTGTCCAGGTTGAACGCACAGGACAAAATTTTTCTCATACTCGTTACCTCCCAATGCTTGAATTTCAGTTGATCTTCCGCAGCGGCACAAGGGCCGTTTCGGTTATTTTGACACCGGCAAGCAATGCGTGTGGATAGCCACACACGACTGGCAAGCAATGCGAGTGTTAATACACACTCACATTTCCTGCCGTCTGCTTGTTGAGGGCAGCGCCCCCAAGCCCCTTTTGAACACAGAATTTCATTCTGTGGCTGCGCGTTTTGCGAACGCTTTGAAAGGGTACGCCAAAACGCCGTCCCCTTTCAGATGCCCTGGAACAAATCGTTCCACCATTATCACTTTGCGGGCTGCCGTGAAACACAGTAGACCTCGCTAGATGCGTGGGCGAAATGCCTACCCATCGTTCTCTTTTACTCCGCATCCTGTGTTCTGTTTTTTGGGCATAGGGTGTCGTGAAACGCGACATCCTATGGTACTTTTGGGGTGCCCTAAAATGGGGCACCCTTTGGGATAATGGGGTGGCAAAACACCACCTCATCCGAGATACTTTTTAGCGGAATTTCTTTGCCCAAACTGCCGTCAGCCATTCCTTCTGCCAGCAGAAAAAAACAGGAGCGTGTCACGCTCCTGTCCA
>ENA-ORRO01002837-ORRO01002837.1-human-gut-metagenome-genome-assembly--contig:-NODE-2837-length-10561-cov-3.021702_pt1 | contig 10561 bp, 11 predicted proteins | sample MGYA00242176_ERZ509136 | MGnify/ENA primary metagenome ERZ509136 (study PRJEB26280, sample SAMEA2338644) | human gut metagenome | biome: human gut; feature: human-associated habitat; material: faeces... | reverse complement strand
CTTGCACCTGCGTAAGTCTTCTCTAGTTTATGTTTATTTAAACAGAAAGAGGAAAATGTATGAAAACTAAAAAAATCAAAGAAGAAACATATGATTTCGCAAAACGTGGAGCACATCTCCCAAATAAAATACATCTTGACGCCTGTCAGCAAGGTTCAAGAGTTTATAGAAATCGCAAAAAATACACACGAAAGGGTAAATCTCGCTTCTCTGCCTTAAAGGAATTGAGTTGGTAATTGTTGTGATGAAGACAAGATCTAGTGAATATAAAGTAGTTGGATATCAAGTTATGAATTGCCCTATCTGCCATCATGTCCACACGATTGAACTAAGAGAAGCAGTGGCGGAAACGAAATTCAAAGGTAAAGTACTTCAATACATGGAACAATACTGCTACTGCGAAAATGTAGCAGGACATTTCAGTGAATATATGACAAAAGAACAGCTTCAGATAAACCAAAAGCGACTGGATGAAGCTTATGAACAAAATCGAGGAATTGTTTTGGACGAAGCTGAAACACAAAGCCATGATATCTAAACGATTTTCGCATGATCGACCGGCTGCAAGTTTGCACACGGAAATGTGTGAATTTTGCAGTCTTTTTATGAAAAATGTTAAAACATTGGCTTCCGGTTGGCGTGCGGACAATCCATTTAATGAGGGATTATCTATCGTTTAAATCGGAGGATCAAAAAGGAGTGATTACAAATGCAGTATTCTGATAAAAATCAGAGAACAAGAGTATCTAAAATACTTCGCAGAGTTGTTGCAATGGTATTATGCGTTATAGCCTTAACCTTTGCGGAACGTATATATGCAGTCACCGCCGAAACTGACAATAGAAAGCTGCTTAACGGCAGCTTTGAGGAAGGGCAGACTTTTACAGGCAACTATTTACAGCCTGATCAGAGCACTGTTCCCTCATGGAATACAACGGCCTTTCAGGGTAAAATTGAGTTATTTAGAAAAAATACAGGCATTTATATAAATGGTGTAATATTAGAACCTAAAGACGGAACTTATGCCGCAGAACTTAATGCGGACGAGGAAAGTACCCTTTACCAGAATGTAAAAACAACTCCGTCGAGTGTGTATAAGTGGGGACTGGATCACGGCGGCCGAAATGGAACGGATACTATGGCACTGATTATCGGGCCTAAACAGAGTGTTAATCCGTCTAAGCCCAGCAAGGAAGGGCGCGATCAGCTTATGCAGATGGTTGACTGGCTCATTGCGCAGGGTAAGACTTCTGTTAAAACCACAGCGGGCTTGGGCGAACAGCTTACGGTTTACAGTAAAAAGTTTGCCGCAAACGGTACTTTTGCAGATAACGCGGGAAACAACGCATTCAGCCTAACACCCAGTTCAATCTATACCGAAGAATGGCATATATGGATTATGGCGTCCTCAAGGGCGACAAGCGGCACAAACCCTTGGAACTCTTACGGCTCTAACGCCGAGGACCCGGCGGGTTCAGGCAACGGTTCGGGCAATACAGGGGTGGATTTAAGCAAATACTATTTCTATACCGTTCCAGCGGGGCAGACCGATACCCTGTTCGGCTTTGTTTCGGTCGGATATGTCGGTTCTATTACAACTGCGGACAAAGCAAAGACCTTCGGCAACTTTCTTGATAACATTAACTTTGAGATTTTCCACCCTCTGTCAGGAAGCACCTCTACCCACGGTAGTGCGGTTGTCGGCGGAAGTGACGGAACAAGCAGTGGTACGGGTGCTACGGCGGGCTATGAGATAACGATTGACAATAAGCTTTCAACCTTTGTTACCGACGGTGAGCCCCTTAAAATTCAGGCCGTTGTGAAGAAGGACGATGCTTCGGACGGTTGTGAATTTGTAGGTGTGTATCACACAAATCTTGATGAAAGCGGAAATCCCAAAACTGAATTTTTGAAATTGGCGGGAAATGTAATTGAAGACACGGGCAGCTTGACCGAAGAGGAGAAAGTGGGTAAATGGCTAAAAACCACGAATGCAGCCGGCGATATTATTTACACCTATTATCTTGGTAATATTACTTCGGCAACTGACCTGCACTTTGTATTTATTAAGAGCCCTACCGTAACCTACGATCCCAACGGCGGTAAAGAATATAAGGTTGAAAGGACGTATAATACAGACGAAGCAGCGAATGTATACAGCTTCAAGCCTGTGTCGGGTCATAACGAGACGCATGCAAACACAGGCAGAATATTTATTGACCCGTATGTTTCGCATGTGGCGGAGGGACAAAACGACGGTTGGAAATTTATAGGTTGGAAGCTTACGGGCGACGTTGTAGAAAATGTTCCGGAAGATAAGCGGGTAAATGCAGAACAATTAGGAACTCTGATACTTCCCGCCGAACATACCATAGCCTGCGATTACACCTTTGATGGCGTAAACGGTGATTCGAAGGAGCAGTATTTTAAGATTTATGATGGCAGTAAAACCTTGACAGAGAGTATTGCTAAGAACTCTTCCGGTGAGGATATAGGTGTAACCTGGAACGATAATGGCGAAACAAAAGCCTATGCCAATGCCCACAAGGGTATTACCATGATTGCTCAATGGCGCTGGAGACAGGCTTTTATTCCACAGCTGGACCGGAACGGCGAATACATAGATTCCACTGAAGGCGGAACGGTTGAGGTTACAAGCGTAATCGACAAATCAGACGAGAATTACAATGACGCATATAACGTAAACGGCGGCAAGTCCTACCACGCGGCCATTGACGAAAGGATAACCGTCAAGGCGATTGCAAAGAGCGGTTGTAAATTTATCGGCTGGTATGATGAAAGCGGAAAGCTTATTACCACTAATGAAGAATACGCCTTTGTTGAATCAAAGGAAAGCGTAAAAACCTTTTACGCACGGTTTTCCAACGCCGTTACACAGACCTATATTCGTCAGGAAAAGAACGGCGACGGATGGACAGATATTGAGGGTACAAATTCTTCCGATATCGCAAATCTTGACCGATACACTTATACCGACGCAGTCGGATCTCCGATCAGCTCCACCGCCACTGCAGGAGCAAAATATAAATTTGTGGGCTGGTATGACTCTGAGGGTAATAAAGTCACGGACGAAATGCTTACAAACAGCGGAACAGAAATCGGTTACACAACTGTAGGCGACGCAACCTATTACGCGCGTTTTGAAAAAAAGTTCACTCTTAATGTCTCTAAAATCGACGGCGACCAATCAACGTTGGAAAACAAGGTGCCCCTCGCCGGTGCGGAGTTTACCATCTACCAAAAGGATGACAGTGGGACAGATACAATCCGGTATAATGATGGGGAAAGCGTAAAAAGCATAAAGTGTACAAAGATTTCCTCAGTCACTACGGCCTTATCCGCGGACCGTATAAAGGCAATCGCAGTTTTTGCAGATTTGCTCGACACGGGAATTGACTATTACCTTGCCGAAACAAGGGCACCTGCAGGCTACCGTCGGCTTGATATGCCCTTAAAAATAACCATTGACGATTCGGGCAACACCGCCCTGATCAATGGAAATATAAAAGACATTACAGCAAAGGAGATTAATGTTGAGCTTGCAAACACAAGCGCTATCCAGCTTCCGATAACCGGTAGTACCGGTACTGTAATCTTTACCGTAGTAGGTATTGCACTTATGGTTGGCGCAGTTGTGCTTTTGGGTGTTTCACGCAAAAAATCAAAAGCAAACGATAACAAATAATTAAAAATTCTATAAAATGGGCGACGAACACGTGCCGCCCCATTTTTTAAATGTTTAGATGGGAACTAAAGAAAAATAATCTTAACATTACAAATTAAAAGATGTGAAAATGCATCTTCTTTTTTTTGTGGCAAAGCAGGATAAAAAGTTAAACCATTAATTTAATATATTATTGCGGTTTAGCGGTGTAAAACTTACCAAAACAACTGCCATGTTTAGAAATACCATTTATAACAACTGGTTAATCATCCATTTTAATTTGTTTATCCTTTTTAAGTTTCTCGGAATCTTCTTGAAAACTCAGTAGCTCGACTTCAAAGAGGTCGTGCTTGTTCAAATCTTCCGAAAGTCTCTTTTAATTTTATCGAGCTTAGAAAATTAAACAAACTAAAATGAGTGATTAAAGCCCCGTTCTAAAAAGGATTATCAATCGCTCAAACTTCTTGAAAGTTTCTCTCAAGTTCATCGAAGCACCTTCTCAAAACTTCTAGCTAAAAATGTATATACATATATTAAGCAAAAAAACAGCTCAGTTTCTGAGCTGCTTCTCTTTTAATCAAAACTGATTCGACCGTTACAATCAACAGTGAACGAGCTGTAGATGTCTCCCACTCTTGTTCTGCTGAAATTTGGATATTTTTCTTCTGCATATGTGCCACAGACTCTATTTGCAAAATCTTTTGGATTTGTGCCACCAGCGTAATCTTTTAATCTTACAGTTTCAATATATGAAAGATATTCATTTTCTCCTTCTCGAATCAAAACATATGTGTGTCTAGCTTTTAAGCGTCCCCAGTATTGTGTTTCTCCTGTTTCTTTATTTTTAGTTGATATCACCTTATCAATTGATACTGTTGTAACTGGTTCGCCAACTTCATTCTCATCCTCATCTTTAGCTATTGTGCCTCTTGTCATAATAAGGTTAGCTTCTTCCATTTTGTAAATATCACGATAAAGCGTGTATTTATCCACAAGCATGTCATAGATTCCTGATTTATAATCGTAAACTGCCTCTTCTGTTTTCTTTTCTTTTTCTTTCGGTTTCTTCTTTTCAGCCTTCTTAGCAGTATCCTTTGCTGGCTTGTGATTATTCGACTGTTGAACAACTGTTTGGTTTCGGTGACTTGGTTCATCTTTGCTAAAAGCTGATGACACACCCATTGCAACTCCACCAGCGATGAAAACCGCCATAGCTCCTGCAATTGCTTTTCCAGCTGTCGTAGAAAGGAATCCTTTTTCTCCGCTTTGGATAGCTTTGAATACTGTAGATTTAAAGCTGCCATCATTCATAGAAGGCATTTCGCTTTGCTTTGAATAAGTGTGTGATGGGTCTTTTTTAATCGTAGCAGCATCCTTGAAAGAATCTTTTGTACTCTTTAAAGCCTTCATAACATAATCCAATTCGCATGCTTTGACTTCTGGAATATTCTTCAATTCCTGATCTAGCATCCAAGCAAGGAATGGTAATGGAGCAACCGTATAGAAACTCTTGTTCTGACGCCTTAATTCTTCAATCATATCCTTGATAGAAATCTTAGCACGTCGAATCCAGCTCTTGACCGTGTTTTCTTCGACTTCCATCTGCTCGGCAATTTCTTTTGTAGTCAGCTGCTGATACATCTGCATCATCAGGGCAAACCTTTGATTATCAGGTAATTTATCCAAACATTCTTTTAAGCCTTCTGCAATCAGTTCTGTATTCATGTTAGCTTCTGGACTAAACGCAACAGAATCATCCATGATAGATTCCTCATAATTATCTCGGTAATCTTCATTATCCAGTTCGCTGAATGTATTTGTCTGGAAATCCTTGTTTTTACGTTTTTCTGCTCTGAAGTAATCTCGGATCGAGTTGTTCAGAATCGTGTACATCCAGGGGGCGAACTTGTTATCTTCTTTTAACTGGTCAAGCTTCTCAAAAGCCTTCCTTAAACTGTCCTGTGTAATTGTTTGTGCTTCGTCTTTGAACTTGTTTGTTCCACCTAATGAGTAGTATACAATCGTGTATGCTTTTGGAAATGTTGTGGTATAAATTCGTTCAATAGCCGTTTCATCATTTAATCTTGCCTGTTTTATCCATTCTTCTGGAATATTTGGTAAACTTCTATTCATATTCTTCTAATTCCTTTCCTATATGTTTCTGTTCAGCAATCTTTACAAGAGGCTTGGTAAAATCTGTATACTCCTGAAAGATTTTCTGAATTACTTCGACATTTTCTATATCGAAATAAGACGTATCGTTCTTTGCTGTAATATTTAGAACATCTTCAATCGTTAAATACTGATATCCTTCTATAACATATCCAAACAGGAAATCATCTTCCAAGATTCCTGATTGAATTGATTCTTCAGGGATATCCCTGCAATACAATTATAGCGCCTGAATCACATGTCATAAAATATGTGTCCACATCACATTGAGAGATATAAGCTATTGTTCCTGATGGTGCTTCCTGTAATCTGCTTTTCAGGATTCTGATTTTTTCAGACATTCTATCACTCCTTTGAGTTTATTTAGGTTTTCATTCGAAATTCGGGTGTCATGATATGTAAGGATTGTATTGTGGAATTCATTTTCACTTCTTAAAACAAGTTCAGAATCTGTAGCGATATTTTCTGCATTAACAAATACAACATATGGATGAATATAACAGTTTAATCCATTTTCTTTCAGGATTAAGGATAAGAGATATGTCTGGAATTTAGCCTGTTTGACTGGGTTCTTAATAGTGTTTTCATAGCACTTTCCACCAGAGCTTTCCTTAATCTGTGTCCAAGTTAAATCGTTTTCGTTTCCAGAAATTTGACCTTTATAGTTTTTGACTTCTCCTAAAAAGATTCCATATTTCGATACAACAAGGGTGTCAATTTCTGTTTGTTTTCCGTCTTTTTCAAGTGGAATATTATTATAAACCGTATATTCATTTGGAAGTGAATTTAAAGTATAGGACACAAGTTCTTCACCGTATAATCCTGTGGATATTGTTTTGTATTTTCGCCACAGAACATCACCGATTCCAGCGATAATCATTCCACTCACCGCAATAAACGGAAGAATCTGCTCCATCGACTGTCGATAGCTTTGCATAGCATTGAACTGGTTGTACCATTCAGAAGTTCCAAGTTCGGCTGTAATCTGAGGTTCAAGGACTATCTTAGCTCCTGTATACAAGAACATTCCTGTTCCGATTATAAACAGGATAGCTCCTAAGAATTTATAAGTGTTTGCCTGTTTCTTTCTTGATTCTAATGAGTATTTTTTTGTTTTCATTTCTTTCTCTTTCTCCCTAAAGGACTTATTTCATCGCCTTCACTTATTATAACGGGGGTTGATAGGAAAAAGTTGCGAAATTTGCAAAAAAAAGACATCTAAAGAAGATGTTTGGATTTTAAACTAATAGTTTAATCTTTTTAGTTTGTTTTGCCACAAAAAAAGAAGATGCATTTTCTCATCTTCTAACTTGCAATACTAATATTGTTTTTCTTCAGCTCCCATCTATACATGATGACTGAACAAACCATATGTACGATCATTCCAAAGCCAAACATCATGACAATAAAATCCATGTTCATTGTGAATACGCCTTGTTTAAATAATACATAAACAATGCCGTAATATCCGATATTCACAATAATCGAATTTATTGCGTTATATAATGTCTTTCCTTTTGAAATAAACCAGCCGTCGATTACAGCGGAAATCAAATATGTAACATAGAATGGAATCAATGGATATACAATCCTTACAATTTCATTTCCATTACTTGCCATCGGTCCGTTGATAAAAGTTTTCCAAAAAGGCATCGAAACAATCCACAACAGCAGAATTCCTGCTAAATATTTCCAACAGTTCTTCATTTTTAATTCTTTCTCATCATTTTTCTTAACGATTTCCACTAAACAAGTTACAGGAACCAATAACCAACCCCAGATAAAATTGTTTGCTACCCAGTAGTTACCAGATTCTGATACAGCGTTAACCATTTTGCAGACCATAATTGCATAAATGAAATTATCTAAAAATATCTGAACGCCAGAAAATACCCCTATTTTGCTCCAGTCAACCAGGAACTTTTTATCAGGCTTTTTAAAATGCAGATATCCTTTTTTATATGCTAAACCAATTGTAAACAGTCCAACAAACGTATTCACAGCAATTTCCGCATAAGCCGCACCGACATCTTTAAACATCGAAATAAAAAACCAGTCTGCCAAAACCTGCAGAATTAATCGACACACAAGCGTCTGTCTTACCAGCTTATCATTCGAATTTAACGTGAAAATCATGATCATAAATGTTCCGACAAACCCAGACAGCATCGACAAAGCTTGCATGAAAAGATATGGAACAGCATTAGATGCCTGCATAAAGTTTGCAATTGTACTAGTGCGAGTCATAATGATAATTGTAAAGAATGTATATATTCCGAATGAAATCAGAAATGCTGACATGTTTTTGTCAGAACTCTTATCTGGTTTTAAAAGAAAATATAAAGGGACTGTAAGGACAGTCACCAGAATTTCATCAATCAAATCAAACCATTCCAGCTGTCCCATAACGTTGATATCAACGGAATTGATAGATATGATTTGCATACGAATGAGCAAATATATTGACGGCAATAATGCGTATAGTAACAAAGAGCCATACAGCTTAAAATCTTTCTTTTCCAAATGTATTCCTCCAATCTAAAGATTTTCATACGACAAAAGGGAGAAAGCCTCCCTATAATCTGTTATTCTAAACGATGCTTTTAAAAAAGCTTATCCAAAGGTTCCCACTCCGTTGTCATATTTTCCGTCCATGTTGTGTTGTCATAAAATAATTGATAAGTTTTATTGCCTAAATCATCATCAATTTCAACATCTCTGACAAAAGCAAAACCAATATTTTGTTCTGGATGACTTTCATTATGGATAGCAACATAATTCTTTAATGCGTTAAATTTTAGTTCAACTTTATCTTTGTCAATGTTTCTTGATTCACCTTCTGAATCCTCGCCACCTTTAGTTTCGACGATAAAGAACTTTCCATCATTTGTCATTAATAAATAATCAGGATAAAAAAGGTTCATAGCCCCAAAATTATCTAAATAAGCAATCGAAAAATACTTCTGTCCTTTATCTCCATTCTTATAGTACCATTTGACCTTACCGCAGCTTACGCAAAAAGATTCAAAACGTTTTTCGGGTAATGATCTGAAAATATCTGAAGTATAATCGTCGTATACATTCTCATTAATAACATGAATATGTTTTGTGTTTGAATCCAGATATACAATGTCTTTTACAGGGATTTTGAATGGTGTTTTTTCGATATATGGCAGTGGTAAAGACAGCTGTTCTACAGTATTGTAACGTGATGCTTTAATGTCTTTAATAAGCTGACTCCTATTATTAATGACAAATGTTCTGTATTCCTTTTTGTTGAAATTAAGAACTCGCCCTATACGATTACGATGTTTTTTCTTGTTTGTTCTTTCATATTGAAAAAGCGTCTGCGTAATCGTTCTAACCACATTGTCTGGCAGTCCTGTGGCACCTGCAATAATCCAAATTGTATTCTTGTATTTTTCATACAGAGTCTCTTTACTTACTTTTTGCTGAATCGTAACACTATTGATGTTGTCGGAAAGTAAATCTGAAGAATGAGCAAAACGCCCTTCGATTAAAGAAACGGCAACAGAATCATTGAACTTATACCCTTCCCCGTCACTAATCTTTTCTAATTTGACTTTATTACGGATATACCCAGATTTATCTTTAGAGGACATTAAAATATCTTCTAAATCATATTTTTTAATGATATATTCACAGGCAAGTTTTCACGCACTTCTTTCCATTTTTCGAAAGGATATATCGTATCCGTACAAGCAGGATCCAGACAAGAATATGAGAAACAAGGCATGCACAATAAACCTGTATCTCCAATCAATTCTTGCAGTGTTTCTATCAGCATTTGATAGTTACCCACCAAGCCACTATAACGAGATAGATCTGCTTCTAATAAAATTTTACTCCCCTTTTCAATGCCCAAGTCGATAAATATTTGTTTAAAATCTTCTTTTGTATAAATTTCCATGCCAATATTCTAACTTTTATTTATAACTCTGGCAAGTTTTTACCGCCTTTTTCCAGTTTGAATACAAGCTATCCATTTCTTCATCACTCTTTTTAGGCACAAACTCTTTTTGAAGATCTACCCCAAGCTCATCTTGTGTCCAATACCCACAAGAAAGTCCTGCCAAATAAGCTGCACCTAAAGCCGTTAATTCATTGGTCTTAAAACGTTGAACAGGCATTTGAAGTAAATCACTCTGGAACTGCAACAAGAAATTATTGGCAGCAGCTCCACCATCCACCTTCAACGATGAAATCTCAATTTGGCTGTCTTGCTTCATTGCCTCTAACACATCTTTTGACTGATAGGCCATAGATTCCAAGGCTGCGCGAACAATATGATTTTTATTGGCTCCAAAAGTTAAACCAACAATAGTTGCCTGACAAGCATCATCCCAATATGGAGCCCCCAACCCTACAAAGGCCGGTACAATATAGACACCATTTGTATTTTCAACACTTTCTGCCATGCCCTGAGTATCTTTTGTATTTTCAAATAACTGCAACTGATCACGAAGCCACTTCATTAAACTACCTGAAACAAAAATACTTCCTTCTAAAGCATAATTGACTTGATTACCAATTTGCCAAGCGACCGTCGACAATAAACCATTCTTTGATTCGACGATTTTATCGCCCGTATTCATCAACATGAAACCACCTGTTCCATATGTATTCTTAATGCCACCCGCACTAAAGCAGCCTTGACCAAATAAAGCCGCCTGCTGATCACCT